>Ga0307372_10001472_pt1 | contig 41061 bp, 43 predicted proteins | sample OX1MG_FD_202533 | JGI IMG/M metagenome (GOLD analysis project Ga0307372, IMG submission 202533) | Soil microbial communities from Risofladan, Vaasa, Finland - OX-1 | ecosystem: Environmental > Terrestrial > Soil > Coastal area > Acid sulfate soil | place: Finland: Risofladan, Vaasa | collected...
GTGGGCTCCGGCCTCCTCGGCGCCGGCTGCGAGCTTGATCACCCACCCGGTACTACCGAAGGTAGGAAAATCAGGACTACCAGTGGTACTACCGCTGTCAGCGGGGGGCATGGGGGGGAGGAGCAGGCCGAGACCGCCATCGCCCAGCGACGTCGTGACCCGCGGCATCGGGTCATCGTACCTGCCCGGTGGGGGTCGCGCACGCTTCGTCGTCTGAGTAGTACCAGTGGTAGGACTAGACGCGGGACCCAGGAGCACCGCTGGTACTACCACCGCTCAGGCCGGAGCCCCCTCACCAGGCGGGCCGCCGACATCCTGCGGGCTCTCCACGACCGCCAGCGCGCAGCGTGCGCGGCAGATCTCGCGACCGCGGTCGTCGGTGAGCGACACCTCCCAGACCTGCACGGCACGACCGGCCCGTACGGGCGTGGCCACCGCGGTCAGCATCCCGGCTCGCATCGGACGAAGGTGGCTGGCGTTCAGCTCGATCCCGACGACGTGGTGGCCGGCCGGCGCGGCCAGGGCGGCCCCGAAGCTCGCCGCAGTCTCCGCGAGGAGCGCGGAGACGCCCCCGTGGAGGATCCCGTAGGGCTGGTGGACCCGCTGGTCGACGGCGAGCCGGAGCTCGACGCGCGCAGGTCCCGCGTCCACGACCTCGACGCCGAGCAATCCCGTGACCCCACGCCGCATCGCTGTCGCGAGGTCCGCGTGGACGTCACCGTGCGCAGTGGGTCGGCCGTCCGCGGGCACGGGCGCACACTATCGGGGCAGGTGTGGCGCGCAATTCGCCCGACGCTACGATCCGTCGATGGCTCCTCCCTCCCGACCCGGGGTCGTCGACCTCCGCAGCGACACGGTCACGCGCCCGACCGAAGCGATGCGCAGGGCGATGGCCGGCGCCGAGGTGGGGGACGACGGGTTCGGGGAGGACCCGACGGTCGCCGAGCTCGAGGAGCTCTACGCGGCGCGCGTGGGCAAGGACGCCGCGGTGTTCGTGCCCTCGGGGACCATGGCGAACCAGATCGCGCTGAGGGTGCTCGCCCCGCCGGGGAGCGCGGTCGTCGCAGGCCGCAGGCAGCACGTGGTCGCCTACGAAGCCGGGGCGGGAGCTCGGAACGCCGGGGTGCAGTTCCACGCGGTCCCCGACGCCGACGGCGTCGTGCAGCCGGCAGACGTCACCTACGCGGTCTCCCTCGCCGACTTCCACCAGCCGAGGGTGTCCCTCGTGTGCATCGAGAACACCCACATGGCGGCGGGGGGCGTCCCCTGGGAGCTCGGAGAGCTCGATGCCCTGGCGGCAGCGGCCGGGCCCATCCCCGTGCACATGGACGGGGCGCGGTTGTTCAACGCCGAGGTCGCGACGGGGACGCCGGCAGCGACCATGGCCGCACGCGCGACGACCGTCATGTCGTGCCTCTCGAAGGGGCTCTGCGCGCCCGTCGGCTCGCTCCTGGCCGGTCCGGCCGACGTCATCGCGGCTGGACGCGTCGAACGGAAGCGGCTCGGGGGTGCGATGCGCCAGGCCGGGGTCATCGCGGCGGCGGGCATCGAGGCGCTCAGGTCCATGGTCGACCGCCTCGCAGACGACCACGCGCGCGCCCGGCGGCTCGCCGACGCGGTCGCCGAGCGATGGCCCGCCGCGGCGCCGAGGACCCTCACCAACATCGTGGTGTTCAGACCGCCCGACGCACCGGCCCTGGTCGCGCACCTCGACGAGCTGGGGATCCTCGCCGACACGACCGAGCCGGGGGTGGTCCGTCTCGTCACGCACCACGACGTGGACGACGAGGGCATCGACCGCGCGTGCGCCGCGATCGTGAAGGCCCCCTGACGCAGCCGCGCTCGCCCTGGTTCCCGCAGCGGTCGGGCCCGGTCAGTACCGGTAGGTGTCCGGCTTGTACGGCCCGTCCACCGGCACGCCGATGTACGCCGCCTGCTCGGGGGTGAGCGCGCTCAGCCGGACGCCGAGCGCGTCGAGGTGCAGGCGCGCCACCTTCTCGTCGAGGTGCTTGGGCAGGACGTAGACCTTGGTGTCGTACGCCTCGCCCCGCGTGTAGAGCTCGAGCTGGGCGAGGGTCTGGTTCGTGAACGAGCACGACATGACGAAGCTCGGGTGGCCGGTCGCGTTCCCGAGGTTCAGGAGGCGCCCTTCGGAAAGGACGATCACGGCGTGTCCGTCGGCGAACACCCACTTGTCGACCTGCGGCTTGATGGGGACCCTCGTCACCCCCTTCGTGCCGGCGAGACCGGCCATGTCGATCTCGTTGTCGAAGTGGCCGATGTTCCCGACGATCGCCTGGTGCTTCATCCTCGTCATGTGTGCCGCGGTGATGATGCCGCGGTTGCCGGTCGCGGTCACGAAGATGTCGGCGGTCTCCACCACGTCCTCGAGCGTGACGACCTCGAACCCCTCCATCGCCGCCTGGAGGGCGCAGATGGGGTCGACCTCGGTGACCACGACCCTCGCGCCTTGGCCGCGCAACGACTCCGCGCAGCCCTTGCCCACGTCGCCGAACCCGCAGATCACGGCGACCTTCCCCCCGATGAGCACGTCGGTCGCACGGTTGATCCCGTCGACCAGCGAGTGGCGGCAGCCGTACTTGTTGTCGAACTTGGACTTCGTGACGGAGTCGTTGACGTTGATCGCGGGGAAGAGCAGCGTGCCGTCCCGCTCGCGCTCGTAGAGCCGGTGCACGCCGGTGGTCGTCTCCTCGGTGACGCCCTTGATGCCGTTGGCGGCCGTGGTCCATCGCTGCGGGTCCTCTTCGAGGTTGCGGCCCAGCACCTCGAGCACGACGCGCATCTCGTCGGAGTCGGCCGACGAGGGGTCGGGGGCGACGCCCGCCTTCTCCGCTTCGACGCCCAGGTGGACGAGAAGCGTGGCGTCGCCTCCGTCGTCGAGGATCATGGTCGGCCCGGTCTCCGACGGCCAGCGCAGCGCCTGCTCGGTGCACCACCAGTACTCCTGGAGGCTCTCGCCCTTCCAGGCGAACACGGGCACGCCCCGGGGGTCTTCCGGCGAGCCCTCCGGTCCGACCACGGCCGCGGCCGCGGCGTGGTCCTGCGTCGAAAAGATGTTGCAACTCGCCCACCGCACCCGTGCGCCGAGGGCGACCAGCGTCTCGATGAGCACCGCAGTCTGCACCGTCATGTGGAGCGACCCGGTGACCCGCGCACCGGAGAGGGGTTTCGACCCCCCGAACTCCCGGCGCATCGCCATGAGCCCCGGCATCTCGTGCTCGGCCAGTTCGATCTCCCGCCGCCCGAAGTCGGCGAGCGCGAGGTCGGCGACCTTCCAATCGAGGCCGTCGGCGCGGCCGGCGATGGTGTCGGGTTGCAGAGCGGTCATGTGGCTGGGTCTCCTTGGGTCGCGGGAGATCGGCCGTCGCGCCCGCTCCGAGGCGGTCGGGGGACCGGCGGCCGATCGTTGGCGGGACCTCCCAGAATAGGCGGCCCACGCCCGTAAACTGTCCCACGCCCGCTCGACGACCGGCGGACGCCGACCGGGTGCGCGGGGCGCGGCTCCCGGGGCACGAGCAGGGCGCCGCTGGCGGCACATCGCGATGACAAACACGCAGGACCTTCTCGAAGAAGAGCGGCGCGCGGCGGTCCGCCAGGCGCTCGGCGCGTTGTCGGGGCTCGTGCCCTTCGGGGTGATCGCTGCCGACACCGAGGGCCGCCCGTGGTACCTGAGCCAGCGCTGGCAGGACCTCTCGCTGGCGCAGGGACGAGACCGTCCCTGGTACACAGCGGTCCACCCCGACGACCGCGACGACGTCGCCGAACGGTGGCGGGCGGCCGTCGGCCGACGGGGTCGCCTCGGCGAGTTCCGGGTCATCGGGCCTGACGGCGGGGTGCGCAGTTGCGGGGCCGAGACCGTGACGATGGTGGAGGCCGGCGGCGAGACCGCCGGCCATCTCGTCGTGATCACCGACGCGGCGACGGGAGACCCCCACGAGGCGTCCCCGGAGACGCCAGCCAAACCGGGTGCCCCCGCCCCCGCCGCCGAAGGATGGGCATCACTTTCGACCTCTCACCTGCTCGACGTGGTCCTCGACCGCTCGCAGGACGTGATCACGATCCTGAACGCGGACGGCTCGTGGCGATGGTCGAACGGCGGGGCGATCCGGCTGGTCGGCCATCAGGCGGATTTCGACCCCGCGTCGGGGCTGATCTCGCTCGTCCACCCCGACGACAAGGACGGCGCGAGAGCGCTCCTCTCTGCGGCGGTGTCGGACAAACTCAGGGCCGAGGTCCCCATCGAGGTCCGCATCCGGGACGCCGACAAGTCGTGGCGGTGGATGGAGGGCTTCCTCGTCCCGCTGCTCGACGAGCCGAGCGTGCGGGGCTTCGTCGTGCACCTCCACGACATCACCGAGCGCCGGCGCAACCTCGACGCCCTCGAGGCCGCCAACCGGCGCCTGGTCGACCTCGTCGAGCGCCTCCACACGGCCGTCGTCCTCGAAGACGAAGACGGTCGGGTCGTCCACGCGAACCAGGCCTTCGTCGAGCTGTTCCGTCTCAGTTCTCCGCCGGATTCGCTCGTCGGCAAGAGCCTTCCGGCAGGCGGGATGTCGGTGGGCCGCCTCGTGGCGGAGCCGCGTGATGCGGAGGAGCGCGTGCGCGTTCTGCGTGCGCGTGCCGCCCGGCGAGAAGGGTTCCGCGTCGTCCTCTACGACGGCCGCACGCTGGACTGTGACTTCGTCCCGATCCTCGTTCAAGGGGTGTATCGGGGCTACCTGTCCACCTACCGGGACGTGAGCGCCCAAGCGCGGGCCGAGGCCGAGCGCGAGCGGCTCCTCGACTCCGAACGCGAGGAGAACCGCCGCCTCGCCGAGCTCGACGCCTACCGCAGCGAGTCCCTCGCGGCCGTGTCCCACGAGCTCCGCACGCCGCTCACGTCGATCGTCGGCTACACCCAGCTGCTGCGCAGCACGTTCGATGCGTCCACGCCCCCCGAGACCGTCGCGTACCTCGACGCGATCGCCCGCAACGTCGACCGGCTGCTCCGTCTGGCGGGGGACGTGGTCGCGCTCGACAGCCTGGAGTCGCGCACGATGCCGCTCCCGACCTCCGCTGTCGACGTGCCCCTCGTCGTGGACCGGGCCGTGCGCACGGTCATGCCCGAGGTCGTCGAGCGGTCGATCCACCTCGAGGTCGAGAGCCAGTCCGGCCCCGAGGTCCAGGGGGACGAGGACCGCCTCGCCCAGCTCTTGGAGAACCTCCTTTCCAACGCGGTCAAGTTCACCCTCCCAAAGGGTCGGATCGCGGTCCGTGCCGTGCCGATCGCCCGCGACACCGCACCTGGGGGGGAGGAGCCGCCCGGTTCCGCGGCGGGCCTGGCCCCCGGACCCAGCTGGGAGGTCTCGATCTCCGACTCGGGGATCGGCATCCCCGATGATGAGCTCGCCATGCTGTCCACGCGGTTCTTCCGGGCGTCGAACGCGCGGCAGCGTGGCCTCCCGGGCTCCGGGCTCGGCCTCTCGGTCGCCCGGGCGATCGCGGAGCGACACGGTGGCGGACTGGAGGTCCGCTCCGCGGTGGGGGTGGGGACGACGGTCACGGTACGAGTCGGCGACGTCGTCAACGCGGACACCAGCGAGACCGTCCCCGAGGGGTCGGGCACGACCGACGGCTGACGGCGCTCGCTCGACCCTCCCGATCCGCGGCCGGAGGGTCAGGACTGGCGCTCGTCGCGCCCGGAGGGGGCAACCTCCGAATCGTCTTGGCGTCGCATCGCGGCCTCGGCGAGCGTCATCACCGTCGTATGGCGGTCTTGCGCCTCAGAGACGAGATCGCGGGCGCGGTCTGGGAAGTGCTGCCACTCCCGGAGGGCGCACGACGCCAGGGCGTCGAAGGCCGACGACTCCACGAAGACCGGCGCCGAGGCCACCAGCGCGAGGTTCAGGGCGTCACTTGGGCGGGCGTCGACCTCTTGGCGCCCCGACGACGTGTCGACCGTGACGACTGCGAAGACCGTGCGGTCGGCCAAGCGCGTGATCCGCACGTCGGTGACCCGCGCCCCTGAGGCCTTGACGAGTCGCGACGCCATTGCATAGGTCATCGGCCGCGGGGTCTCCACCGTCTCGAGACTGAATGCGAGCGCCGTTGCTTCGGCATCGCCGATGTAGATCGGCACGCGCCGGCCACCGTGGTCGCGCAGCACGACGGCGTGGAAGGCCGGGGATGTGGCGTCGGCGCGCGACCGCACCACCTCGTCGACCTCGACGGGAACCCACTGGCCGTTGTCGGAGCTCGGGTCATCGGCGAACATCGGCATCTCCTTTCGGTCTCGCTCGGTCCCTGGGGTGCCCACCTCGCCTCGTCGCGCGTGCGGGGTGGCGAGGTGGGCGAGGTTCGGTGCGAGGTTCGACCTGGCCTGGTGGAGCCGCGCCTTGACGGCACCGGGCGTCACCCCGAGCTCGCACGCTGCTTCGGCGTGGGACAGTCCTTTCCAATAGAACGCCCGCACGGCATCTCGTTGACCTGGTGGCAGCCGCTCGACGGCGTTGCGGACGCGCTGGGCGAGGTCGGCGCGCAGCGCCGCGTCCTCGGGACCGTCTGGAGGGGCGAGGACGGCGCCCGGTACGCCACCGGCGCGGCGCGCGTCGCGCCACCATCGGCGCGCCAGGTTCAGCGCAATCCCGGAGAACCAAGATCCGAACTTGCCCGGTGTTCGTAACCGATCGAGCCCTACCATCGCCGTCACGGCGGCTTCCTGGACGACGTCGGTCGCGACGTGGCGGTCTCCGAGTATTTCGCCCGCCAAGGACAGGGCGAGCGCCCGGTGCCGTTCGACCAGTGCGGCGAACGCGGCGCGCTCGCCCCGCCGGGCGGCGGCGACGAGCTCGGCATCCGAGGGCCGTGGGCGATGCTGGACGGGGGATCGTGCCACCACCGACATAGTGTCCACCGAAGGCCGGCGGGTTAGCCGGGGATTGGCCACCGTGCGGCATGCTCTTCTGGCGCCACACATCGAGAGGAGCGGCTGCTCATGGCGGAGTCGACGGGCATTCCGGGGGTCGGCACGGGCGAGCGGGATCCGACGACGGTTGTGAGGAGCCTCATGCCGTTCGCCGGCTACCTCGGGATCACGGTCGTCCGCTACGAGGCGGAGGAGGTGAGGATGTCGATGGCATGGGCGCCGCAGCTGTGCACGGCCGCCGGGAACCTCCACGGCGGCGCACTGATGGCGCTCGCGGACGCGAGCGGCGCCGCCTGCGCGTTGTTGAACCTGCCGCCTGAGGCACCCGGGACGACCACGGTGGAGTCGAAGACGAACTTCGTCCGGGCGGTGTCCGGCGGCGAGGTGGCCACCATCTCGCGGCCACTCCACGTCGGCCGGACGATCATCCTCGTCGAGACGGATCTCCTGGATGGAGGCGGCCGGCTCGCTGGGCGCGTCACCCAGTCTCAGCTGGTGCTCGCCGCAAGGAGTTAGCAGGAGGTCGTCAGCGCGCGGCGTCCGGTCACTCGGTCGGCACCGCGTGCGAGTCGAGCTCGGCGACAAGCCGGCGTGGTGCGATCGTGCGGTATGCCTCTTCGCAGATCGCGGCGATCTCCACCCAATCGAGGTCCTCGTCGAGCCGCACGCCGATCCAACCCCGTCCGCCCACGTACGGCGGACGGAAGAATTGCCGGGGTTCACTCGAGACGAGCTCCTCCTGGGCACCTGGCGGTGCGGCACACCACAGATGCGGGAAGGAGTGGTCGTGATGTCCATCGGGCCACAACATCAGAAACTGCCGGCCTACGAAGAAGGCGGGTGCCCCATGACTCGATCGCTCTTTTGATCCGGGGAAGGAGAGGCAGATCGCGCGCACGCCTGACTCGAGGTCACGGCGTCTGGACTCGACCATTCACGCAACGTATCCCTGCGTGGGCGTGGACGCGTCCGTCGTGCGCGCGTGAGGGCGGGAGATTGGACAGACGGGACTCGATCCGTTGACTTCCAAGTAGCCCCGTCACGCGGCCGAGGGGCCGTAAAGTGGTGCCGGAGCCTCTCGGCCTCCTTTCGTACGCCCCCGTAGCTCAGAGGATAGAGCGTCGGTTTCCTAAACCGTGCGTCGCAGGTTCGAGTCCTGCCGGGGGCGCTCAAGAGGTCTTCACGTTTCAGTGAGGACCCGCTTCACGTTTCGAGCCGCCGTCATCCTGCCATGGCGGTGTGACGCGTTCGGTAGCCCTGTAGGTCGTGCTGACGTGCCGGTTGTTCGACCACGGTTCGCGCCGAGACGAGCTCGGCACGGCGTTTCCGCGGGAACGTGCAGGCGACTACGGGGATGCGCCGACGAGGTCGCTGAGCGTGGTCCGCCGACGGCGCCTGGTCCGTGGAGGAAGCCCCACGCGCTGGCCGCGCTCGTCGTCCGCCCGTCGCGCCTCGAAGGCGTCGGCGATCGAGAGATTCCGGATGGCCAGGGCCGCGGCGAGGAACAGAGTCGGCCCGATGAGGACCATAAGCCGACACCAACCTTTCCCGATGTCGATCGTCGCCGGATCCTTCACCCGGGAGTTCGAGCGCTCGACGCCGGTGCGGCGAGCGAAAGAGCGGCGCCAGGCCCTGGAGGGATAGTCGTGCTTTTGGGCGGTCTTGGCGTTGACCGACGGCGGCACGGTGATGGTGCGCTGCGTGCAGCAGGTGGGTGGGTGCTCTGGCGGCGAGATGACCTCGGGTCGGGTGAGGTCGAGCATCATCGACGACTCCCGCAACGGGCAGCGCAGCTTGCCCAACAGGGCCGGGCACATGACCCGGTGGTAGCCGTCCTCCCGTCCTCTGCCGCCTGGACGAGGTCCGTGACCAAGACCGGGACCGGGTCGTGCGAACAGGCGCTGAGCGTCATGTGCCCGACGAGCTCTGCGACTTCGGGGCCCTCTTCGTCTCTCACGATCGTGGCGAGGGAGCAGTAGTGGCCGAAGAAGAGCTCGCCCTTTTCGCCCGGCCCGCCGCCGCGCCGATGGCCCCAGGCGGCTTCGGGGTCAGCTGAGATGCCGTCACGTCTTGGTGGGTGGGCGAAGCTCTCGTAGTCGGTCCAGTCGATGGCGAGCGAGGTGGACCCCTCCCTCGCCGTCGTGGGCACGCTCGCCTCGATGAGAGCGTCGACGAAGCGCTGCAGCACTTCGGAGGCGAGCCCGTCGGGCCCGTCTTTTCCGAGCGCCGTCTCGACCAATGCGTTGAGGTACTCCACTTGGCGGTACTCCTCGGCGGTGCTGAGCCTCCGAGTGTGGGTGCGGGGCGCTTATCCCGTGAGTGACCGCTGGATCAGGCGTTGAACGACCAGGCCAGGCCCAAACGTGAACACCTCGCCGTCCGTGCCCGTGACCAGCAGCTTCACAGCACCCGCCCGTTCCAGGGCGCGAACCGGGGCCGGCGATCTGAAGTGTCGCGATGTCGCGATGCCATGAAGTCATGGCAAAGCAAACCACCGTCAGGTTGCCCGATGAGCTGGCCGACGAAGCGGAGGCGGTCGCTCGCGTTCGCGGTACCAGCGTGAACGCGTTGATCGTCGACTCGCTCAGCGCTGAGGTTGCGCGCGTCCGGGAGGACAAGGACTTCGTGACCCGCGCTCGCAAGCTGCTGGAGCGAGACAAGGAGCTCCTCGACCGACTCGCCAAGTGATGCGATACCTCAGCGTGGCCGAGTACCTCTGGCTGGCAGAGCAGGTCACCGGGGATCGAGGCCGCGGTGCTCTCGAAGGCGGCGAGGATCGATCTGGCTGATTGGGCGCTGCACGCACCTTTGGCCAGCTTTGGCGGGCAAGAGTTCTACCCCGTGTCATCGACAAGGCCGCAGTACTCACCAGCAGGCTCGCGTGGAACCACCCCCTCCCCGATGGGAACAAGCGTGCTGCATGGGCCGCGCTCGTCCTCTTCCTTGATCTCAACGGGATCGTATGGTCGCCGGATCCGCCTGATGTCGACGATGCCGAGCAGGCCATGCTGGCTGTAGCTGCACACGAGGTCGACGAGTCTTGGTTCGCCGACTGGCTCCGCCAGCGGGTGCAGATGCCTGAGATCATCATCGCCGGTACCCGTCACGGCGGACTTTGGTGTGCCGAGCCGCCAGGCTGATCGCCGGCCCCGCGATCAAGGGCTCGAGGTTCGCATTCTGGGAGGCCGGGGGCGCCACGCCCGCTACCAGCGTCTTCGTCCCGTCGGACGTTCCACGGCGCCAACTCTGAGGGCAGCGACCACGCCATGAGGGCAACTGCTCGACGAGATCGTCACATCGCTCTCGTACTCTCGGCGCGTGAAGGTACGAGACGTCATCCGCACCCTGGAGCGTGACGGCTGGCGACTCGACAGGCAGGTCGGCTCTCACCGCCAGTTCCGTCATCCGGACCGGCCCGGGACCGTTACCGTTGCAGGCAATCCGAGTGATGAAGTAGCGAAGGGTACGCTTGGATCGATCTGGCGGCAGGCCGGCAGGTCGGGAAGGCAGAATGGTGACTGAGTACGTCGTCGTGATCGAGCAGGAAGGCGACGCCTGGGGTGCGTATGTGCCCGATCTTCCTGGCTGCGTCGCGGCCGGCCGCTCCCGCGACGAGGTCGAGAAACTCATCGCCGAAGCGATCCCTCTGCACATCCAGTCTTTGCGGGAGCATGGCGAGCCGGTTCCCCATGCGACGGCGATGGGCTCAACGAAGGTCCGGGTCGCATGAGCACCGCGAACCCGGAGTGTCCCCTCACCTGACGTAGCCATCACGGCGGACTTTCGCGTGCCGAGAGGCCAGGCTGATCGCCGGCCCCTCCACCAAAGGCTGGAGGTTCGCATTCTGGGAGGCCGGGGGCGCCGGCGAGGTCTTCACGTTGTGCGTCCAGCAGTTCGGGCGCCGGTGTCAGAAGGGAGTAGCCCGATGACATGGGCGGCCGAGCGACAAGCTCACGGTAGCCAGCCGGTGCAAGTCCGGTCCGAGGAGACGCCAGGGTCCTCAGTAGCGAAGCCTCCGGCGTCGGCCGAAATGCCGGCGTCGAAGCGAGGTGGAGCAACTGGCCGGTCCGCAACTTCACGTGAAGCCTGCGGCGTCGTCATACCGCCCAGCGCAAGCAGGGCAAGAGGAGGAGCCGAGCCCGCAGCGTGAGGGCGAAGGCCACGGAAGGTGCCAGAGAACCTGGAGCCGGCGCGTCCGAACAAGTGGCGCCACGTTCCCGCGGGAATGCGCCGACTACGTGGGTGGCCGGCTCGACGCGCTGGCCAACTCGGCGATCGTCGTGCGCCGCCGACGACGGGTGCGCCGGGGGAGCCCTGCTTTCGCGCGGCGTTCGTCGTCTGCCTGACGTGCACAGAAGGCGTCGGCGACCGCCAGGTTGCGCACGACGAGGGCGCAGGCAAGAAAGAGGCTCATCGGTGCGAGCCCCATCACCCGGGACCATCCCCGGGCGACGTCGATCGTGGCTGGGTCCTTGATCCGTGCGTTGGAGCGCTCGACGGCGGAGCGCCTCGCGTAGGAGCGCCGCCAGGTCGGCGAGGCGTAGTCGTGGCGCTGGGCGGTCTTCGCGTTGACCGAGAACGCCACGGTGATCGTCTGCTGCGTGCAGCAGTTGGGCGGGTGCTCGGGCGGCGAGAGGACTTCGGGACGAACCAAGTCGAGCGCCATGGAGGCGACCCGCAACGGGCAGCGGATCTTGCCCATGACCGCGGGGCAAGCGACCCGGTGGAAGCCCTCAGTGTCTGTGGCGCTCATGCGCCCGAGCTTGTAGCGAGAGAGCTCGGCCACCTTGCGATCGTGGGCCACGACCTCCTCGTCGCTCGCCCCACGCGAAAGAGGTCCGAGGTCGAAGAGCGCCATGGGCGTGGCGGGGCAGTAGAGGTTCCCGTTGCACGAGACGGCCCCTTGGTGCGTGCCCTGGGTGCCGCGGTCGTGGGGGTGGAGGTCCATCACGAGGCTGGCCCCTGCGCTACGAAGTGGCAGGGCGAAGCAGGCAGGGACCCGATGGGCGTAGCCCGAGTCGGCCACCACGTCGCCGCGGGGGATCCCGGTCCGGGGCATCTCGACGATCACCTCGACCATCTGTGGCACCGGGTCGTGATCGCACGAGACGAGGTGCATGCGCCGCACGAGCTCAGCGACCTCGGCCACGCCCTCGTCTTTGACCATGGTGGAAAGCGAGAGGTAGTAGCCGAAGAACAGCTCGACCTTCTCGCCCGGGCCGCCGCCCTTCCGGTGTCCCCAGGCGGCCTCTTTGTCCGCGTAGGTGCCGGTGGGCTTGGTCCTTCGGGCAGAGAACGACTCGACGTCGGTCCAGTCGAGCGCGAGCGATCGTGATGCGTGCTTCGACTCGTCGGGGACCGACGCCTCGACGAGCGCGTCGAGGACTCCTTGGAGCTCCCCGCTCGGCGCGCCGTCGGGGCGCTCTTTTGCCAGGGCGGCCACAACGAGGGAGAAGGTCCGTTCCACTTGGCGGTAGGTGAGCGTGTGGGGACCGGTCCGCCAGTCAACGGTGCGACGCTTTCGGTTGGCTTGAGGGCGACACCGCCGAAGCGCCGGCCTCGCGCTCGGGAAGGCGAACCACAATGATAATGTTGTGTAGGTGCTTCCTCCATTCGATCTACTGACTGGTCGACTTCCAGATGGTGAATACGAGGTCGAGTGGCAGGAGCTAGTGGAGCGCTTCGGTTTGAGCGTCCGTCGTCGGCAGCTTCTCGATGGACTAGCAGAGGTCATCGAGCTCCTGGTGGTTGCGGGCTGTCGGAGGTTGTGGCTCAACGGCAGCTTTGTGACCGCCAAGGATGAGCCCGGCGACTTCGACGCCTGCTGGGATCCTGACGGTGTCGACATGGAGATGCTCGATCCCGTGCTGCTGGACCTGTCACAGGGCAGGTTGGCGCAGAAGGAGCGTTTCGGCGGTGAGCTGTTCCCCAACGTGACGGAACCGGGCTCGGGCCTGGTGTTCGCGGAGTTCTTTCGGAACGAACGGGATACCGGACGTAAAGGGATCGTCGTGCTGAGGATCGGAGGAGAGAGATGATCACGAACGAGGTGCAATACCGGTCCACGAAGGCTCATCTGGCGAAATTCGAGGAGGCGGCGGCGAACCTGGAGGCGAGACGGGATCGGTCGAAGCTGGGGGAATTGGAGCTAGAGGCCGTTCGTGCACAAGCAGATGATCTGCGCTCGGAGATTGCAGAGTACGAGCTCCTGCGTTCGGGCACGGTGTCGAGTTTCGATGCCAGCTCCCTCTCGGACCTGGCGGTCCTCTTGGTCAAGGCGCGCATCGCTCGTGGTTGGACGCAGAGGCAGCTCGCCGACGCCTTGGGCGTGGCCGAGCAGCAGGTGCAGCGCTATGAGTCGACTGGGTACCGAGCTGCCAGCTTGGCCCGGATCTGTGATGTGGCCGCCGCCCTCGGCGTCACGGTGACGGAACGGGCGGTTCTCAGGAATCCCGATGCGGCCTGACCCCCCACCACCAACTTTCGACGCGTTGGGCAAAGGCTGATCGCCGATATGTCTGGCTCTACTGCTTCCCGTCAAGATCCGGAGCTCCACGAGCTACGTCGCGAGCTTGGGCAGCTCCGGGCGGAGAACGCCCGCCTGGCACGGCTTGTTGGTTTGATCGGTCCGCGTCCCTTGCCTGACGAGGCGGCCCGCTCACCCCTTTTCGGCGGACTCCCAGGCGCGGTGGACCATTCGTCTACGAAAGCGGACAAGGTCACGTTCTTCCGTCACCTCTTTGCCGGCCGTGACGACGTGCATGCGTTGCGATGGGAGAACGACCGTACGGGTCGAGCGGGATGGATGCCGGCGGTCGAGGGCGGCTTCCGACGAGGCCAGACCAACCGGACGTACCTGCCGCTAACCGACGAGATCATCACCGCTCATCTTGCCGGCACCATCCACGCCGGCCTGTACCCGTTGATGAACGGAGACACTTGCCGCCTCCTCGCTTGCGACTTCGACGGCCCTCTGGCGCTCCTGGACGCGCTCGCCTTCACCAAGGCGGCCCGGTCCTTCGACGTCCCGACGGCACTGGAGGTCTCCCGTTCCGGCTCGGGAGCCCACGTCTGGATGTTTTTCGCCGGTGCTGTGGCGGCCGCGACGGCTCGCCGGGTCGGCACGGGCCTCGTACGTGAGGCGATGGCGATCCGCGGGGAGCTGGACCTGGCCAGCTACGACCGGCTGTTCCCGGCCCAGGACTTCCTGCCGGGCTCGGGATCGATCGGCAACCTGATCGCGCTGCCGCTGCAGGGCAAGTGCCGCAGTCAGGGAACGACCGTGTTCCTCGACCTGGCGACGCTGGAGCCACACGAAGACCAGTTCGGCTACCTGTCGCACGTGGAGCGCCTCACCCAGAAGCAAGTGGCAGACCGCGCAGAGGCCATGCGACCGTTGACCGTCGGACCCGCTGCCCGTCGTCTCCACGCCAGTGGAGCGACCCGAATGCACCCGCCAGCGCCAGCGGTCATCCGTGCCCGCTTGGGAGCTGGGATCTCCCTGGAGCGTGCCGGGCTCCTCCGGCCCTTCTCGGGTCGCTCAAGCATGCGGCGTCGTTGCACAATCCCGAGTTCTACAAACGCGAGAAGCGGCGACTGTCCACGTATGGCGTTCCCCGCTTCGTCCGCTGCTACCACGAGGACCTGGAGTGGCTGCACCTGCCTCGCGGCCTCCAGGAGGTCGTCCAGGATCTGGTCTCGCAGGCCGGTAGTCGGCTGGAGATCACCGACGACCGGCCAGAGCCGTCGCGCCATGACTTCTCATTCAACGCGCAGCTTCTCCCCACTCAGCAACGTGCTCTTGACGCCCTCGTCGAACATGAATTGGGAGTGCTGGAGGCCCCACCGGGGGCGGGAAAGACGGTCGTCGGCTGCGCGCTGATTGCCAAGACTGGCCTTCCGGCGCTGATCCTGGTCGATCGCACGACCTTGCTGGATCAGTGGCGTGGCCAGATCGAGACCCTGCTCGGCGTGAAGCCCGGTCAGCTCGGCGGGGGTCGTCGGCGACGCAGCGGATTGGTCGACTTGGCGAGCCTGCAGACGCTCGCCCGTAGGGACGACCTCGCCGAGCTCCTTGCTGGCTACGGGCTGGTGATCGCCGACGAATGCCACCATCTCCCCGCGGCGACGTTGGAGCGCGCTGTTCGCCAACTCCCGGCTCGGCGCTGGCTCGGCCTGACGGCCACCCCGTACCGGAGTGACGGTCTCGACCAGATGATCCTCATGCAGTGCGGTCCAGTTCGCCATCGGATACGAGTGGAGACGGCAAACCAGCAACCATCAGCTGGGACCACTACAAGGAGAGTCCTGGTCCACAGAACTACGTTCCGATATGACTCCGAGGTCGACTCCAGCACCCTCGGCACGATCCAGGACATCTACCGTGCCTTGGTCAACGACGACCAGCGCAACACCGCCATCATCGAAGGTGTCCAAGATGCGCTCCGCCGCGGCCGTCACTGCCTGCTCCTCACCAGCCGAACCGCTCATATGGAAATCCTGGCTGGCGGACTACGTGAGGCGGGGCACTCACCGGCCACGCTTCACGGCAAGCTGGGCGCCAAGGCGAGGCGTGCTGCCATCGATTCCCTCAAGGTCACCGACGGCGGACCACCGCTCCTGGCCGTTGCCACCGGTCCGTACATCGGCGAGGGGTTCGACTGCCCCGCGTTGGACACCATCTTCCTCGTCTTCCCGGTGAAGTTCAAAGGACGGGTCGTCCAGTACGTGGGCCGGGTCGTCCGGCCCTACCTCGGCAAGACCAGCATCGAGGTCCACGACTACGTGGATGTCAGCGTCCCAGTGCTTGCGTATACCTATACGGAACGACGTGCCGGCTACGCCAGTCTCGGCTTCCCTGCACCGCTCGAGGTGTAGGTCCGGGCCATCTTCACCCCGTAGGGACGAGCGCTACCCGAGCACGTAGCCGCGCCACCGGTCGGAGGACTGGCCCGGCTCCGGCCGGGGGCGCCGATGGCTGTGTGCCGTCCTGCCCCTCGTGATCCGATCGGGATTCGTGCCGTTGCTCACTTGCTGACCGGCGGGACACCTCGGGGATTCGAGGTCCGCCGCGATGAGACCGTTCCGGGTGTTGCGTGACTCCTCGGCCCCCACCTCCCTCCGCTCTTCACACACGGAGGGAGGTGGTCGAGTGCCTGTGGAGATCAGCAAGGCGAACAGCGCGCGTCGTGCACCATCCGGATCATCCCCGCGGGTGAGCACGGCGCCGCAGTCGCATCGCGACGCCGATGCCGAGGAATCCCAAGCCGAGGTCCAGCGCGAGGACCTCGAGCCAACCCGATCCCGCCCACGGCTCTCCGGTGTGAGCTGTCGTTGCCAGAGAGACCCTGCTCGGCGTAGGGGGAACGACCGGAGGGTGGGGTGTGCGCGCCGGCGGCACGGGCGGAGGACCGCTTGTTGTGGCGGCCGTTGTCCGGACGACGACGACTGTAACGATGTTGGTCGTACAAGTGGGAGTTGTGCAGCCGGGCGTTCCTTCGTTGGTGAAGACCGCAGAGTTCCTGATGATCTGGCCGTTGGTGTCGGTCGACTTCACCGTCGCCTGGAAGGCGATCGTGAGGGCGTTCGCTGTGCCGGGCTCGACGGTGATCCCGGTCCACGTGACCGCTCCCGCGCTCTCGGAGACGAAGCACCCGGCAGCTCCGTTGCAGGTCGCGGATGTCGCCACGTAGGTGGTGCCAGGCGGCATTGTGTCGACGACCGTCACGTCCGTGGCGGGGACGGTGCCCGAGTCCGTGAGGTCAGCTCGTAAGTGACCCTGGTTGTCCGTGGAACGACGGAGCCAGAAGGCGGGATCGAGCTCTTGACGACTCGGAGCGCCGGGCCGGTTGTGGTCGGGGGCGGTGTGTGCCCTGTATGGGGGGAGGACGACTTGGCTGTCGACTCCTCGTTGGCCGCCCCGCAGCTGCTCGTCAGTGTGGTGGCGGTGTTGTTCGATGTGACCGTCGCCGACGCCGTCCAGTAGTAGGTGCCGGCGGTCGAGACCGACACGGCCCCCGAGCTCGGTGTGAGGGCCCGCCCCCCGGGGCGACTCCGAATCGCGGATCCCGCGCCATCCTCGGACAGCGCGTCAGCTCGGGAAATCGAGGTCGTCGTCCACGTCGTACCCCTGAAGCCAGGAGAAGGTCTCGTAGAAGCGCGGGAGAGCTTTCGAGCGCTCGTCCCACGCGGGACCGGGGCCGAGATGGAGGGCGGTGTTCATCTGCTGGGCGGCGTCCTGGACCCGCGTGGTCCGGGTCATCCGCCGCTCCCCGTAGACACGAAGTGCGCTCTCCACATCCTCGGCGCTGCTCGAGGTCAGCACGTGGGCGAGCACGACCGCGTCCTCGATCGTCTGGTTCGCGCCCTGCCCGAGATGCGGCAGCATGGCGTGGGCCGCGTCGCCGAGAAGCGCCACCGGTCCCCGGCTCCAGCGCGAGAGTGCCTCCGCCACGAAGAGCCCCCAGCGCTCCAGGTGCTCGACCGCCCCGACCACCTCGGTCACGGCGGGGTGCCAGCCGCGGAACGTCTCGAGGGCCTCGGCCGTGCTGGTGGGCACCCTCCACTGCGTGGAGTCCCAGGTGCGTGGGCGATCCTCGGCGGCCAGGAACGACAGCAAGGTGGCGTCCCGGCCGATGGGAAAGTGCAGCAGGTGCTTTCCTTCTCCCACCCAGAACTGGGTGGCATCGGGCCGAGGGAGGAGCGAGAGCTCCGAGACGCGGGCGACTCCCCGGAACCCGCTCGTGCCCGAATACCGCACCGCCGCTGCCCCGTCGACCCATTCCCTCACGACCGAGCGGGCGCCATCGGCACCGATCGCGACGTCCGCCCCGGCCACTGCCCCATTGGCAAAGCTCAGGACCGGGCGTCGGTCAGCGAGGTCGAGGCTCACCAGCCGATGGCCGAGATGCAGGACGCGCGTGTCGATCGCCTCGAGGAGCGAGCTCTGCAGGTGTCGCCGATGCACGCCGAGGTAAGGGGCGCCGAACGTCCGCTCGTAGAGGGAGCCTCGTGACAGGGCGCTGACGCCGAGCTCGGTCCCGCTGACGCCATCTCGGTAGACGAGGTCGACCGGCTCGAATGCGTCCGCTCGGAGGAGCTCGAGAACTCCGAGCCGTCGCAGGGGCTTGAGTGCGTTCGCGAAGAGTCCGATCCCCGCGCCGATCTCACCGAGCTCGTTGGCCTGTTCGTACAGGTCGACCCTGACGCCGGCTTGCTGCAACGCGAGGGTCAGGGTCAGTCCTCCGATGCCGGCCCCTACGACCGCGACGTGTGGCGTCCGCAAGAGTCTTCCCCTCTGATCCCAGGCTCCAGTCCCGAACGCGGGTGCCCGTCTCGACGGGTGCCTCAGCGCCCGCTCAGGACGGCGATCGCCTCGATCTCGACCTTTGCATCCGGACGGGCCAGGCGGGAGATCTCGACCAGGGTGCTCGCGGGACGGGCGTCGCCGAAGAGCTCCTCGCGCACGGGATTGATCTTCGGGCGGTCGTCGATGTCGGTGAGGTAGACGGTCACCTTGCAGACATCGGCCAAGCTCGCACCCGCCTCTGCGAGCACGCGCCGGATGTTCTGCAGTGCCTGACGTGCCTGGGTGGCGACGTCGGCGGCGATGTTGCCATCGGCGTCGATCCCGACGCAGCCCGAGACGAACACCAGGTCACCGAAGCGGACGCCATGCGTGTAGTGGCTGATGGGATCGCCAAGCTCGTCGACCCACAGCTCCTCTCGGTTCGGCATGTTCCCTCCTTGTGCATCGGTCGTTGCTGGTCGGTCTGTCGGCGCAGCTACGGCACCCTGGTGCCTGCGGCGATCGCGGGAGAGCCGGCGGTGAGGAACGGAAGCACGATCCCCCAGAACTCGTCGCCGTTCTCGGCATAGGGGAGGTGGCCCGCATCGCGTACGTAGGCGACGTCGGCCCTGCCGCACGCACGGAGGACGTCGTCTCGAGATCCGACCGGCACGACGACGTCCCTCTCGCCCCAGACGACCAGGACGTCGAGGTCGCCGCGCCGCTCCTTGAGCTCGTCTCCCACCGCGTCCTCGTCAAGGTGCGCCTCGACGTACCCTGCAAGTGCCTCGAAGGACTCGGCCGCCCCCGGCGAGCTGTTGCTACGCCACTCCTCGGTCACCCACGCTTCGTCGATCGCGTCCCCGTGGGCGACCACGCGGGCGAGCTTTCGCCGCATGCCACGCGGCGTGACGTCGCGAAGGTTGGCGGCGATCGAGTCCCGCATCGGCTCGCCGAGCGGGAGGAGGCCGGTCGGCCCCACCATGACGAGCCGTGCCGCGAGGCTCGGTCGGTCCAGCGCGAGTCTTGCCGCGACGTGCGCGCCGAGCGAAGTCCCGATGAGCACTGCGGACGTGACGGCCAACTCGTCGAGCGCGGCGGCAACGAATGCGGCGAACCCGACTACCGAGTATTCGGGCCCTGGGCCTTTGCTGGCGAAACCGTGACCGGGCAGGTCGAGGGCGAGCGCCCGGAGTCCTTGCGCCCCGAGCACGGAGAGGCTGCTGCGCCATCGGTCGGCTCTCGCTCCCGCGCCGTGGAGCAGCACCACCGGCGGGTCGTTGCCGGGCACCTCGAGGACGCGGGTCCAGAAGCGTCCGGAGGCAACGGGGTACTGCAGCAGCGTCGTGGGCACCGACGCCGGCGTCGGGTTCACGGGCGATCGGGCTCCGGCACGACGGCGGTGATCCCGGCGTCCGCGATCTCGTGGGCCAGTTCGACCTGCACCGGATCCCGGCTGCGAGGCGCTGCGCCGCCCGAGGGCTCGCCTGCAGGCCGCGAGGCGTTGCTGGCCGCGCGCACGAGCTCGGCGGTGAGGGCCGCCGTCGAGTACGTGTGTGAGCGGTCGTTGGGCCACGGGACGGTCTCGCTTCCGTCGAAGGTCACCGGGCGTCCCTCGAGGAAGACGGCCTCGATGTTGGAGACGTCCTGGATCACCCGGACGTCGGCGAGGGGATCACCGCGTACCAGGAGGAGGTCCGCGAGCATCCCGGGTTCGAGCGTCCCGACTTCCCCCTCGAGGCCGACCGTCAGCGCGGCGTTCGTCGTCGCGGCGGCGATCGCCTCTCGTGCGGTGAGACCCGCGTAGGTCATCAGGAGCTCGAGCTCCCGGGCGTGGAACTCCCCGTAGGGGGTGAGAGCGAAGCCGGTGTCAGTGCCCGCGACGAACGTCACCCCGGCCTCGTGGGCGCGGTGCAGCGTGTCGCAGGTCACCTCGAGCATCCGTCGCATCCCGTCGATGAAGGGTGCCGGCGTCCCGACGAGGTGGCCGTAGTCGGCTGCGTTGGCAAGGAGAAGGAGCGTGGGGACGAGTGGGGTTCGCGAGGCGGCGAACTGGCTGATGACCTCGTCGGACATCATGTTGCCGTGCATGATCCAGTCGAAGCCCGCCTCGAGCGCGCCGTGCACCTCGGCCGAGCCCCGCGCGTGGATCGTGACCTTGACGCCGAGACGGTGCGCGACGTCTGCGATCAGCTTCAGCTCGTCGTCACTGAAGGACTGGTACTCACCCACGGGGCTGTCGGCGAGCTTGATGAAGTCGACACCGTTCTTCACCTGGCGCCGCACGTTGTCGACCATGTCCGCCGGGGTGTTCGCGAGGGTGCCGATGCTCCCGTCGGGCACGCCGACCGACTCGGGGTACCAGTCGGTCAGCCCGTTGCTGGTCGTGATGTACCGACCTGCCGTGTGCATGCGCGGTCCGGTCACCATGCCCCGAGCGATCGCTTCACGCAGCGCGACGCCGATGTACCAGCTTCCCCCGGGTTGGGAGATGCTCGTCACGCCTGCCCGCAAGACCCGCCGGACGTTCCACGCCGCTCGTAGCGTCCTGCTCTCCACGCTCGTGTAGAGATCCTGAGATTCCTGGGTGAGGCTGTCGCCGTACGTCATGTGACAATGCGCATCGATCAGGCCCGGCATGAGCGTGCGACCCTTCCCGTCGACCCGTACGACCCGGTCGCGCTCCGCGGTGGGCACACGGGCGAGGAGGCTGGATGACGTGCCGTCGGCCTCGATCCGGCCGTCGCCGACGAGCAGGGCGGTCGGGGACGACGCACGCTCCCTCGTCGCGTCGACCAGACGAACGTCGTCGAAGAGGGTCCAGGCACTCACGCCCGGACTCCCGCTGTCGCGGTGTTCGAATGCCGCGAGCACCGCCTCTGGACGGCGGAGTTGCGGACGGTCGTCGCGTCATCGTCATTCGTACGGGATGGCACCTCGCACATCAGGAGGAGTCTCTGCCCGGAAGGCACGGGCGACAATGGGTAAACCCCCCGAGGTTCTGAGGGTTTCCCCTCTCTGGACCTCCGGCTGTTGGCAACGAGATTCAGTAAGCTGACATGACCACATCGGGACCAGCAAGAGATCGGTTGGCGCGTCGCATGGAGTTCCGACGTATCAATGGCCTTCCCCCGTACGTGTTCTCCGCGATGAACGCCCTCAAGGAGGACGCACGCCGGCGCGGGTCGGACATCGTCGACTTTGGATTCGGGAATCCGGATCTCCCCTCGCCAGCTGTCGCAGTGGAGAAGCTCGCCGAGGCCGTGCGCAACCCGAGGAACCATCGTTACTCCGCGTCGCGGGGCATCCCGAGTCTGCGGCAGGCGGTCTGCGAGCTCTACCAGCGGAATTGGGACGTGGAGCTCGACCCGGACCGGGAAGTCGTCACCACGATCGGCGCGAAGGAGGGTCTCTCGCACCTCATGTGGGTCCTGGTCTCGCCCGGGGATTCGGCTCTGGTCCCGTCCCCCTCGTACCCGATCCACATCTACGCGCCCCTCTTCGCCGGTGCCGACGTGCATCAGGTCCCGTTGGAGGGGCCGCTACGGAGCGGCCCCGAGGCCGGCCACGACGGCCCCGGCGAGGGGTTCTTCGCCGCACTCGTCGAAGCCTGGAAGGCGAGATGGCCCAAGCCTCGCGTCGTCGTCGTGTCGTTCCCGCACAATCCCACGACGGCGTGTGTGGACCTTCCTTTCATGGAGCGTCTCGTCAATTTCGCGAGAGACCGTGACGTCGTGCTCGTGCACGACTTCGCCTACGCAGATCTCGGCTTCGATGGCTACAGCCCGCCCTCGATCCTGCAGGTACCCGGTGCGAAGGACGTCGCGGTCGAGCTCTACACCCTCACCAAGTCATTCTCCATGGCCGGATGGCGGGTCGGTTTCCTGGTTGGCAACGCGGAGATCGTCCAGGCGCTGACCAAATTGAAGGGGTACCTCGACTACGGGACCTTCCAGCCGATCCAGATCGCCTCGATCGTCGCCATGCGCCAGGCGTCCGAGTACCCGGCAGAGCTCCGGCGGATCTACCAACGTCGCCGTGACGGTCTGTGCACAGGTCTGCGCAGCATCGGATGGGACGTGGTGCCGCCGAAGGGCAGCATGTTCGTCTGGGCGCCGATTCCGCTTCCCTACCGGGAGATGGGCTCGGTCGAGTTCGCGAAGCTCCTGCTGCAGGAGGCGGCCGTCGCCACGTCCCCTGGGGCGGGGTTCGGTCCCGGCGGCGACGGCCATGTCCGGTTCGCGCTGATCGAGAACGAACAACGAACGCAACAAGCGATCCGCAACCTTCGTCGAGCGCTCACGAAGCTCGGCTGAGCCTTCTGCCAGGCGCGTCGTCGATCTTGCACACGTTCACGGCGAGTGCCCGGTGAAGGGCTGGTGCGTAGAGAGGATGGAAGGGTCGTGTCGACGCCACACGTCGCGGTCATAGGTGCCGGAATCGGAGGGCTGACCTTGGCGCTCGCCCTTCAACAGGGTGGGGTGCCGGTCGACGTGTACGAGCAGGCTGACGAGCTCGCAGAGATCGGCGCCGGCATCGGCCTCTTCGCCAACGCGGTGAAGCCGTTGCGCGGGCTCGGCGTCTTCGAGCGGTTGCACGAGGACGGGTTCGAGCCCGTCGACCGCTTCTACCGGGACGGCGTCAGCGGGACGGAGCTGGGCTCCAACGCCTTGGCACGGGGATCGCGCTACGAGCGCACCTTCGGTGCTCCCTATGTCGGCGTGCATCGCCGGCACCTCCAGTCGTGCCTTCTCGAAGCCGTCGACAAGAGCTCACTGCACCTCGGGCACCGTCTCGTCAGCCTCGATCTCGTCGGCTCACGCCCGGTCCTCACGTTCGCGAATGGCGCCGACGCGGGCGCGGACGTCGCGGTCGGCGCCGACGGCGCGCGGTCCGTCGTGCGGGAGTGGATCGACGGCGCAGCGCGGGCGAGGTACTCAGGAACGAGCGGGTTCCGCGGGGTCGCTCGGGTCTCGGAGCTCTCCCTCCTCCCTCGCCCCGATGCCAGCCAGTTCTGGGTGGGGGAGGGGAAGCATCTCCTCCACTTCCCGATCGGCCGCGACGGGGCGTACCTGTCGTTCCTGGCTGCCGAGGACCAACCCTCGGCCTGGGACGCTTCGTCCTGGCGGGTCCCTACCAGCACGGACGAGGCCCTCCAGACGTTCCGCGGCTGGCACCCGGCGGTGGCCCAGGTGATCGGAGCCGTCGAGCACCTCGAGCGATGGGGGCTCTTCGTGACCGATCCACTCACGCGGTGGAGCCGCGGTCCGGTGACGGTTCTCGGCGACGCCGCCCACGCCATGCTCCCCCACCTCGGGCAGGGGGCGAACCAGACGATCGAGGACGCGGTGGTGCTCGCCGACCTGCTGGTGTCGTGTGACGTGGGGCAGATCGAACCCGCGCTCACCAGGTACGAGCACAAGCGCCGGTCACGAACGCAGCGGGTCCAGGACGCGTCCTGGCAGACCAACGGCGTGCTCCATCTGGGCCGGGGGGCGGCGTGGGACGAGCGCTCCGGAGCCGTCGCCCGCTGGTACGAGAACTATTCGTGGCTTCACGGCTACGACGTGGCGGGAGACCTCGAGTCCTCCCCCGGTACCGCCGCGAGTCCCGCCTGAGACGACAACGGGCATGGGACAGTTCGCGCGGCGGCCCTCACCCCCGCGGCGTCCGTGCGCAGCACGAGTCAGGCATGGCGCCGGAGGCCCTCGCACACCACGTCGATCATGCGGTCCGGCATCGCACCGAGGCCCGATCGCTCGGCTGCATGGCAGGCCCCGACGACGAGCCCGATCACCTCGCCGGTCGTCACGTCGTCTCGCACCGCGCCTGCTGCCGAGGCACGTGCGAGCAGGTCCTTGAGGGCCGCCTGCAGTTCGTCGAAGGTCCCCGCGCACCGTGACTTGATGTCGATGCCGGCGCCTGCAAGCGCGTCGAACATGTCGTGCTTCATCGACGCCTGACCGGCGAACGACCGGAGGAAGGAGAAGAAGGCCGTTCCCGCGTCGTCGGTCCCGGCTGCCCGCTTGGCCGTCTCCACCAGGCCTTCGAGCCGCGTGATCATGATCGCCTCGAAGAGGGCTTCCTTGGTGGGGAAGTGGCGGTACAGCGTGCCGACTCCGACACACGCCCGTTCGGCGACCGCGTCGATCGGCACGCTCAGACCTTCGGCCGCAAAGACCTCCTCGGCGGCGTCGAGGATGCGTCGTCGGTTCTTGACCGCGTCTGCCCGCATCGGGCGCACCGGGACGTCATCGTCCTGCCTGGTGGCGGTGCTGGTGGCGGTGGCTGGGACCTGGCGCATGGTGTGGGACCTCACCGCTCCCCGGGTTGACAAGCGGAACGACGGTTCCGTATAGTCTCAAGCGGAACCTGCGCTCCGATTGTACCGCCTCGGCGGTCACCGCGCACCGATCTCAGGAGGTTCGCCATGGCAGACACGCTCACGAGGGCCGCGCACGCCGGCGCGGCCGGCGGGCAGGCAACCGGCGGCGTGGCCGATCCGCGGCGCTGGTTGGCGCTCGTGGTCATCGCCATGTCCCAGCTCATGATCGTCCTCGACGCGTCGGTCGTGGTGGTTGCGCTGCCGTCTGCGCAGCACGCGCTCCACATCTCCCAGGCGAACCGGCAGTGGGTGCTGACCGCCTACACGCTCGCGTTCGGCAGCCTTCTTCTCCTCGGCGGCCGCATCGCCGACTACGTCGGCCGCCGCCGCACGTTCGTGGTGGGGCTCCTCGGCTTCGGTGTCGCATCCGCGCTTGGCGGTCTCGCGCAGGACCAGGCGATGTTGTTCGGCGCCCGCGCACTGCAGGGGGCGTTCGCTGCGCTCATGGCGCCGGCCGCGCTCTCCATTCTCACCGTCACGTTCACCGAGGCTCGGGATCGGGCGCGCGCGTTCGGCGTCTACGGGGGGATCGCCGGCGGGGGCGCGGCCATCGGCCTCGTGCTCGGCGGGGTGCTCACGCAGGTGGCCTCGTGGCGCTGGACCCTGCTCATCAACGTCCCGATCGCACTTGTCGCGGTGTTCGCCGCCGGCCGCGTCGTCCGGTCGGACCGTGCGCCGTCGGCAAGCCGGCGCGCCTACGACATCCCCGGTGCCCTCAGTGCCACCGCAGGGCTGCTGCTGCTCGTCCTCGGCTTCTCGGCCGCGGACACCCACGGATGGACCGACGTGCTGACGCTCTCGCTGATCGTCGCCGGGGTGGCGGTCCTCGGCGTGTTCGTCAGGATCGAGCTGCGATCGACCCACCCGTTGCTTCCGCTGCGCGTCGTCCTCGACGCCAACCGCGGCGGAGCGTACCTGTCGTCGCTCCTGGTGGGCATCGCGCTGCTCGGGACCTTCCTGTTCCTCACCTTCTTCCTCCAGGGAACGCTGCACTACTCGGCCTTGAAGACGGGCTTTGCGTTCCTCCCGTTCTCGGGAGGCATCATCGTCGGTGCGAGTTTGGCGAGCCGCTTCCTGCCTCGAACCGGGCCGAGGCGGCTGATGACCATCGGGCTCCTCCTGGCCTGCGTCGGGCTCCTGTGGTTCACGCGGCTCACCGTCGACAGCTCGTACGTGACGCACCTGCTCCCGGCCGAGCTCGTCGTGAGCATCGGCATGGGCCTCACGTTCGTCCCGATGAGCAGCACCGCGCTCATCGGCGTGGACCCGGACGCCGCAGGGGTCGCGAGCGCCCTCGTGAACGCCGTGCAGCAGGTGGGCGGCGCTCTCGGCACCTCGCTCCTCAACACGGTGGCGGCGTCGGCAACCGCAAGCTACCTGGTGGCGCGCCCGTTGGTTCATGACGCGACCGCGGTGGCGACGGTCCACGGGTTCACCGTCGGGTTCGGCGTGAGCGCTGCCCTCGTCGCCGCTGCGGCGTTGGTGGCGGCGTGGTTCATCCGAGGGTCGCGCCAGCACGACGGCACCGGGCCCGTGGTCGAGCTGGTGCCTGCGTTGGCATCGACCGAGCGGTAACGCCGCATGCCGGCGCCGTGCTCGGCGATCACGCCGAGTCGCCCTCTCGGCGTGGGGACAACTCGCCTTCAACGCCTGTGCCGGCGAGCCCCAGTGCGGCCCCGAGGGCCTCTTCGGCGTAACGTGAGGGAGGCATGAGTGCGCCGGACGGACGCAAGGCGGAGATCTTCGGCGCCCTCGACGACGCGCTGAGCAGGTATGTCCGTCCCGACACCTTCCCCCTCGGCATCCGGATGCTCAGCCCCGGAGAGCCCGTGCCGGATGGCCTACGGATTCCGAGCCGCGACCTCGGGGAGCACTGGATCGTCTGCCAGTCGATCGGGATCGCGCGCCGCTACGGCTGGTGCGTCGCTGTCGGCAAGGAGGACGTCATCTGCCCGCTCGCGTCGGTCTCCTTCGGGTTTCGGACGTCCAACGCCCGCTACGACGCGGGCGAGGCCGCCCTCGGCATGTACTGCACCGACCCGGGATCCGCCGAAGCGCTGGAAGCCGCCACGTGGCGCTTCGAGACCGGACGCTACGACCGGCTCTGCGTCGCACCGCTGGCCAGACTCACCTTCGAGCCGCACGTCGTCGCCGTCTACGGCAACAGCGCGCAGGTGATGCGTCTCGTGAACGCCGCGCTGCACGCGCGTGGCGGACGGATCGAGAGCTCGTCGGGGGGTCGGCTGGACTGCGCAGAGCTCGTCATTCAGACCATGCGCACCGACGAACCGAAGGTGGTGCTCCCCTGCAACGGCGACCGCGTCTTCGGGATGGCGCAGGACACCGAGATGGCGTTCGCGTTCCCCGCAGACCGGGCAGCCGAGATCGTCGAAGGGCTGGAAGCGACGCACAAAGGGGGCGTCCGCTACCCGATCCCGGTCGCCATGCGCTCGACGGTGACGATGCCGTCGAGGTACCAGGACCTGTTGGCGTCGCTCGACGACGTCATCTCGTAAGCACGGCCACCTCCGCGCGAGGAAGGTTCCTCCAGGTTGGTCCACCCGGGGACTGGTCGGTCGGTCAGCCGGGCTGGCGATCCGCCGACGGTTCCACGTCACACCAGTCGCCGGCGCATTCACCACACGCTCAGGGCACCGAGCGCGGATTCCACGCGCGCCGTCATGCCTTGACGGCGTGGATTTCACCTTCCATGTAGCCGGGAGCCTCCATCGAGTAGCCGTCGCATGGGAGGTCGCAGAACCACTCGAAGTACCCGGTGCTCGGTGGGGTGAAGCTGAAGCTGGTGGTGAACGGGTGGTTCCCGGCCGGCTGGATCCAGACGTTCAGCCCCAGAGCCGGAGCGGTGAAGGTGTGCCATGCAGGGTCGTCGTTGACGACGGTCACGCGCACCTGCGTGCCGGCGGGAACGGCGAAGTACGCGGGCGAGAAGGCGTCCTCGACGTTCCCGTCCCCGCCGTACATCCCTCCGACCGGTCCGGAGTCGATCTTGAGGGTGACCGTCGCGGTCGGGGTCGCGACGACGATCGGCGGGAGCTTCAGCGACGCCGCCGATGCCGGGACGTCCGGCCTGACGAACGGGACGTAGTAGGGCTGACCCTGGGGCGCGGCCGCCCACGCGTGGCTTGTCGCGCCCACGAACGTGCTGTAGGCGGCCCACGAGAAGAGTCCACCCAGCGCGACCACGCATGCGAGCACCACGCCGACGGTCGGTCCGAGCAGGTGCTCGGCCGCACGCGGCGCCGGCCGGTTGGCGCGTTGCGGCTGCAACGCCCAGCCCGGGCTCGGCCACTGCGGCGCATCGTGGGATCCCGGCGCGCGGGCAGGGGCCGGGATCCCGGGACCCGGTTGCCTGGGTGGTCTCGGTGAAGCTGTCGTCGTCGCCATGGCTCCATCGCCGACCCGGCCGCCCCGCGAGCGTCGGGCCGAACGTCCCAAATTCTCGGGCGTTTCCTCGCTGGAGCCGGACCCCGGCCGCCCCGGCGCGGTACGTTCTGTTGCCCTGCGCACCTCTCGCGGAGGTGGGTGCTCGACGCGATCCGTCGGCTCGTCGACCGCCAGCTCGGCGGATGCATGACGAAGGTGTACGGCACCGTGTCACGGTCGCCGAGCGGGGATGGGAGATGACCGCGCAGGCTCGAAAGGAGAGCGGATGCGCTACGGCATGATCCTTCCGGGTGGCAGCGCCACCGAGCAGCTCGAGCAGGCCGTTCTCGCCGAGCAGTCGGGGTGGGACGGCGTCTTCGTCTGGGAGGCCGCGTACGGCGTCGACGCGTGGTCGCTCCTCGCGGCGATCGCCGTCCGCACGACGCGGGTCACGATCGGCACGCTCCTCACCCCGCTTCCCTGGCGACGCCCGTGGAAGGTCGCCAGCCAGGTTGCCACCGTGGACCAGCTCTCGGGCGGGCGGGTGGTGCTCACGGTCGGGGTCGGTGCCGTCACGGACGACTTGCCGCTCACCGGCGAAGTGACGGACCTCGGGGAGCGCGCGGCCCGCATGGACGAGGGGATCGACCTCATGCGGCTCCTGTGGGACGGCGGGAAGAGCTACCACGGCCGGTTCTACGACTACGAAGCCCGGGAGTTGGACGAGCTCTCATCGATGGTCCGGCCGACGGCCGCCCGCATCCCGGTCTGGGTTGTCGCCGTGTGGCCTAGGCCCAAGTCGATGCACCGGTGCTCCGGTGCGAGGGGGTCGTGCCGCAGTACGAAGGCCCCGGCGAGGACGTGCAGCCCGACGCCGCCCGAGCCGTGCGCGAGTGGCTGGCTGCGCGGGGCGGGTCGGCGATCGAGGTCGTGGCACAGGGCGAGACGCCGACCGACGATCCGGCGGCGGCCAGGGAGATCGTGGCGGGATGGGACGAGGTGGGATGCGGGTGGTGGCTCGAGACCCGCTGGGACATGCCGCACGCCGCCCCGGAGCGGATGCGCCAGGTGCGCGCGCGGTTGGAGGCCGGCCCGCCGCGGCCGTCGTAGCGCCGCCCGCGCACGGTCCGGAGCAGGTCGCGCATCACATGCCAGCGGATCGACGGGTCCGAGCCGAGGAGCCATGCGGCGGCCGCGTCCGACGCACCCACCGGGTCGCACGTTATCGGCGGGTCCGTGGTGCGCCGAGGCGGTGCCCTCGAGGTACCAAGACCTGCGGGCATCGCTCGACGAGGCCAGTCCGTCGTCGCAGTCCTCGGGGGATGGATTGGGGGCACCCGAGCATGGATCGCGGCTGGACGCCGGCGGGCTCGGCCCACCCCGAGCGCCGCGCCGGCTCGGTAACCCTCGCATCCGTCGGCAGGTCAGATACGGCCCGGCGCGACCTTCGGTGGATGCCTCCGACGCGACCGCCGAGTGGCTCCCGACCCGGGCTGTCGCGAGTCGTCGCCGGCCGCGGCGGTTAGGGTCGATCGGCGGTCTCGGACCCGGGGACCGCCCGCGAGTCCACGGACCGCGTCGGCAGGTACGCGATCGCCTCGATCTCGATGCGCATGTCAGGGCGGTCGAGGTTCACGCCGCGAAGGAGGGTGCCTGCTCGTGGGTGGTGGTTGATGTGCGGGCAGTGCTCGGCCCAGAAGTCGCGGACAGTGCGCCAGGCCGGCTCCCAGTCCGCTGCGTGCTGGAGGTAGTAGTTGAGCACTGCGATGTTCTCGAGCTTGGCACCCGCCTTCTGGACTCGCTCCATGATCTTGGTCAGGCAGGCCCGGGTCTGCGCTTCGATTCCCTCGTGGACGGGGGACGACATGGGCTCGCCGTCCGGGTACTCCTGCTTTCGAGTCGGGTCTCGCCCCTCGGCGCCCGAGAGGAAGACGATATTGCCGGCGATGACGTACTCGGCCCACGGCATCTGGTCCCCGCCGTAATGGGCGTCGGAGATCTCAAGGTCGGTGCTGGACAACTCGTTCTCCTTCACGTTGGCTGCTCCTGCTCAGATTCTCGATCACCTATCCGGGGTTTCGCTGCGAGAGTCCGAACAGCTCGCCCGCGTTGTGGTCGAGGATTGCCGTCGTATCCTCGCCGGACAGTCCGGACGTGCGGAGATGGCTGACGGCGTGCCGGTAGCCGTCGCCGTGCTGGTATGGGAAGTCCGTGCCCAGGAGCAGCCGGTCCGCGCCGAGCGTTTCGACGGCGCAGCGCAGCGCAGGCGGGTGATTGTGGGTCACGGTGTCGTACCACATCCGCTTCGCCATCAGGCTCGGGAGCTCTTCGATGTCCGGGGCTTCGAATGTGACATGGTCGTCGAGCCTGCGCGCCAGCAAGGGCAACGCACCACCCACATGGGATAGGACGACCTTCATCCCCGGATACCGCACGGGCACACCCTGGGTGATCAGCTGGAGGGCCGCGACCGTGTCCTCGAAGGGAGCGCCGACCATCCAGGTGATGCCAGAGTCACGGACCAGTGGCGAGTGGGCGGCGGCGCCTTCGGGATGGATGAACAGAACGCTGCGGCGACGGTCCAGTTCGGCGTAGATCGGATCGAATGCTCGGTCTGCAGGCGACCTGCCGAGGATCGACGTCGGTAGCATGACGCCGAGCGCCCCCGGAAGGGCAAGTGCACGCTCCAGCTCTCTCATCGCTGCGTCCATGTGCGGCAATGGCAGCGAAGCGAAAAAGCGGAACCGGTCCGGCCACGTCTCGACCGCCGCCGCATAGTCGTCGTTGGCGTGACGAGCCGCCGAGACGCTCTGGCTCCGGTCGCTGAAGTGCGCGGTGACCGGGCCGACCGAGAGCACTTCGAGGTCGACACCCGCGGCGTCGGTGCCGACGAAGCGAGCGTGCAGGTCGTCGTCGTCGAGCCCGGCACCGAGCCCTCGGCACATCGCGGTCCCGAAGCGCGGCGCCGGTTCCCTCGGCATGTAGAGGTCAATGCGGTCGAGATAGTCGGATGACCACGCGTGAGTGTGCACGTCGATGCGCATCGAGCTCCTCCCGGAGATCGTTGCCCCGTCCCCGAAGCTTGCGCCAACTCTACAAATCTCCCGGCGCCTTCGTCTCGTCGTCTCTTCGTCTCGTCGTCTCGTCGTCTCGTCGCCTCGTCGGCCTTCAGGGGCGGACCCCACGGACCCGAGTGGGCTGGGGCTCATCTATGAAGTTCACTGCAAGAAGAAGTCGCGCGGCACGGTACGCTCGCGTCGTGGGTGAGGCGCTCCTGACGATCGGCGAGATGGCCGACCGCACCGACGTTGCGCCCTCGGCGCTCCGCTTCTACGAGGCCGAGGGACTGCTCAGCTCCACCCGGACCGCCGGCCGCCAACGGCGCTACCCGCGCAGCGCCCTCCGGCGGGTGGCGTTCGTCCGTGTGGCCCAGCGGGTCGGCCTTTCGCTCGACGAGATCCGGGATGCCCTCGCCACCCTCCCTGCGTCCCGGACCCCCACCAAGGCCGACTGGGCGCGGCTCTCGGCGTCGTGGCGCCCGAGGCTCGACGAGCAGATCGCCGTGCTCGAGCGGCTCCGGGACGAGCTGTCCTCGTGCATCGGCTGCGGCTGTCTTTCCCTCAGGGAGTGCGCCCTCTACAACCCCTCGGACCGGGCCGCGCAGAACGGGCCGGGGCCGCGGTACCTCCTGGCCGACGAACGGCCGAGCGCCGGCGCCGCCCGGTAGCGCGCTGGGATGGCCCCGCTCGGGCCCCGACCGTCGGACCCGGCGGGTTGCGGGTACCGTGTCGCGCCGACCGCGTCGATCACGAGGGGAAAGGGCCCATGAGGGTGCGCGGCACCGCCTCGCTGAGCCTGCTGTGCGCGGCCGCCCTGGCCGGCGGGCTGACGATGGCCGTCGTGGTCGGGAACGGCGGGCGTCCAGAGCACCTGCCGGGACAGCAGCTCGCGGCGCGGGACGAGCCGACAACCGCGCTCCTCACCGAAGCTCAGTGTCTCGCCACACGGTCGATCCGGCTCCCGTGCTACGACCCCGCCCAGATCCAGACGGCGTACGACGAGTCCCCGCTGTTCGCCAAGGGGATCGACGGCCGGGGCCAGACCATCGTCGTCGTCGACTCCTTCGGCTCCCCGACGATCCGGCGGGACCTCGCCAAGTTCGACGCGGCGTTCCACCTGCGGGCCCCGCCGAGCCTCCAGGTGATCCAGCCGGCCGGCAGGGCCCCGCCCTACGACCCGCGCACAACAACAATGGTGGGCTGGGCGGGGGAGACCACCCTCGACGTCGAGTGGGCGCACGCCGTGGCGCCGGGAGCGAGCATCCTCGTCGTCGAGACGCCGGTCTCAGAGACGGAAGGGGCCGTCGGCTTCCCCCAGATCGTCGCCGCGGAGAACTACGTCGTCGGCCACCACCTCGGCAGCGTGATCAGCCAGAGCTTCGGGGCGAACGAGAAGACGTTCTCTTCGCCGAGCGACATCGAGGCGTTGCGGAGCGCGATCGTCGCCGCAGCCGCTGCCGGGGTCACCGTCGTAGCGTCGACCGGCGACACAGGGGTGACCGACTACGCCACAGCGACAGGCGACTCGTTCTCGACGACCCGCACGGTCACATGGCCGGCGAGCGACCCTCTCGTCACGGCGGTGGGCGGCACCCGGCTCAGCCTGAACGCGTCGGGACGGCGCACGACGCCGGACCGCGTGTGGAACGACTCGTACGACGTGGCGGCGAACCGCTTCGTCTTCGGCACATCCCGGCCGCATCCCAACGCGAGCGGCGGGGGCCTCTCGACGGTGTTCTCGAGGCCGTCGTACCAAGATGGGCTCGCGCCCGTCGTCGGCGGCGAGCGGGGCATCCCCGACATCTCGATGAGCGCGGCGTGCTCGGGACTGGTGGACTCCTATCAGAGCTTCGCCGGGCCTACACCCCCCGGCTGGTACTACGTGTGCGGCACGAGCGAGGCGGCGCCCCTGTTCGCCGGGATCGTCGCCCTGGCGGACCAGGAGGCCGGCCACGGCCTCGGGGTCATCAACCCGGCCCTCTACGCGATGCGCCACGCGCGGGACCCGGGAATCGTGCCGGTCACCAAGGGCAACACGACCGTGTCCTTCGACGCTCGTGGCACCAAGGACACGGTCACCGGGTACGCCGCGTCGCCGCGGTACAACCTCGCGTCGGGGCTCGGCACCGTGGACGCGGCGCGTTTCGTGCCCGAGCTCGTCCGGGCCGTGCGGCGCGTCGGCTCGGCGGTCAGCTACGGGCTGCTCCCGGCCACCGGCCCGCCCCAGTCCTGAGCGCCGCCGGCACCCGTCGCGCGAGTCAGCCGTGTGGGGCGGTTCCCTCGCCCGCTCAGCTGTTCGCCGATCCGATCGGGATCGGTCTGCCAGTGCCAGTCCGCGGCGGGGCCGGTGGCGTCGAGGGGCGTGTCGGGCCCGAGCAGCTCGCGGACCGCGGCTTCGAGCTCGCGCGGCGTCGACGCACCGACGGCGGTCACCGTCCCGTCGGCGTCGACGAGGATGTTGGTGGGCACGCCACGGATGCCGAGCCGCTCCACCAGCTCACCGGCCTCGTCGACGAGGACCGTGCCCTCGACTCCCCACAGCTTGCAGAATGTCCGCGCCTCGGAGTACGCGTTCGTCCCCTCCCACACGTCCACCAGGATGATCTCCAGACCAGACCGGCCTGCACGGCGACGCAGGTCTTCGATGACCGGCGCCTCCGCGTTGCACGGGCCTCACCAACTGGCGAAGACGTTGATGACGTACTTGCGCCCCGCCCACTCGCCGAGGTCCCGCAGCTCTTTGGTCCAGAGGTCCGGCAACGACAACGCCGGCATCTTCTGGCCCACCATCCGATGCGGTCTCTGCGCCACCGGGTTCGGGGGAGGGCCGGCCAGCAGGTCTTGTACCACCGAGAGCGTGCCCGAGCCGGCGTTGGCCACGAGGAGCCGTCCCGGGTGGAGCGGGTCCTCGCACACGCCGCCGGGTGCCGCGCCCACGGGGATCCGTGACCACTCGATGCCGTCGAGGCCCATCACGCTCACCGAGCCGTCTCCGCGGTTGCCGACGTAGAGCCGGTCGTCACGTGCGCCGACCGTGAGGCCGACGGGCGCGTTGGGCACCACCATCTCGGCGATCTTCTCGACGTCGCGGGGGTCGACCCGGGTGATGGTGCTGGCGAGCGAGTCGGCGATGAACAGGTCGCCGCTCTCCTGGTGGACGCCGATGGCGCACGGCCCGGCGGGGAGCGGGAGGCGCCCGGTGACCTCGAGGGTGCGCGCGTCGACGACGCTCACGGACGACGCGAGGAAGTTCACGCAGTAGACCTCTCCGGCCGCCGGGTTCGCGGCGATGGCGCCGGCGCCGAGCTCGGCCTCAACCACGCCGATGCGTTCGAGGCGGTCGAGGTCGATGACGCTCATCGTGCAGCCGGCGGCGTCGCCCGAGTAGAGGCGGCGCCCCTCGATGTCGATGCACAGCCCCGCCGGGTAGCTGCCGACGCCGATCGTGGCGACGACCGTCCCGGAGCCGGAGTCGATCACGGAGACCTGGTCGGACCGGGCGTCGGCAGTGAAGACCCGCCCGGTCACCTCGTCGACGGCGATGTCGATGGGCTCGCCGCCGACCGGGATGGTCTGGATGACGCGCAGATCGTCCGGGTCGACGACGGCGACGGCGTTCGACCTCGAGCACGCCACGTAGATGCGGCCGGTCCCGCGGTGGACGGCGACCCCTTCGGGGTCGAGGCCGACCTCCACCTCGCCGAGGAGCCGGTACCCCAGTCCCTCGCCGCTCAGGTCGACGTTGCAGCTCGGTCCACCCTCGATGACCCCGGGGACGCTCGCCGGCCGCACCTCGGTGTCGCCGTCCAGCTCGGCGACGACTTCGAGCGCGGAGTCTCCGAGCGACTCGTCGGGAAGGGCAGACATCCAGTTCTCCTCTACGGTCGGCATTCAGTCGTACCCGACGCTTGCGGGCCGGAACCGTCGGAACGTCGGTGGGACCGGTTCGTGGCCCCGAACAATGGCCGTTGGCGGGCGCCATGGCAAACAGGGCGGCCACGGCGCCGTCTACGCTCCGGCGCGGAGGTGTCCAGGCGCCTGGTGGGCCTCCCCGCCTTCAAAGCGGGTGGGACGGGTGATCCCCGTCCGGCGGGTTCGATTCCCGTCCACCTCCGCGAGCCCCGGGCCGCGCCCCGCCGCGCCCGGTCGTGCCCCGCCGCGCGCGACCGCGAGGTGTGAGGCGGTTCCCCGCTGCACATATAGTGAGCAGCCCGCAGCGGAGGTCGGGCCGGACCCGGGACACCGCCGGGGTCGCAGCACGGCAAGGAGCGAGATGACCTTCCAGTCGGAATTGGAGTCCCCCACCATCTGGCGCTGCGCGGGATGCGGCGCGCTCGTGCACCCGGCGGACGAGGACGCGCCGGCGGCCTGGTGTCTGCGGTGCCGGCGGATGGTGCGGGCGGTCCGCGACGGCGAGCAGCGTCCGGCCTGACGCGTCGGCCGTCGCCGCTCGAGCTCGCCGCGGCGGTCGAGCGGCGCGCCCGGGTCCCCGATGTCATCGGGCCGGATCTGGACGTGCTCTTCTGCGGGATCAACCCCGGCAGGTGGTCGGGAGCCGTCGGCCACCATTTTGCGCATCCGGGGAACCGGTTCTGGAAGGCGCTCCACCTCTCGGGGTTCACCGACCGCCAGCTCGAACCCCGCGACGAGCGTCTCCTCTTGGATGTCGGTGTCGGCATCACCAACCTGGTCGACCGCACGACCGCCGCCGCGGCAGATCTGGACCCCGCGGAGCTTCGGGCGGGGCTCGTCGCGCTCGACCGCAAGGTCGCGCGGCTCCGCCCGAGGTGCGTGGCGTTCCTCGGCGTGGGTGCCTACCGGGTCGCCTTCGGCCGCCCCCGCGCCCCGGGGGGTCGGCAGGCCGAGCCCCTCGGCCACGCCGTCGTCTGGGTCTTCCCGAACCCGAGCGGGCTGCAGGCCGCCTACGGCCTCGACGTGGTGGTCGGACAGCTCCGGGAGCTCCGGAGCTTCGTGCGCGGTGGCGCCGACGGTCGTGCCTAGGGTGGTCGCAACCGGCGGTGAAGGGAGCTGCGGTGGGCCACTACCACGACGTACAGGACGAGCTTCGTGGGCCGTACGCGCGGCTGCGGGACGCGCTGCCCGACGTCGTGGCCGGCTACGCGGCGCTGCATCGGAGCGCGATGGGCGACGGGGCGCTGTCCGCCAAGACCAAGGAGCTCGTCGCGCTGGCCGTGGCGGTCACTCGGGAGTGCGACGGTTGCATCGCGGCGCACGCGCGGGGTGCCGTACGGCGCGGCGCGACGTTCGAGGAGGTCGCCGAGATGATCGGGGTGTGCATCCTCATGAACGGTGGCCCCGGCACCGTCTTCGGCCCGAGGGCGCTCGCCGCGTACGAGGAGTTCGCCGAGGCCCAGGGTTCTTCCGTGGGCGCGCCGCGCTGAGCCGGTTTCCCTGCCCCGCGTCCGGCTCGATAGTGTCCCCCCGTGCGACTGGCCACCTTCCTCGTGCCCGACGAGACGCCGGCAGGACCGGCGACAAGGCAGCGAACGGGGGTGGTCGACGGTGACGACCTCGTCGACCTGACGGACCCCGACATCGGGTTGCCCGGCGACATGACCGCGCTCCTCGGCCTGGGCGACGAGGCCTGGGAGCGGGCCGAGTCGGCGACGTCCTCGTCGGCGCGGCGGTGGCGCCTCGAACAGGTCGAGCTGCTGGCGCCGGTCACCGCACCGCCCAAGGTGCTGGCGATCGGGTTGAACTACCGCGCACACGTCGAGGAGATGGGGCGGGAGCTCCCGGCCCACCAGTACTGGTTCAACAAGCAGCGCACGTCGGTGAACGGGCCGTCGGGCGACATCGTCGCCCCTGCGGTCTCCGAGCAGCTCGACTACGAGGGCGAGCTCGGGGTCGTGATCCGCCGGCGGGCGAAGTCGATCCCTGCCGCACGGTGGCTCGACGTCGTCGCGGGGTTCACCGTCGTGAACGACGTGAGCGTCCGCGACTGGCAGGCGCACTCGCCCACCTTCACGATGGGCAAGTCGTTCGACACCCACTGCCCGCTCGGGCCGTGGATCGTGACCCCCGACGAGGTCGGCGACGTCCGGAACCTCCGCCTGCGGACCTGGGTGAACGGTGAGCTCCGCCAGGAGACGACGACCGCGGACCTCATCTTCGGGCCCGACGAGATGGTCGAGTACCTCACCACCGTGTTCCCCCTCGAACCGGGCGACGTGCTCTCGACCGGCACCCCGTCGGGCGTCGGGGCGGGGTACTCGCCGCCGCGGTGGCTGCGGCCAGGGGACGTCGTACGCGTCGAGATCGACGGCGTCGGCGTGCTCGAGAACCGCGTCCTCGGGGAGCCGCCCCGCGCCTCCCCGCCGGATCCGCTCCTGGCCTGAGCGGAGCCCCCGGGAGACGTCGGGCGGCGGTCGCCGGATGCACGGTGACCCGCCGGTGCACGGTGACCCGCGGGTCCACGGCAGAATGGGCGACGTGGACGACCAAGCCAGCCAGCCCGCAGGTCCGGGAGTCGAGCCAGAGACGCAGATGCTCAGCGACGACGAGCGTGCAGAGCGGCTCGCTCAGCTCCAGAGCCTGATCGACCTCATGCGGCCCGCCGTCCAGGCCGACGGCGGGGACCTCGTGCTGGTCTCCGCCGACGTGGCGTCGGGAGTCGTGGAGGTGCAGCTGCAGGGCGCCTGCAGCTCGTGCGCGATCAGCTCGGCCACCCTGCAGGGGGGCGTCGAGCGGATCCTGAAGGATCGCCTGGGCTGGGTCACCGAGGTCGTCGGCGGCCTCACAGAGTCCATCGACCCGTTCGAGAGCGCGGCGCTCGGCCACGGTGCGTACGTGCCGCGCGCCTGAGCCACAAGGCCCTCCCTCGCCTGCCGCGTGATCCCGCACCGCCGAAAGGGCGGGCTGACGCGCATATTAGTTAGAAAAACTAAGTACACTGGGCTCGTGACCACCCGCGAGACCGATGCCCTCGGCAAGCGAGGGTCGGCCCGCGCGACGAGGTCTGCCGGCGAGGAGCTCCCCGCGCGCCTGCGGGTCGCGGTCACCCGGCTCAACAGGCGGCTGCGGCAGGAGTCGGTGACCGGCGTCTCGCCGTCCCAGGAGTCCGCGCTCTCGACGATCCGACGTCTCGGCACGCCCACCCTCGGGGAGCTCGCCCAGGCCGAGCAGGTGCAGCCGCCGACCATGACCCGGGTCGTCGCGACGATGGAGGCCGCCGGCCTGGTGGTTCGGCGTGGGGACGAGGGTGACCGGAGGGTGAGCCGGGTGGAGCTCACGCCGGAAGGTCGCGAGACCCTCGCACGGATCAAGCGGCTGAAGAACGCGTACCTCGCGCGCCAGATCGCCACGCTCCCGCCGGCGGAGCGTGCGCGGGCGGCGGAGCTTGCCGCCCTGCTCGAACGGCTGGTGGCGGACCCGTGAGGAACCGCCTCCGCCGGGCCGGCGTCCAGACGTTCCGCGCCTTGCGCGTCCGCAATTTCCGGCTGTTCTTCGCCGGGCAGGTCGTCTCGGTCTCGGGGACGTGGATGCAGACGGTGGCCCTCGGCCTCCTCATCCTCTCGGACCGGCTCCACGGGAACGGGCTCGACGTCGGAGCGTCGATCGCGTTCCAGTACGCGCCGATGCTCCTCCTTGGTACCTGGGGAGGCGTCGTCGCCGACCGCGTCGACAAGCGGCGCCTTCTCATGGTCACGCAGGCGTGCGCCGGCGTGCTCGCGCTCTTGCTCGCGCTCCTCGCCGGGGCCCACGTCGTGCGGATGTGGGAGGTCTTCGTCCTCGCTGCGCTGCTCGGCGTCGTCAACCTGTTCACAAATCCGGCCCGGCAGGCGTTCGTGTCCGAGATGGTCGGCAGGGACCTGCTGCCGAACGCGGTGAGCCTGAACAGCGTCCTCATGAACTCCGCCCGTGTCGTCGGCCCGGCGATCGGGGGGGTGCTGATCTACACGGCGGGGTTCGCCGCGTGCTTCTTCGTGAACGCCGGCAGCTACGTCGCAGTGATCGTCGCCCTCTTCTTGATGCGGACCTCCGAGCTGCACCGCACCGAGCGGGTGCCCCGGGCCAGGGGCCAGGTTCGAGAGGGGCTGCGCTACGTGTGGCGAACGCGCGCGCTGCGCGATCCGCTGATAGTCATGGCCGTCGTCGGCACCCTCGCCTTCAACTTCACGACCACCCTGCCGCTGCTCGCCGAGTTCACCTTCCACGGCGGTCCGGGGACCTACAGCGCGTTCACCGCGGCAATGGGCGCGGGGGCGGTCGTCGGCGGGCTGCTCGTCGCCCACCGGAGCCGCCCTACGCCCGGCCTCCTCGGTCTCCTCGGGCTTGGCTTCGGCGCGATGATCGCGCTCGTCGGGCTCCTTCCGACCGAGGCCCTCACGATCGTCGCCCTCGCGCCGATGGGGGTGTTCAGCATCGCGTTCATCGCGACCGCGAACGCCACCCTGCAGCTCGCTGCGGACCCGACGCTGCGCGGGCGGGTGATGGCGCTCTACGGGATCGCCTTCGTGGGGTCTGCGCCGATCGGTGCGCCGTTCATGGGGTGGGTGAGCGACACGACGTCTCCGCGCGTGGCGCTCGTGATCGGCGCGGCCGCGACGGTCGCCGCCTCCGCGTCCCTCGCGGTTCCATGGCTGCGCCGCCGCGCACGCGCGGCCGGCGGGACGGCCGGCGCGGGCTTCGTCGCCGCCCCCTCACCCGGCGTCGAGCCCGGCGAGGTGTCGGGCAGCGCCCGCTCCGCGTGGCAGGGGAATCGCGGCGCGGACGCCGCGGCGTCGTAGCAGAGCGCCGGCCCCGTCGGGACCGCTCCCCGCCTGCCGCTGTTGCGGCCGGGCTCGCGTCAGGTCGGCTTCGGCTCCTTGGGCAGCCCGAGGAGCCGCTCGCCGACGATGTTGCGCTGGATCTCTGCGGTCCCTCCCCAGATGGTCTCCGAGCGCGCGAAGAAGAAGGACGCCTGCAGCTCGTCGACCGGGTAGTCCGCCCGGCCCCGCCGCTCCGTCGAGCGCCCTCCGCGGATCCCGACGCCCCGGGGGTCGCCCCGCAGCACCTGGGCGTCCATGCCCAGGATGTCCATGGCGAGCTCGGTCGTCCGTTGGTGCGTCTCGGACCAGAACATCTTGTTGCACGCCGTGAGCTTGGCCGTGTGGTGCGTGCCGTGCAGGGCGTCGGTGAGCGTCCTGTAACCGTTGATCTGCATGATCTTGACGGCGCTCCACGCCCGGGCCAGCCGGTCCCGGATCAAGGGGTCCCGGTCCTTGCCGCGCGCCCGGGCGGCGTCGATGATCGAGTCGAGCTCCCGGGCGAACCGCCGGTACCCGGTGGTGGCGGAGGTCCCTCGCTCGAAGCCGAGCGTGGTCATGGCCACCTTCCACCCGTTGTGGAGTCCTCCGACGACGTTGTCCTTCGGGCACCGCGCGTCGGTGAAGAAGACCTCGTTGAATTCGGCCGGGCCGTCCACCTGCGCGATCGGACGGACCTCCACGCCGGGCTGCTTCATCGGCACCAGGAGGTAGGAGATGCCGGCGTGGTTCTCGGCCTCGGGATCGGTGCGCGCGAGCAGGAAGATGTAGTCCGCGTACTGGGCCTGGGTGGTCCACACCTTCTGCCCGTTGACGACCCACTCGTCGCCGTCCAGCACGGCGCGCGTCGTGAGGGACGCCAGATCGCTCCCGGCATCGGGCTCGGAGAACCCCTGGCACCACGAGATCGAGCCGTCGAGGATCCCCGGGATGAAGCGCTGCTTCTGGTCCTCGGTGCCCCACTGCAGGATGGTCGGCCCGACGAGCGTGTCGCCGAAGAAGTCGGCGCGAAGCGGCGCACCCGCCCGGGCGAACTCCTCGGTGAGCACCACCTGTTGGAGGAGCGAGAGGCCCTTCCCGCCGTACTCGGCGGGCCAGCTTGCGCAGATCCATCCCCCGGCGGCGAGCCTCGTCGTCCAGTCCTCGTCGAACGCCCGCCGCTCGTCCGGCGACATCGAGAATCCCGGCTCCCCCCACCCCTCGGGGAGGTTCTCCCCGAGCCACCGGCGGACGTCTTCCCGGAAGGCCTCCGC
>Ga0307372_10001473_pt1 | contig 41050 bp, 34 predicted proteins | sample OX1MG_FD_202533 | JGI IMG/M metagenome (GOLD analysis project Ga0307372, IMG submission 202533) | Soil microbial communities from Risofladan, Vaasa, Finland - OX-1 | ecosystem: Environmental > Terrestrial > Soil > Coastal area > Acid sulfate soil | place: Finland: Risofladan, Vaasa | collected...
CGTCAACAAGGAGATGGAATGGGATGCGGCGAAAATCAACGTCAATGGCGGCGCGATAGCGATCGGTCATCCGATCGGCGCCTCGGGTTGCCGCATCCTCGTCACGCTGTTGCACGAAATGATCCGCCGCGACGCGCACAAGGGCCTCGCCAGTCTGTGCATCGGCGGCGGCATGGGCGTCGCGCTCGCGCTCGAACGCTGACGGCGGGCCACCGCAGGCGGACAGCCGATCACCGCGGGCGTGGGAACGGCTAGCTTCGCCTCACATAGCGACCCGGCGCCTCGTCGAGCGGCGGATATCCCGCCGCTTCGTTGCCCCGCATCGGCGGCGCCACTTTCTCTGGCGATGAATGAGCGGCGAGCCAGCGCTGCCAGCTCGGCCACCAAGAACCCGCGCTCAAGGGTGCCGCCGCGAGCCAGTCGTCGGGCGGCAGGCTGGTCGCAGGATCGGTCCAGGTGAGCATCCGGTAGCGCCGCCGCGGATGAGAGGGGCCGCTGACGATGCCCGCGTTGTGGCCGCCGGAGGTCAACAGAAACGTGTAATCGCCGGAGCGCGTCAGGCCGCGCGTTTTGTACACCGAACGCCACGGCGCCACATGATCGGTTTCCGTGCCGACGACGAACATCGGACATCGCAGGGCGCCGAGATCGATCCGCTCGCCCTGCGCAACGAACTTGCCGTTCGCGAGCGCATTGTCGAGGTACAGTTCGCGCAGGTATTCGGTGTGCATGCGGCAGGGCATGCGCGTGCCGTCGGCATTCCACGCCATCAAGTCGTTGGGCTTATCGACCTGGCCGCGCAGATACTTGTTGACCGCCGGCACCCATAGCAGATCGCGCGAGCGCAGCAGCGCGAAAGCGGCGCCCATCTGCTCGGCCGTCAGCACGCCGCTCTTCTGCATGGCCGCTTCCAGCATCTCGATTTGACTCGGACTGATGAACAGCGATAGCTCGCCTGGCTCGCTGAAATCGGTTTGCGCGGCCAGCAGCGACAGCGAGGCGACCCGGTGATCCCCCTGCGCCGCGAGCGCCGCGGCGGCGATGGACAGCAGCGTGCCGCCGATGCAGTAGCCGACCAAGTGCGCACGGCGCTGCGGCACGATGGCCGCGACCGCATCCAGCACATCGCGAATGCCAAGCTGCAAGTAATCGTCCAGGCCAAGGTTGCGATCCTCGGCGCCGGGATTCTTCCAAGAGATCATGAATACGGTATGCCCCTCGGAGAGGAGATAGCGCACCAGAGAATTGCCGGGCGAGAGATCCAGGATGTAGTACTTCATGATCCATGCCGGCACGATGACCACCGGTTCGGCGTAGACCGACGGCGTGAGCGGCTCATACTGAATGAGTTCCACCAGCGGATTGCGCATCACGACCTTGCCGCTCGTAACGGCGACATCGCGGCCCACCACGAAGTCCTCCTGCCGGGCGGCTTCCTGGTGCGCGAACAGCCGTTCGAAATCCGTCAACCAATGACGCAGGCCGCGTACGAGATTTTGACCGGACTCGGCCTGTGTGGTCTGCAGCAGTTCCGGATTGGTCGCCAAGTAATTCGCCGGCGAGGCGGCTTCCAGCGCATTCTTGCCCATCAGCGCGAGGTTGCGCGCATGTTGTGGCGCGACTCCCGGGACTGCGGCCAAGGCCCCCTGCCACCAGTCGGCGAAGTTCTTGTAACTGTTCGCGTAGACGTTGAACGGCCATTGCTGCCAGGCCGCGCCGTGGTAGCGGGCATCGGCTTCGGCGGGAGCAGTCGTGTTGCCGGTCCAGGCATTGACCGCAAAGGTCCAGCTATCGACCACCTTCTGGGCCGCCTCGCCGGCGAGTTCCAGCTGCGTCTGCGGGCGATGCGCGAGATTCGTGTACCAATCCAGCCACGCGAGCACGTAGACATCGGGCGCCAGTCCACCGGTGGCGCCGGCCAGCTGCCCGCGCATCGCGTGCAGCCACTGCGACTGCGGGTCGGAGGCGTTGTCTGCCGGACTATTCACGTTGCGATCCTATCGGGACGGGGGACGCCATCCGGCCGGCAGCCGCGGCCCTCCCCTCGGAGGCACCGCCGCGGCCGGGCCGCCGTCTCACGGACTCTTCTTCAGAGTCTCGGCCAATTTGGCGGTCGCTTCGCCCAAAAGCGCATTGAACGAACTCTGCGCACTGCTCGCGATGGCGACGAATTCCTGGACGCGGGACTTGAACTTGTCGCCGAATTGCGTGGCGAGCGCCGTCTGCGTCGCCGCCAATGCCGCCGGTGTGCCCGCAGCGAAATTGGCCTTGGCCTGTGCCATGGTCCATTCGAGATAATCACCGGCGATGGCGAACTGAAAGCGGCCAAAGCTTTCAATGGCCTTGAGGACCTCTTGCTGCGCGCGCACCGTCGGCGCCCAAGCGTTGCGATACGAATCGAACGCCGCACTGGCATCGAATTTCAGGTCTGACATGATCGTAGCTCCCGGTGGGTTGATCGCTCAGGCAGTCTTTTTGACCGACTCGGCGACTTTCGCGGCCGCTTCGCCCAAAAGAGCATTGAACGAACTCTGCGCACCGGTCGCCAAGTTCACGAACTCCTGGACACGCGCCTTGAATTTCTCGCCGTATTGCGTCGCGAGCGCCGTCTGGGTCGCAGCGAGTTCGGACGGATTATTGGAAGAAAGGCTGGCCTTCGCCTGCGCCAAGCTCCACTCGAGGTAATCGCCGGCTATCGCATATTGATAACGGCCGAAGCTCTCGATGGACTTCAGTGTTTCTTGCTGCGCGTGCAAGGTCGGCGCCAAAGCATTGCGATAGGCATCAAACGCCTGGGTGGGATCGAAGTTGAGGTTTGTCATGGCAGCTCCAAATGTATCTGTGGTAGAACTTACGGCGCCCATTATAGCGCAATTTGTATGCAGTGCAAGAGAAATATCGCGTTGGCAGTGGCGGAACCGAAAAGGCCATTAACTTGTTGTTATATAAGTATATTAATATTCCATATCAGTAATATATATATTACTTTCTACTATTATCTTGCATTGCATTAATTTCTTATGACTGCCCTTACAAGCGCAGGCCACCGTCGATCTCGAGGCAGCGGCCGTTGTAAAAATCGTTCTCGAAGATAAAACGCACGGCGGCGGCGATCTCCTGCGGCTCGCCGAGACGCTTCAGCGGCACGGGGGCCGTGAGCTTCTCGAGTATCTCCGGGCGCATCGATGCCAAGATTTCCGTATGCGTGAAGCCAGGGGCGACCGCGCCGACGCGGATGCCGCAGCGGGCCAGCTCCTTCGCCCAGACCACGGTCATCGCGGCAACTCCGGCCTTCGCTGCGCTGTAGCTGCTTTGTCCCGCGTTACCGGCTTTCGAAATGCTGGAGATGTTGACGATCACACCGCCTTGCCCAAATTCGATCATGCGTATCGCGGTTTCGCGCGCGCAGAGGAACACTCCTGTGAGATTGACGTCGATGACCGCGCTCCACTGCGCGAGCGACATCCGCTCCACGACCGCCCCGGCCTTCGCTTTCACGAGCAGCGCATCGCGCACGATCCCGGCATTGTTGACGAGACCATCCAATCGGCCAAAATCCGCGGCGATGCGCCCTATGACCGCGATGACCTCGTCCTCCTTGGCGACATTGGCCTCATAGACGCGCGCCTCGACGCCTTTTGCCGCGCATTGAGCGCGGCTTTCGGCAAGGTCCGCCGCGCGCAAATCGATCAATGCGAGATTGGCGCCGTGGCCGGCCAAATCCACCGCGCTCGCGCGGCCGATGCCACGGCCTGCGCCTGTAATGACGATGACTTTGTCATGCAATTCCATGGTCCTATTTGCTCTCCTCTGCGTTTGAATCGGGTTTGGCGGGAGCGGCGGCCTGCTCGTCGTGCGCAACCTCGGCACCGCCCGCGTGGCCCGCGCCTCCTTGCGCGGCAGGCGCACTCGCGGCGCCGAAGAACGTCGCCTGCATGCGCGCGAATGCCTCCATGTTGGTGCACGCCAGATCCACGAACGGCCCCAGCAGCGGCGCACCGAGCACCTTGTTCATTTCAGTGCGCATCGCATCCTGCTGACGCAGCAGCGTGTGGAAGCCCTGCTCCAAATAGCGTGTCAGCATCGATTGGACCGGGGAGCCGAATTGCTCCTGATCCGCGACTATTTGCAGGAGCACGGACCGCGTGAGGTCCTCGCCGCTCTTGTCGTCGATGACGTTGATCCTCTCGCCGGAGGCAACCAGCTGGCGCAGATCCGCGAGCGTGACATGACGGCTGGCCTCGCTGTCGTACAGGCGGCGGTTGGCGTATTTGCGAATTGTGCGTACCTGAGCCATCGTGTCGTCTCGTTGAAATGAAGGGCATTCCAAGGCAGAATGTATGCGTTGCATCATACTTGACGCAGGCATTTTCGGTGATTTAATTTACTGGTATTTTTATAAGTAAAATCCAGTTGTTGATGAGATAACGTCCCAGCAGCGCGGCCATCCGGCCGAAGCGCAGTAATTTTGCATCGCAACTGGATTGCACGACGACATGCATGAGGACTGGCTGCAGCAGTGGCGGGCCTGGGCCGCCGCCTGGGGCCCGAGCGGCGCCTCTCGGTTTGCCGGGGCGAGTTCCCTTGGCGACGCACCGCCCGCCGTCGCACCCGAGCCTTACGCGGCGCTCGCCACCTTGATTCACCGCCGCCCGTGCGCGCCGCGATCGACGGCGTTTCGCAAGGGTCGCCGGAGACGCGGGCGATGGCGATCGACTCGCGCGCCTATCGTCGGATGCGCTGCGCGCGGCGGCGGACGCCTTTGCGCAGTGCTGCATCGACGTGGCGCAAACCGACACCGCGCCCACGTTGCTATACGATGCCTGGGTCGACTGCGCCGAAGAGGCTTATGCGCGCGTGGCGCACGGCGCAGCCTGCTGCGGCGCCCAAACGAACCTGCTGAATGCGCAGAATCGCTTGCGCAAAGACCTGCCGAGCTTCTTTCGGAAAAACCCGCCATCAATGAGAACGGCGTAAGAGGGGGTCACGGGCGAGTTCCAATAAAAAGGCCGCGCTGCAGGTGGAGGACGTACCCCGCTTATATAGCACCCGCAAGGCAGCCGTTCTTTATCGAGATCGCATCATGGCCGCAAACCCCGGCTCGGCGCAACCGATGGTTGCTCATTGCAGGGGGACGCAGCTCGACGGAAACCGGCGCCCCTGCGGACGAAGCTCGCCCGTCGATGTTACCCGTAGCGTTACCCGAACCGGTTTCGTTACCCCGCCGAGGACCGTGATTCTCACATAATCTGTTGTTTTAATTGGTGGGCCGTGTAGGGATCGAACCTACGACCAATTGATTAAGAGTCAACTGCTCTACCAGCTGAGCTAACGGCCCAAGCGAGACCTTTGCCTGACCTTACCCCGACCGCACCGGTCCCGGTGAGTTGGGGTGGACGACGGGGCTCGAACCCGCGACAGCCGGAATCACAATCCGGGGCTCTACCAGCTGAGCTACGTCCACCATCGTCTTCCAGCCCCGAGTCCAGGTGGCGCGCCCGGCAGGAATCGAACCTGCAACCGCCGGCTTAGAAGGCCGGTGCTCTATCCGGTTGAGCTACGGGCGCTTTGGTCGGGGCAGAGGGATTCGAACCCCCGACCCTCTGCTCCCAAAGCAGATGCGCTACCAGACTGCGCCATGCCCCGCCGTCGATCACTCACTTCTACCCGGCTCGCCCGCCTGCCGGCGTTGCCGGCTCGGGGACGCGAATGATACGGGGGGTGCAGAGACACGTCAATTTGGCCGGCGTTGTATGCGAGAATTTCCCGGTTCGAGGAGCGATGAAGGACCTCAATGCCCGCGCAACTGATTGACGGCAAAGCGATTGCGGCGAAATTCAAGGCCGAGATCCATGACCAGGTCGAAGACATGGTCGCCCGCGGCCTGCGCCGCCCGGGACTCGCGGTGATCATGGTCGGCGACAACCCCGCATCCGCCGTGTACGTGCGCAACAAGCGCAAGGCCTGCGTGGATTCCGGCATCGTCTCGGTCGCACACGATTTGCCGTACTCGACGACGCAGCAGGAGCTGGTGCAGCTGATCGAGTCTCTGAATCGCGATCCGGCGATCGACGGCATCCTCGTGCAGCTGCCGCTGCCGCAGCACATCGAACAGAGTCTGATCATCGAGAAGATCGATCCGACGAAGGACGTCGACGGCTTCCATCCGTTCAACGTCGGGCGGCTCGCACTACGCGTGCCGCTGATCCGGCCCTGCACGCCCTACGGCGTGACGAAGCTGATCGAGCACGTCGGCGTCTCACCGAAGGGCCGGCACAGCGTCGTGATCGGCGCCTCCAACATCGTCGGGCGGCCGATGGCGCTCGAGCTGCTGTTGATGGGCGGAACCGTGACCGTATGCCACCGCTTCACCGGCGATCTTGAGCCGCACGTGCGCAGTGCCGACATCCTGATCGTCGCCGTCGGCCGCCCCGGGATCGTCCGCGGCGAGTGGGTCAAGCCCGGCAGTGCCGTGATCGACGTCGGCATGAACCGCACGGCCGACGGCAGGCTCTGCGGCGATGTCGACTTCGAGGGCGCGATGCGGCGCGCCGCCTGGATCACGCCGGTGCCCGGCGGCGTCGGACCGATGACGGTCGCGATGCTGATGAAGAACACGCTGGAATCGGCGATGGCGCGCCTCGACGCCTGAGCGCCGCCGCGGCGGTTCTCGACGGCCGCTCGGCGGGCGGGCGCCTCAGGCGCGGCGCCACTGCGTGGCGCCGCCTGGCCGGTCCTCGATCAGGATCCCGATCGCGGCGAGCCGCTCGCGAATCCGGTCGCCTTCGGCGAAGTCTTTCGCCGCGCGCGCCGCGCGCCGCGCGGCGACGAGCGCGTCGATCTCGGCGTCCTCGAGCACCGGCGCGCCCGCGCCGCGCTTCAGGTAAACGGCCGGTTCTTGTTGCAGGAGCCCAAGTGCGCCACCGAGCTCGCGCAAGCTGGCCGCCTGTTCCGCGGCATCCGCAACGCGGCCGGCGGCCTTCGCCGAATTCAATTCCCGCGCGACGCCCTGCAGCACCGCGAGCGCCTCCGGCGTGTTGAAATCGTCGTCCATCGCCTCGCCAAAACGCGTCCGCGCGCGCGGATCGGCGCGCCCGCCCGCAGCAGCGCCGTCGAGCGCGCGGTACAGTCCGAGCAAGGTCTCGTCCGCCTGGGCGAGCTGCGCCGCGGAGTAATTGATCGGCCCGCGGTAATGGCTGCTGATCAGGAAATAGCGCAGGACCTCCGGATCGCGCAGGGTCGAGAGGACGTCGCGCACCGTGAAGAAGTTGCCGAGTGACTTCGACATCTTCTCCTCGTTGATGCGCACGAAGCCGTTGTGCAGCCAGAGGTTCACGAACGGCGTGCCGCAGGCGGCGCAGGACTGGGCGATCTCGTTTTCGTGATGCGGAAACTTCAGATCCATGCCGCCGCCATGCAGGTCGAAGTGGCAGCCGAGCAGCGCGGTCGACATCGCCGAGCATTCGATGTGCCAGCCCGGCCGGCCCGATCCCCACGGCGACGGCCACGCCGGCTCGCCGGGCTTGGCGGCCTTCCACAGCACGAAGTCGAGCGGATCGAGCTTCGCCGCGTCGATCTCGACGCGCGCGCCTGCGCGCAGATCCTCCAGGCGCTTGCCGGACAGGCGGCCGTACTCGGCGAAGCGGCGCACCGCGTACAACACGTCGCGGTCGGCGGCGACGTAGGCGTAACCCTTGGCGATCAGCGTCTCGATCATCGCAACGATCGCGCCGATATATTCGGTTGCCCGCGGCTCGTGATCCGGCGGATCGAGGCGCAGCGCCGCGCAGTCCTCGTGCATCGCCGTCGTGAACCGCCGGGCAAGCGCCGACCATTCCTCGCCGTTCGCAGCCGCCCGCTCGATGATCTTGTCGTCGATGTCCGTGATGTTGCGCACGTACGTCACCTCGAGGCCCGACGCGCGCAGGTGACGCTGGATCATGTCGAACACGGTCAGCATCCGCGCATGACCCAGGTGGATGTAATCGTAGACCGTGACCCCGCAGACGTACATGCGTACCTTGCCGGGCACCAGCGGCCGCAACGGTTCCTTCTCGCCGGACAGTGAATTATGGATCTTGAGCATGGACTTCCAGGCGCCTGCGCGCGAGCTGCGGTCCGATCAATTCGAGCAGCGGCGCGAGTTCCGGGCCGTGCGTGCGCCCGGTCAACGCCACCCGCAGTGGCATGTACAGTTCGGCGCCCTTGCGGCCCATGCGTTCGCCGATGAGCTTCGCCAGGCGCCTGAGATCGGCGCCGACCTGATCGATCGCCGCAACCGCCGCGGCAAAGAATGCCGGGCCCGCCGCGGCGACGACCCGCCGCTCCTCATCGCCGAGTGGCGCCAGGTCGCCGCGCAGTACCGCGAGCCATGGCGCCGCGTCCTGCGGCAGGATCACGTTGTGCCGGATCAGCTCGACGAACCGTGCGTCGTCGGCAATATTCAACCACGCGCCGATCGCGGCCGGCGACATGCGCGCGAGGGCTTCCCTTTGCCAGTGCACCAACTGGGCCTCGTCGAAGCGCGCCGGCGCCTTGCCGAGATGCTCGGGCCGGAAGTGTGCCGGCATCGCCGCGGGCTCGAGCCAGCCGTCCACGTCGCCGGCATGGCCGAGCCGGAACAGGTGATTGAGCAGCCCGGCACTCAGAAATCCGCGGTCGCGGAATTCCTGGACGCTCGTGCTGCCATGGCGCTTCGACAGCGGTGCGCCGTCCGCCCCCACGAGCAGCCCCACGTGCCCGTACGCGGGCCGCCGCAGGCCGAGCGCGTCGAGTACCAGCAACTGGCGCGGCGTGTTGGTCAGATGATCGTCCCCGCGCAGCACGTGCGTGACTCCCATCAGCGCATCGTCGACCGCATTGCAGAAGAAAAAAGCCGCACTGCCGTCCTCGCGGCGGACGATGAAATCGCCGATGTCGTCTGTCTGCAGGCGCTGCGCGCCGTGCACCAGATCCACGAACTCGACCTGGCGCCCCGCCGGTACGGCGAAGCGCAGCGTCGGTCGCGCGCCGTGCGCTTCGCGCTCGCGGCGCGCCGCGGCGCCGAGCTCGCGGCAGGTGCCCGCATAGCGCGGCGGACTGCCCGCCATGCGTTGTAGCTTGCGCGACAGCTGCAGCTCCTCGGCCGTGCAGTAGCAAGGATAAGCCTCGCCCTGCGCCTCGAGCCGCGCGAACAGCGTCGAGTACAGCAGCCCGCGTTCGGACTGTGCATACGGCGCCGACGGCCCGCCGACCTCCGGCCCCTCGTCCCACTCGAGGTTCAACCACGCGAGTTCGGCGAGCAGCTCGTCGCGGAAGTGGCGCCGGCTGCGCTCGACATCCGTGTCCTCTATGCGCAGAATGAACCGTCCGCCGCTCTTGCGCGCCCAGAGGTAGCTGAACAGGGCGGTACGCACATTGCCCAGATGCAGGGAACCCGTGGGACTCGGCGCGAACCTCGTGACGACGGGCATTGTCATAACGGATGATTGTACCTTCAAGGGTGGAGTTGCGGATGAAGAAGCTTCTGCTCGGTCTCGTTTTGATCACGGCGGCGATCGGCGGCGCGTGCCCCGCCGCGCTCGCCGCGAAATCCGCCGGCGCCGCGCCGGTGCGCCCGCTCGTCGAGGTCGACACCTCGCTCGGTAATTTCACGATCCAACTGTTCCCCGACCGCTCGCCGCTCACGGTTGCGAACTTCCTCAAGTACGTCGCCCGCGGCCAGTACACGGACACGCTGTTTCACCGGGTGATCGCCAACTTCGTGATCCAGGGAGGCGGCTACGACACGCACGACCAACTGAAGCCCGCACCGTTCAGGACGTTCAACGAGTCGGGCAACGGACTGACGAATCAGCGCGGCACCGTGGGGCTCGCGCGCTCGGCGCCGCCGCATAGCGGCAACTGCCAGTTCTACGTGAACCTCAACGACAACAGCGAACTCGATCCGAGCGCCGCGCGCTGGGGCTACGCCGTGTTCGGCCGCGTGGTGCAAGGCATGGACGTCGTCGACCGGATCGGCAATCAACCGACCGGCGCGGCCGGGCCGTTCAAGAGTGACGCGCCGGTGACGCCGGTGGTGATCGAGAAGATCGTGCTCCTGAAGAGCCCCTGAATCCGGCCCGGTCCGCTTGCCGACGCTGTTCATATCGGATCTGCACATCGACGCCGCGCAACCGGCGATCGCCGACCGGTTCCTCGAATTCCTCGCCGCGGATGCGGCACGGGCGGACGCCCTGTACGTGCTCGGCGATCTGTTCGAGTCCTGGATCGGCGATGACGCGCCTGATCCGGCGCAGCGCGCAGTCATCGACGGGCTGCGCAAGCTCACGGGCGGCGGGGTGCCTTGCTTCGTGATGCACGGCAACCGTGATTTCCTGATCGGCGAGCATTTCGCGACAGCGACCGGCGTGCAGATCCTCCCGGACCCCGTGCTGATCACGCTGTACGGCGAGCGCATCCTCGCGATGCACGGCGATGCGCTCTGCACCGACGACCGCGCCTATCAACGCCTGCGCGCGACGGTCCGGGATCCGGATTGGCAGCGGCGCTTTCTGCGCCTGCCCGCCGCGGCGCGCCGCGCGCTCGCCGGCGCGGCGCGCGCCGGCAGCCGCGCGCACAATGCGACGCTCTATCCGGCGATCGCCGACGTCAATGCCACGAGCGTCGCCGCGGTGCTGCGCGGGGCGGCCGTCGCGACACTGGTCCATGGCCACACGCACCGGCCCGCGGTCCACAGCCTCGAGGTCGACGGCCGCGCCCGCACCCGGATCGTGCTCGGCGACTGGTACGAGGCCGGCAGCGCGCTGCGCTGGGACCGCGAGGGCCACGAACTGCTCTCGCTCGCGTGATCCGCCGGCCGCCCGCCGCGACCTGGGGTGCGCGGCGATTCAGGCGGGCGGCCCCGAGTGGAAACGGAACACCTCATCCGGCGCGCTGATCAGCTCGGCCTCGAGCGAGGCGAATGCCTCGATGCGCCGATCGATCGAGATGCCCTCGCGGGCGGCGGCGCGGCGCGCCGCATCCAGATACATTCGGTAATGACGCGATTCGGCCTCCTCGAGCGCACCGTAGAGTCCGTCCAGCGGGGTGCCAATCACCCGCGCGAGCGCGGCGAACCGTTCACGGGAGCGCGCCTCGATGAAGGCGCCGGCGATCAACAGATCGATCTGCCGCGCCGGCTCGGCACGTGCCACCAGCCGTCGCAAGCGTTCGGCATAGCGGCCCGGCCCGAGGCGCCGCGGCGCGATCCGCAGCTGTCCCATGAGCTTCGCGACCAGTTCGTAATGCCGCAACTCCTCCCGCGCGAGGCGCGACAGGCGCGCCGCGAGGACCAGGTCCTCGGCGTAGGCGAACATCAGCGACAGCGCGGTCGATGCGGCCTTCTTCTCGCAGTTGGCGTGGTCGATCACGAGGATCTCGCGCGCCCCGAGGGCCGCCCCGAGCCACGCCGCCGGCGTCGCCGCACGCAGCAGCGGATGCCCGTCGATGCCGCTCACGCGGGCGCAACGAGCGCGGCGAGCGCGCCGCGCAGATCGCGCGCCGATTGGAAGCGGTCGGCTGGCGCCTTGGCGAGCAGCCGGGCGATGATCGGCTCGTAGCGCGCGAGCGGCGGTGCGAGCGGCGGTACCGGAGCGCGCTTGTGCTTGTAGATGACCTCCATCGCCGTGGCGCCGCGGAAGGGCTTCTGCCCGGTGAGCATCTCGTAGAAGACCACGCCGAGGCTGTACAGATCGCTGCGCTCGTCGATCGCCTCGGCGTGCCCCTGCTCCGGACTCATGTAGTAGGGCGTACCGAAGATCTCGCGTGCGCCGGTCAGCTCGGTCGCCAGCGCCGCCTTGGCGAGACCGAAATCGATCAGGCAGAGTGAATCGTCGTCGCGCAACATGATGTTGGCCGGCTTCAGGTCCCGGTGCAGCACGCCGACCGCATGGATCGCTTCGAGCGCGCTCGCGATCTCGGCGATGTAGCCGAGCGCCGTTTCGGCCGGCACCGGCGACTTGAGGCGCCGGCGCAGGTCGCCTGCCGGAAAATGCTCCATCGCGATGTACGCGTGGTCATCGGCCACCCCGAGATCGAAGATGCGCACGATGTGTTCGTGCGTCAGATTGGCGACGATTTCGTATTCCTGGATGAAGCGATCGAAACCGGCGACCTTGTCGGACACATCGGGCACCTGGCTGAAGACCTTGAGGACCACGACGCGGCCCGCCCGTTCGCTCTCGGCGAGATAGACGGCGCACATGCCGCCGCTGCCGACCTGCTTGATGCAGCGGTGGCCGCGGATGGTCACGGAACCAAATCGATGGCGCTGCCCGTAGTCCGGCCGCGCACGCAGCCGGACGAGCGCCAGGCGCCGCTCGCGCCCCGCGGCGGCGAGCGCGTCCAGCAGCGCGGCGCGGTCGATCTTCGCCCCCTGCAGGACCTGCAGCCCCGGTCCTGCGGCCGGTGCGCCCTGCGGCGCCTGCGCCAGGGCGACGAACACGATCGGCGCGAATTGCGGCCGCCTGCGCAGCTCGATCGCGAGCCGTGCGAGCGGCTCGAGCGGCGCCGCGGCGACGATCACGACCGCGTCGAAGCCGCTGGCCTCGAATTCCGGTTCGAAGGACGGCTCCTCGCCGAACGCGTGCTCGACGACGGCCGCGTCGGGCCACGCGATCTCGACGTGCTTGCGCACGAGCAGGCGATGTTCGGCGCGCGCGGCCGTCAGCAGAAGCCGCAGGGGCATCGGCCGGACGTCCCTACAGGGCGCGAACCGGTTTGGCGGCGCGGCCGGCCGCGTCACGCCTGAGCTGCTTGACGGTGTCGGCACGTTCGCCCTGCAGGCGGGCGAGATACTCCGGCGTGACATCGCCGGTCACGTATTCACCCGAGAAGCAGGAGGTGTCGAACTGGTGGATCTTGGCGTTGTCGTGGCGCACCGCGTGCTCGAGCGCCGCAAGATCCTGGTAGATCAACCAGTCCGCGCCGATGATCGCGCGCACCTCCTCGTCGGTGTGGCCGGCGGCGACGAGTTCGTCGGCATTCGGCATGTCGATGCCGTACACGTTCGGATACCGTACCGGCGGCGCCGCCGAGGCGAAGTAGACCTTCTTCGCGCCCGCCTCGCGCGCCATGTCGATGATCTGGGCCGAGGTCGTGCCGCGCACGATCGAGTCGTCGACCAGCAGGACGTTTTTGCCGCGAAATTCCAGGTCGATCGCGTTCAGTTTGCTGCGCACCGACTTCTTGCGCTCGGCCTGGCCGGGCATGATGAACGTGCGGCCGATGTAACGGTTCTTGATGAATCCTTCGCGGTATTTGACGCCGAGGCGCTGGGCGACCTGGACCGCGCTCGTGCGGCTGGTGTCCGGAATCGGGATCACGACGTCGATGTCGTGGTCCGGCCGTTCGCGCCGGATCTTCTCCGCCAGGTGTTCGCCCATGCGCAGGCGCGCCTTGTAGACGGAGATGTTGTCGATGATCGAGTCCGGACGCGCGAAATAGACGTACTCGAAGATGCACGGCGTATGACGGACGGCGGCGACGCAGGCCTGCGCGTAGAAGCGCCCCTGCTCGTCGATGAACACCGCCTCGCCCGGCGCGACGTCGCGCACGAGCTTGAATCCGAGCATGTCGAGCGCGACGCTCTCCGAGGCCAGCATCCACTCGACGCCCTTCGGCGTCTCGCGCGAACCGACGACCAGCGGACGAATGCCGTTCGGGTCGCGAAAACCGAGAATGCCGTGGCCGATCACCATCGCGACGACCGCGTAGCCGCCGCGGCAGCGGCGGTAGACCGCATTGGCCGCGGCGAAAATGTCGGCCGGCGTCACCCGCGGCGTGCCCACGCGCTGCATCTCCGAGGCCAGCACGTTCAGCAGGACTTCCGAATCGGAGCGGGTGTTCAGGTGGCGCCGATCCTCGCGCACCAGCACTTCGGTCAGTTCGCGCGCGTTCGTCAGGTTGCCGTTGTGCGCGAGGCAGATCCCGTACGGCGAGTTCACGTAGAACGGCTGGGCCTCCAGGGCGCCGTCGCAGCCGGCGGTCGGATAGCGGACGTGGCCGATGCCGACCTTGCCGAGCAGCTTCAGCATGTGCTTGTGCTGGAACACGTCGCGCACGAGCCCGGCGTCCTTGCGCATGTATAGCGCGCCGGCGTCGCAGGTCATGATGCCCGCCGCGTCCTGGCCCCGATGCTGCAGGACCGTCAGCGCGTCATAGATCCGCTGGTTGGCCGCCTCGACTCCGACGATTCCGACGATACCGCACATCGAGCACCTCCGGCTTAGCCAGCCACCGAACGGATCCAGCCGCCGATGTATTGACCATAGGGAATCAATTTTGACCGGCCCCACCACGACTCGTGGTTCAGGTGCACGAGTTCTCCGACGATCACCAATAATCCGACCAGCACCGCGCCGCGCAGCGCGCCGAACAGCACGCCGAGCATGCGGTCGACGAACCCCAGGCCGGCACTGCGCATCAGCAGGCCGAGCAATGCGCCGATGATGCTGCCCGCGATCAGCACCAGGGCGAACACGACGAGACGCCCGATCCAGGGCCGCACCGCCGGCGCCGCCAGGTAGCCTCCAAGATACGGCTCGACCAGGTGCCCGAGCTTCCAGGCCGCAATCACGCCGCCCACCAGGAACACGAGCGAGACCACTTCGCGGACGAACCCGCGCACCAATCCAGCCACGGTCGAACCGAGTATCAGGAGGCAAATCAAGATATCGGCACCGTTCACGCCGCGATCCTTCCGCGAACCCAGTCGCTCAGCCGCGCTACCCGCCGCGCGACCGTTAGTTTACCCGAGCCCCGCCTCCCTGGCGTGACGCGGCGGGCATTTGCGCGAATCCCTCAATGGCCCGGCGGCACGACGCTCGCACGTTCGCCGCTCGCCCGGAATTTCGCCGCCGCTGCGAGCGCCGCCACCCGATCCGGATAGGCGCCGACCCGTACCCGATGGCGGGCGCGGGCCCCCGTGCCGATCGAGGTGATGTACGCCGCATAACCCCGCGACTTCCATTTGCGCGCGAGTCGCAACGCGTTCGACCGCTCCTCGAAGCTGCCAAGCTGGATCGTCCAGCGTCCCTCCCCGGCATTGGACATCGGGGGCGAAGGCGCCTTTTCAAGGCGCGTCGCCGCGGCCGCCGACGCGGGCGGCGCCGATGCAGGGCGCGCCGGCGATCCGGCTTGCGCCGTCGCCGTTCTTTCCACCGTTGCGATCGATGGCGCCCTCGATGCCGGGCGCGCCGTGGCGGGCACGGCCACTGGGGCGGCGCTTGGCACGGCGGCAGGCGCCCTGGCCGGCCGGAGTGAGACATCGACCATGACCGTGCGCATCGGTCCACCGGCAAGCGCGGACGCCGCGGGCGCCGATATAACGGCGGGCGGCGCGCGACGTGCGCCTCCCGACAGCAATTCGGGAACCACCAGCACGACCGCCGCAACCAAGATCGCGGCACCGACCAGACGTTCCTTGACCCGACGTTCCATGCCCGCAATCGCCTCTCAATCCGCCGTGCGCGGCGGCGAAGTATAAGGCCTGCGCTCGCCGGCCGGCAGCAAGCCGCGTCCCTCGAGCCAATCGAGCGCGGGTCCGACGATGTGGAATGAGCCGAACACGACGATCCGCTCGCCGCCGCCGGCGGTCTCTAGAGTGGTCTCGCAGGCCTCGGCGACCGACTCGGCGGTTGCGATCGGCGCATCGAGACCGCCCGCGGCGCGGGCGGCGAGCGCGGCTCCGCTCTGCCCGCGCTCCCCTTCGGTCGATACGAACCACCACGCATCGACCCGCCCGCTCAGGGCCGCGATGACCGCGGCCGCGTCCTTGTCGGCGAGCACGCCACAGACGGCGATCGTGCGGCCGGCCACCGGCAGCGCCCGCAGGTTCTCCGCGAGCACGCGTGCCGCGTCCGGGTTGTGTGCCACGTCGAGGATCCACATGGGCCGATCGGCCGCCGCGGCAGCAACCACCTGGAAGCGGCCCGCAAGTTCGACCGATCGCAGGCCGCGGGCGGTCGCCGCTGCGCAGATCTTCAGCCGCGGTGTGAGTTCCTCGAGCGCGGCGAGTGCCGCGGCGGCGTTGTCGTACTGCGTCTCGCCTCGCAGATTCGGCGGCGGCAGCCCCGGCAAATCCCAGCGCGGCCCACGGTAGCGCCAGCGTTCGCCGTCGCGGACGACGTCGAATTCGGCGCCGATGCGCTTCGGGCGCGCGCCGATCGCGCGTGCCGTCTCGAGCACGGTCGCCGGCAGCGTCCGGCCGCCGAGCACCGCGGCGCGGCCCGCACGGAAGATGCCGGCCTTCTCGCGACCGATCGCATCGAGCGTGTCGCCGAGAAACTCCTGGTGATCGAAGCCAATGCTGACGACAACGGCGACGTCCGGATCGACGACGTTCGCCGCATCGAGCCGACCGCCCATGCCGATCTCGAGAACCCAGACGTCGAGCGGCGCCGCCTCGAAAATCAACAGGGCCGCCAGCGTGTTGTACTCGAAGAAGGTCAGGCCGACCTCGCGGCGCGCGCGCTCGATCCGCTCGAACGCCCACAGCAGCTCGCCGGTCTCGACGATGCGCCCGCCGAGCCGGATGCGCTCGCGATAGTCGCGTAAGTGCGGCGAGCTGAACACGCCGACGCGATGGCCCGCGGCGGCGAGGATCGCCTCGCAGGTGGCGACCACCGAGCCCTTGCCGTTGGTGCCGGCGACGGTGATTACCGGCAGCGCGGGCCGGCGGAAATCGAGGCGTTCGAGCACCGTGGTCAGGCGCGCGAGGCCGAGCTCGATCGGCCGCGGATGCACGCGCGTCTGAAACACGAGCCAGTCCTCGAGCGTCGACGGAAAATCACTCGCCAAATCGGCGGCCCCTGGATTGCCCGGACTTGCCCCGCGCCCTCAAGCCGGCGCGGCTTCCTTGCCGGCGAACAGGCGCAGGATGCTCGCGATCCGTTCGCGCAGCTCACGCCGGTCGACGATCATGTCGATCGTGCCGTGCTCGAGGAGGAACTCGCTGCGCTGGAAACCTTCCGGCAGCGTCTCGCGCACCGTCTGCTGGATGACGCGCGGACCGGCGAACCCAATCAAGGCCTTTGGCTCACCGATATTGACGTCGCCGAGCATCGCGAGGCTCGCCGAGACACCGCCGGTCGTCGGATCGGTCATCACCGAGATGTACGGCAGGCGCGCCTCCGACAACCGCTTCAGGGCAGCGCTGGTCTTGGCCATTTGTAACAGCGAGTAGAGCGCCTCCTGCATTCGCGCCCCGCCGCTCGCCGCGAAGCACACCAGCGGCATGCGGTGCTCGAGACAATGCTCCACCGCCCGGACGAATTTCTCGCCGACCACGGAGCCCATCGAGCCACCGAGGAAGCGGAACTCGAACGCACAGGCGACGACGGCCATGCCTTTCAGCTTGCCTTCCATCACGATCAGCGCGTCGCGCTCGCCGGTTTGTTTCTTGGCGAGCACCAGCCGGTCCCGGTAGCGTTTGGAATCCTTGAACTTGAGCGGATCCTCCGGCTCGACCGTCGCGGCGAGCTCGGTCGTCGAACCCATGTCGAGGAACCGCGCGAGCCGTTCGCGCCCGTAGATGCGCATGTGATGGCTGCACTTCGGGCACACGTTCAGGTTGCGCTCGATCTCCGCGCGATACAGCACGGAGTCGCAGGCCGGGCACTTGATCCACAGACCTTCGGGCACCGAGCGCGTACGGCGCTCGGTCTTGATGCGCGACGGGACGATCCGCTCGAACCAGGACATGAGCTATATTAAACCAAATCGGCGGGACGACCGCAGGCGATGACGCGCCCCGGCGCCGGAATCTCGAACACCGGTGGGTAATCCACGCGCCACAGGTACAACCCCTCGGCCGGCGCGGTCATGCCGGCGTTCCGGCGATCCCGGCTCGCGAGCACTTGGGCCATCGCGCCCGCCGGATCCGGGTGCCGATGCGTCTCGAGCAGGGTCCCGGCGATGTTGCGCACCATATGGTGCAAATAAGCGTTCGCCGTGAGCTCGATCCAGATGAAATCGCCGTCGCGGCGCACGTTCGCCGACTCGATACGCCGTAGCGGCGTCACCGACTGGCACTCGATGGAGCGGAACGCGGAGAAGTCGTGCTCGCCGAGCAAGACCTGGGCGGCGCGATGCATCGCCTCGACGTCCATCGGCCGGTGAATCCATGCCGAGCGCGAACGGGCGAGCGCCGATCGGGCGCTGCGGTTCAGTATGCAGTAGCGGTAAGTGCGTCGCAGGGCGCTGTGGCGGGCGTGAAACCCGGTCCCGACCTCGCCGGCCCACTGCAGCGCGACCGACGGCGGCAATCGGCTGTTCGTGCCCAGCACCCACGCGCGCGCCGTGCGCTCGGCATCGGTGTCGAAATGCACCACCTGCCCGAGCGCGTGCACTCCGGCGTCGGTGCGCCCCGCACAGACGACCTCGACGGCGTGTCCCGCAACGAACGAGATTGCGCCCTGCACGGCGTCCTGGATCGAGTTCGCATGCGCCTGCGATTGCCAGCCGGCATAGCCGGTGCCGTCGTACTCGACGACGGCGGCCAAGCGGCGGCGTCCGCCCGCTGCCACGTCAACCGGGCAGGGATTGCAGCAGCCGCTGAGCCTCCTGTTTCTGGCTCGCAGAACCTTCCTGCACGACCTCATCGAGGATGCTGCGCGCACCCTCCGGATCGCCCATGTCCATGTAGGCGCGCGCGAGGTCGAGCTTCGTGCCGACTTCGCTCATCGTCACGGGCTCGAATTCCGTCGGCGATTCGCCATTGACGTGATGCGTCCCCGGACCCTCCTCGGCAAGCGTACGCGTCGGCGATTCGTCGTCCGCGCCCGCGGGCCCGCCGAGGGACTCGCCGATGTCGAGATCGACGCGGCGGCTGAGCTGGCTGGCCTCGAACACTTCGCTCGAGAACAGCTCCTCCGCCGCACGCGGCTGATCGACCGTGTCGCCGCCGCCGAGCGCGCCCGCGAGCCGCTCCAGATCGAGATCGACGCTGTCGGCGCTGACGGCGCGCAGTTTCGAGGTCGAGTCCAGATCGGGGCGTGGGTTTTCCTCGGTCTCGCCCGTCCCGAGCTCATGTACGCGGGAAGTCGCGCCGAGATCCTCGATTTCTCGCGGCATCTGCACGGTTGGCGCGGACTCCGGCGGGATCACGGCGGTCTTGATCGCGCTGTTGCTCGACTCCAGGTCCGAGATGAACGAAGCCTCGAGTTCGCGCTCGAGCTCGGTCAGGTCGCGGTCGCGCGCGCGGCCCTCGGCCTCGGCGATCATCCGCCGCGAGTGCTCGTCGAGCCCGGCGATCATCGTCGGCGCATCCGCCGGATGGTCGGTCTGCTCCAGATGCGAGCCGCTCACCGCCGGCGTGCCGGTCTGGTCGAGCGCGTCGAGATCGAGTCCGAGATCATCGATCGACACTTCCGCCGTCTGATCGGGCTGCGTCTGCGGCAACTTTGCCGACAACCGGTCCTCGAGCGAGCCGCCGGCGAGCGCCGGCGATTCGGTGGTGGGCGTTTCGGTCGAATCGGCGAACGGCATCATTTCCGACTCGACGGTCGGTTCGTCGCGCGGCGGCATGTCGCGCGTCGGCGAATCCTCCGCGCCGCGCTCCGGCGAGTCGAGCACGAAGTCGAGGCCCGAATCGCCGTGCAATTGCGGCGACTCGCCGGCGCCGGCGGCGTCCTCACCCTCCTTCGCGACCGCCGCCTCGTGAGGGCTGCGCTCGCCGTCGGGTTCGCCGAACAGATCGACGTCGACGCGGTTCTCCCCACCCTCGAGGTTCAGGTCGACCAGCGCGCCGGCTCCGCGGCCGCCGCCGTCGGCCTTCGCGAATAGCGGTTCGTCCGGGCAGATCTGCTTGCCCATGATCACGATCTTGGCCCACTCGCCGGCCGGCGCGCGCTCGCGCGTCGTGTATAGAGTCTTCGCGGTCTGCAGGAACAAGTCCTTGTTGCCCCAGACGAAGTAGATTTCCAGCAATTTCAACCGCAGATCGCGCCGGTCAGGCTCGCGCTCGAGCGCGATGCGCACCAGGTCGGCCGCCTGGTCGTACAGACCGTAGGCCATGTGGAAATCCGCCTCGGCGAGGGGATCTCCCTGGTCGAGGTTGACCGCGCTCTCGCTCGACATCGTGTCGTCGGGCGAGGGAATCTCGGCCGTATCGCCGGTCGGCGCGAATTCCGGTGCCTTGTGTTCGCCGGATTCCTCGACGAGGAACGAGTCGTCCACCGCCTTGCGCCCGCCCGGGATCGGCGCGGTCGTGGGATGCCGGACGTCCGTCGCCACCTCCGGCGGTTTGTACCCGGCGAAGTCGTCGAGCTGCTCGCGCTGCCGGCGCTTGAACGCGGCGAAACCGAGTGCGCCAAGCAGGGCGACGACAAGGCCCGCCGGCAGCCACCAATTGGCCGCGGCCCAACCAATCCACGAGCGGGGCGCCTTCGCCCCTAACGGCGCGGCGACGGACTGCGCCGGCGGCGGTGCAGACTTCGTCGCGGCCTGGCTCGGCGCTGCCGTGGGCGGCGGCGCGGCGACGGGCGTTGGCGCCACCGCGGGCGATTGTGCCACGGCTGGCGGTTGTGTCGCGGTGGGCGGCACCGCGGTCGGCGCGGGCTTCGGCGCCATGCCGAGCTTGGCCTGCAAGGCCGCCAGTTCCTGATCGCGAATGTCGACGAGACGCCGCTCGGCGGCAAGTTGCGTCTGCAGCTGCTGCAGTCGGCCACGCAAGGACGCATTCGCAGACGCGCCGCCACCACCGCCGGCTCCCGCTCCCGTTCCCGCTCCGGATGAGGTGCCGCTTGAGGCGCCGGACGCGCCCGGCGTGACCAGCCGCAGGCGACCGGCGGATGCGGCAGCGTTCGCTTTCCAGGCGCTCATCTGCCGGCCGATGGCCGCGATCGAGTCGCGCTCGTTCAAGGCCGCGATTCGATCGGCACCCGGCACGCGCAGGATTGCCCCGCGATGCAGGATGTTGACGTTGCCGTCGAACGCGCCCGGATTTGCGCGAAACAGCGCGATCATCGTCTGGTCGAGCGCGCCCTGGCCCCGCGCGCCGAGGCGCAACGCGATCTTCGACAGAGTATCGCCGGCGGCGACCCGGTACGTGAGCGGCCGGTTCGACGTGGCCGGCGGCTGCGCTGCTGGCGCCGATGGCGCGGATGATGTGGATGATGCGGATGATGCGGATGATGCGGATGACGCCGTTTGCGCCGCAGCCGGCGCGACCGCTGGCGGCGCGGCCGGCGCCGCCGGCGCGGACTGCAGCGGTACCGCCCGCGGCACCGCGACCGGCGCCGGCGGTTCGGCCTGCTGGCCGGATGCATATATCGGCGGATCGAGCAGCACGGTGTACTCGCGCATCAAATGGCCGCGCGCCCAATCGACCTCGACGAGGAAGGTCACGAACGGCTCGGGAATCGTATCGGTCGAAGTCACGCGCAGAACCGGGTGGCCGTCCTTGGCGTTGACGACGCGGAAGTGGAAGCTCGACAGAAACGGCGGATGGTCGATGCCGTAACGCGTGAACTCGTCGACCGGCGCGACCGCGGCATGCAGGTCGCGCACATCGCTAGCCGTCGCGCTGATCAGGTCGATGTCGGCGTTCAGCGGCTGGTCGAGCGCGGAGTGGAGATGAATTTCGCCCAGTCCGAGAGCCCACGACAACGACGGGCAGATGACGCATGCCATCAGGATGAGACGAGGCATCTTCGTGGACATTTCTACTCCAAAGAATACCGGCAAATAATTATTGAAAGTTCATCGAGTTATGCGAACTTGTGAACTGAATCTCGCCCGGCTTTTACGTAATCCGCGAACTATAGCTCACTGGGGTCTATTTACCAAAATCTGGGCGACCGAAACTGCGTTATGCGCCGCACATTTCCGAACATTATCGGCGACCACCCAAAAATTTAGAGATCGATCACGGCTCGCGTCGGCGCGCAATCGGCCGACATATACGTGATCCGGCGCGAGCGCCGAACCCGCCGGCGTCGGCGGCGCCACGGACACCGCGGATTCGACCAGCCGAATGCCGTTGCTGCGCCGCAGTACCGCCGCCACTTCGGCCAGATCGAATGTTCGCTCGAGCAGTGCATGCACCGCGAGACCATGGCCGAAGAACACCGGCACACGCACCGCCGTCGCGTTGATCTGCAAACCCGGCAGACCGAGCACCCGGCGGGTCTCACTCGCCAGCCGCCGTTCCTCCGCGCTGCTGCCGTCCCCGCCGAGCGCATCGACCAGCGGCAGGACGTTGAAGGCAATCTGCGTACCGAACGTCCGCGGCCGCGGCGAGCGGCCGCCCAGCAGGGCGGCGGTTTCCGCGGCGAGCCCGTCGACCGCCGCGCGACCGCTGCCGGAGACCGCATGATACGTCGCCACGTCGACGCGTTCGAGGCCGGCAAGCGCGGCGAGCGGCGCGACAGCGGTCGCGAGCGCGACGCTTGCGCTGCATGGCAGCGCGACGAGGCCGCGCGCGCCGATCGCCTCGAGCGCGCCCGGGTTGACGTCCGCGACGACCAGCGGCACACCGGCGCTCTCGCGGTGCGCACTCGAGGAGTCGATGACCAGCGCATGCGCGGCGGCCGCCGGCGCAAAACGCTGCGCCGTCGAGGAGCGCGCGCAGAAGAACGCCAACTCGACCCGCGAGAAATCGAACGCCGCGACGTCGCCGATCGCGAGCTGCCCGCTGCCGTCGGCGGACACGCGTCCCAGGTCCCGCAAATCGTCGAGCGCATGCAGGCGCGATCCGCCGAGGCCGCGCAGCTGCAACTCGGCGACCAGCGCCTCGCCGATCAGGCCGCCGGCGCCGACGACGGCGATGCGCGGCTGGTGGGCAGCGGCGCTCATCGGCGCGCGGTGATGATCGGTGTCGGCGACACGACCTCGCCGCATTGCGCCCGGTGGCGCAGATGATGGTCCATCAGCACCAGTGCGAGCATGGCCTCGGCGATCGGCGTCGCACGCAGTCCGACGCACGGATCGTGCCGGCCGGTCGTCGCGACCGTCGTCGGCTCGCCGGCTACGTCGATCGTATCGCCGGGCAGCGTGATGCTCGAGGTCGGCTTCAAGGCGATGCTGACCACGATCTGCTGACCCGAGGAGATTCCGCCCAGCACCCCGCCGGCGTGATTGGTCTTGAAGCCGTGCGGCGTCATTTCATCGCGGTGCTCAGAGCCGCGCTGCCGGATGGCGTCGAATCCGGCGCCGATCTCGACGCCCTTCACCGCGTTGATGCCCATCATCGCGCTCGCGATGTCCGCGTCCAGCCGATCGAACACGGGCTCGCCCCAGCCGGGCGGCACGCCATCGGCCAAGACGGTCACACGCGCACCGATCGAATCGCCCGCTTCGCGCAGCTTCCAGATGTACGCCTCGAGCTCGGCGATTCGCCCGGGATCCGGACAGAAGAACGGGTTGCCGTACGCACCGGGCGGATCGACCGCCTCGAGCGCGATTGGCCCCATCTGCGCGAGGTAACCGAAGATCCGCACGCCGAGCCGTTCGCGCAGATACTTGCGCGCGATCGCGCCGGCGGCGACCCGCATCACGGTCTCGCGCGCCGAGGAGCGGCCGCCGCCGCGATAATCGCGGAAGCCGTATTTTTGCTGGTAGGTGTAGTCCGCGTGACCCGGGCGGAACCGGTCCTTGATCTTCTCGTAGTCGCGGCTGCGCTGGTCTTCGTTCTCGACCAGCAAGCCGATCGGGCTGCCGGTGGTGCGGCCTTCGAACACGCCGGAGAGGATCCGCACCCGGTCCGGTTCGCGCCGCTGGCTGGTAAACTGCGAGGTGCCGGGACGGCGGCGATCGACGTCGTCCTGTAAATCGGCTTCGGCGAGTGCGAGGCCCGGGGGGCAGCCGTCGACGACGCAGCCGAGCGCCGGTCCGTGACTCTCGCCGAAGCTGGTCATCGTGAAGATCCTGCCGAAAGTATTGCCTGCCACCGTGCTGCGACTCTCTCAAAGATCCCGGGCCCGCAACAAGAATACGCCGCCGCCGCCGATCGTGAACCGCGGCCAGACGAAGCGCGTGCGCGGAAACGCCCGCAGCAGCATGCGCTGCGTATTGCCCACCTCGACGACCAGGATGCCGAGTTCGTCGAGGTGCGCGCCTGCGCCCGCGAGGATCGCCCGCACGGACGCGAGCCCGTCCGCGCCCGCCGCGAGGCCGATCTGCGGTTCGTGATGGTATTCCGGCGGCAGGTCCCGCAACTCCTTGCGGCCGACGTAGGGCGGATTGCTGACGATGATATCGTATCGGCGGCCCGCGACCGCGGCGAAATGATCGGATTGCAGCACGTCGAGGCGATCCGCGAGGCCAAGCTTGCGCGCATTGCGGCGGCACACCGCCAGTGCGGCCGGCGAAACGTCGAGTGCATCGACGCGGGCGCGCGGGAACGCGCGCGCGCAGGCGAGCGCGATCGCCCCGCAACCGGTACCGAGATCGAGGATCCGGCGCACGCGCCGCGGCGCGATCCATGGCGCAAACCGGTCGGCGGCGAGCTCCGCGATCGGCGAGCGGGGCACCAGGACGCGCCGGTCGACGTACAGCTCCATGCCGGCGAAGAATGCGCGGCGCGTCAGGTAAGGCAGCGGCATCCGCTGCTCGATGCGCCGGCGCAGCAGCCTGCCGATGCGCCGGCGCACGGCCGGCTCGAGCGGGTTCCGGTAGGCGCGCGCGCCGCGCGCATGGGCGATGCCCGCGGCAAAGAACACGAGTTCGGCCGCCTCGTCGCGGGCGTTGTCGGTGCCGTGACCGAAGTGCACGGCGGCCGCCTCGAGCGCCGCCCTGCAGCGGTCGATCGCCTCGCCGACGGTCGCGACGACACGCTGCGGCGGCGATCTATGCGATACTACTTGCATGCCGAATCGATCCCGATGGTTGCGGGCGCCGATGTGCCGGCGCGTCACGCGCCGGCCGATTCTAGCCTGATCGCCGCCGCCCACGCATGAGCGCCCCCGCTCCGCCGACGCGGGCCGCCGCCCCCGGCCGCGGCCGGGCGTTCGTCGGATTGCAGTATTTGCTGCCGCAGCACCGGCTGTCCCGCCTGGTGGGCGCCGCGACGCGCGTGCGCACCCGCTGGTTCAAGAACCTGCTGATCCGCGGGTTCCTGAGGTTCTACCGCGTGGATCTCGCCGAGGCCGCCGAATCCGATCCGCTGGCCTATGCGAATTTCAACGCCTTCTTCACGCGCGCGCTCGCGCCGGGAGCGCGGCCGATCGCGCCCGCTGCGGACGCCGTCGCGAGCCCCGCCGACGGTACCTTCAGCGAATGCGGCGCGATCGACGGCGACCGCCTGCTGCAGGCAAAGGGCCGCGGCTACATGCTGGGCGAGTTGCTCGCGGGCCGCGATTGGGCCCGGCGCTTCGAGCACGGATCTTTCGCGACGATCTACCTCGCGCCGCGCGATTATCACCGCGTCCACATGCCCTGCGACGGCCGGCTCATCGAGACTGTGTTCGTGCCGGGCCGGCTGTTCAGCGTGAACACCGCAACCGCGCGCCACGTACCGCGGCTGTTCGCACGCAACGAGCGCGTGGTGACGCTGTTCGACGGCGCGGGCGGCGGCTTCGCGCTGATCATGGTCGGGGCTCTGAACGTCGGCAGCATGGCGACCGTTTGGACCGGCGACATCGCGCCGCCCGACCGCCGTGGACCGAGCCGGCTGGCGCACGCCGAGATCGCGCTGCACAAGGGCGATGAACTCGGCCGCTTCAACATGGGCTCGACCGTGATTTTGCTGTTCGAACCGGCGCGCTTCCGTTTCGCCCCGGCGGTGGTCGCGGGCGCGGGCGTGCGCATGGGCGAGGCGATCGGCGGGCTCGCGGCGTGAGCGGCGTGAGCGGCGCGTGGCGCCCGTCGGCAGACCTCGCCGCACTGCGGGCGCGCGCCGCGATGCTCGCGAGGGCGAGGACGTTCTTCGCCGAGCGCGGCGTGCTCGAGGTGGACACGCCGATCTTGAGCACCGGCGGCGCGACCGATCCGCAGATAGAGTCGCTGACGACCCGTCTGCACGGGTCGGCCACCCCGCTCTATCTCGGCACATCGCCGGAATTCGCGATGAAGCGGCTGATCGCCGCCGGCAGCGGCGACATCTACCAGATCTGCAAGGTGTTCCGCGACGAGGAACGGGGTCGGTGGCACAACCCGGAATTCACGATGCTCGAGTGGTATCGCCTTAACCATGACGACGCCGCGCTGATGAGCGAGGTCGAGCGTCTCGTCGTGGAGCTGGTCGCGCCGCACCGGCGCTTGCCGGCCGCGGAGCGTTTGAGCTACGCCGAGGCGATGCGCCGCCATGCCGGCGTCGACGCGCACCGCGCCGGCACCGATGAGCTGCGCCGTGCAGCCGCCGCGCACGGCGTGGTCTGCGACGCGCCACTCGATCGCGATGCCACACTCGACCTGCTGATGGGCCTCGTCGTCGGACCGCAGCTCGGCCGCGAGCGCCCGAGTTTCATCTGCAATTACCCCGCGTCGCAGGCGTCGCTCGCGCGGCTCAAACCCGGCGAGCCGCGGGTCGCCGCGCGATTCGAACTCTATGTGGACGGGATCGAGCTCGCCAACGGCTTCCACGAGCTGAGCGCGGCCGACGAGCAACGCGCGCGATTCGAGGAGGACCTCGGCACGAGGCGCCGGCGCGGCCGGCCCTTGCCGGCGATCGACGAGCGGCTACTTGCGGCGCTCGCCGCGGGCCTGCCGGATTGCGCCGGGGTGGCGCTCGGCTTCGACCGGCTGGCGGCGCTCGCGATCGGCGCCGACACCCTGTCGGCGGCGATGGCGTTTCCGATCGATCGCGCCTGAGCGGCGCGGGTCAACCCTTGCCGCGCGACAGATACTCGCCGGTGCGGGTATCGATGCGGATGATCTCGCCTTCGTTGATGAACAGCGGCACGCGCACCGTCGCACCGGTCTCGAGCTTCGCCGGTTTCGAGCCTCCGGTCGCGGTGTCGCCGCGGACGCCGGGATCGGTCGCAACGATCTTCAATTCCATGTGCGCGGGCGGCGTGACCTGCAGCGGCACTCCGTTCCACAGCGTCACGATGCAGATGGTGCCGTCCTTGAGCCACTGGGCGCACTCGCCGACCGCCTCCTTGGAGGCGGTCGTCTGCTCGAACGTGTCCGGCACCATGAAGTGGTAGAAGTCCCCATCGCTGTACAGGTACTGCATATCCGAGTCGACGACGTCGGCCGCCTCGACGGTGTCGCCGGACTTCCAGGTGCGCTCGATCGTGCGGCCGGTCTTGAGATTGCGCACGCGGACCCGATTGAACGCCTGGCCCTTGCCGGGCTTGACCATCTCGTTCTCGACGATCACGTAGGGGTCGCGGTCGATCAGGATCTTCAGTCCCGCTTTGAATTCGTTCGTGCTGTAGTTCGCCATCGATTGCCTCGGGCTTGCGGCCCGCGATGACGGGCTGGTCGAAGGCCGCGTATCATAGCCGCATCCGCTCCCCGGGGCCACCGGCCGGGGCCGATCGGCGTGCGACGCAGGTCGCGCAAAGCGCGGCGCGAGCGGTGCTAGACTTGCACTCATGAACAGCAAGGACTTTCGCCGGTGAGCGACCTCGGAGCCGTACCGCTGATCGTCATGGCGCGGTCCCAGGATCACGTCGAGGCCATCAACAGCTCGTTGCGCAACGCCGGCCACCCGGTGCACTGCAGCTGGCTGCCGGACGCCCGTGATCTCGGCGACGCCTTGACGCAGATCAATCCGGAGATGCTCCTGGTGTTCGCCGACGAGGTCGCAATCGACTTCGCCCTGATCATGAAGATCCGCAACCAGACCGCGCCGGAGATGCCGGTGCTGATCGTGCGCGACCGGGTCGACGAGGCGGTGATCGCCGAGGCGATGATGCTCGGCGCCCGGGACGTGGTCACTCTCGGCAATCAGGCCCGCCTGCAGGCCGTCGCAACCCGCGAGCTGCGCGCGTACCGCCTCGACAGGGCGCTCGGCAAGACGCTGTCGTCGGCCCGGGAATATCGTGAGCAGCTGCAGAATTTTCTGGAGGGCTCGGCCGACGCGATCACCCACGTCCAGGAGGGCATCATCGTCGATGCCAACCGCGCCTGGCTCGAACTCTTTGGCTACTCCGGCGACGATGCGCTGACCGGCATGCCGCTGATGGACCTGTTCGAGCAGGAGACGCACGTTGCGCTGAAGGGGGCACTCGTCGCCTGCCTCCAGGGAAAATGGACCGACCACGCACTGAAGGTCCAGGCGCTGCTGTCGGACGGATCGAGCTTGCCGCTCGAGATCACGCTCGCCAAGCTCGAGCTGGAGGACGAGCCGGCGATCCGCCTGCGCATCCCGGCGCGGCAGAATGCGGATCAAGACATCGAGGGGCGGCTCGCCGCGGCAGTGCGCAACGACGCGACGACCGGCTTTCCGCAACAGCGATTCCTGACCGCGTCGCTGCGCGAGCGCTGCGCACTCCCGCTCAAGGGCGGCGTGCGCGAGTTGGCGCTGATCAAGCCAGATCAGTTCCTCGACATTCAAAGCGCGATCGGCGTCCTCGAGAGCGAGGAATTCATGGCGCAGCTCGCCGATCTGCTGCGCAGCCAGCTCGGACCGACGGACCTGTGCGGCCGCTTCGGCGGCAACGGCCTGCTCGTGTTGCTCGAGCGCGGCACGCCGCGCGATGCCGAGGCCTGGGCGCAGAACGTCGTCAAGCGCGTCAATCAGCACCTGTTCACGATCGCCGACAAGAGCCTCTCGGCGACCGTGACGATCGGCCTCGGGACGCTCGCGGCCGCGAGCCTCGGCGCCGCGGTCGCCGACGCGGCCGCCGCGGCCCGCCAAGGCCGCGCCCGCGGCGGCAACCAGACCTTCGCCATCCGCCAGTCGGACACCGACACGCGCGTCCAGGCGTACGACCAGATCTGGGTCAAGCACATCAAATCGGCCCTGATGGAGAACCGCTTCCGCCTGGTGCAGCAGCCGATCGCGAGCCTTCTCGGCGAGAACAAAGGCATGTTCGACGTGCTCGTGCGCATGCTCGACGAACACGGCCACGAGGTGCTGCCGGCCGAGTTCATGGCTGCGGCCGAACGCAACGAATTGATGAAGAACATCGACCGCTGGGTCATCGGCGCATCGCTGTCGTTCAGCGCGAATCGCCAGGCGGAGTGCATCTTCCTGCGCGTCTCGAAGGACACCGTGCTCGACAAGAGCCTGGCCGGTTGGCTGGAGACGCAACTGCGTGCGATCCGCGTCGAGCCCAGACGCCTCTGCATCCAGGTCTCGGAGGATCTTGCGAACCAGTACCTGCGCCAGACCATCGATCTCGCGCGCACGCTCGGCAAGCTCGGCTTTCGCTTCGCCATCGAGCATTTCGGCGCCGGCCGCGATCCGCTGAAGCTCCTCGCCGAAATCGACGTGCACTTCATCAAGATCGACGGCTCTTTGATGCAGGGGCTGTCGACCAATCAGCTGCAGCAACAGCGGGTCAAGGCGCTGGTCGAGGCGGCCAAGCGCAAGCGCGTCGAGACGATCGCCGAGCGCGTCGAGGACGCGAACACGATGGCCGTGCTCTGGCAGCTCGGCATCGAGTTCATCCAGGGATACTTCGTCAACACCCCCGAGGCGGTGACGATGTCCGGCGAGCGCTAAGCGCCACGCCGGCGCCTCAGGCCGGGCCGACCTCGAGCCGGTCGATCTGCTTGTAGGCGCGGGAGAACCGCTGCCGGCGCCGCCCCTTCGCGTCCTGGAACGCGCCGAGATCGGCGTAACTCAACTTCATCGGCGCGCTGTTGCCGCTGTGGACGGTCAGCTGATCGCCGGGCGCGACGACCGCGATCGCGACGAGGTACTCTTCGCGGTCGGCGGCCTTGCGGCCCGGGATGCCGTACAGGTTCCCGCCCTTGCCCGAACTCATCTCCTCGATCCGGGCGCAGGGCAACGCGAGCGCCTCGCCGTCGTTGTTGACGAGCACCGCGAGCGCGTCCGCGCTCGCGATCGGCTGCGCCGGCAGCACCCGCGCATTGTTCGGCACCTTGAGCACCGATTTGCCCTTGCGATTGCGGGAGTACAGGTCGGCGAGTTTCGCGCGAAACCCGTAACCCGCGTCGCTCGCGAGCAGCCAGCGATCCTCCGGCTCGCCGATCAGCACCGCCGCGAAAGTGGCGCCATCCGGCGGATCGACCGAGCCGGACAGCGGTTCGCCGTAGCCGCGCGCGGCCGGCAGCTGATGTGCATCGAGGCTGTAGGCGCGGCCGGTCGAGTCGACGAAGACCGCCTGCTGCAGGTTGCGCCCGCGGGCGGCGGCCTGGAATTCGTCGCCGCCCTTGAAGACGAGCGAGCGCGGATCGATTTCGTGCCCCTTCGCGGCGCGCACCCAGCCGAGGCGCGAGAGCACGACCGTCACGGGCTCACTCGACATCAACTCGGTCGCCGCGATCGCGTGCGCCGCCGCCCGCTCGACGATGCGCGTGCGCCGCGGGTCACCGTGTTCCTCGGCGTCGCTCTCGAGTTCCTCGCGTACGAGCTTCGCCAGGCGCGCCTTGCTCTTCAGCGTTCTGCCGATGTCCTCACGCTCGTCCGCGAGCTCCCGCTGCTCGGCCTTGATCTTCATCTCCTCGAGGCGGGCGAGGTGGCGCAGCTTGGTCTCGAGAATCGCCTCGGCCTGGGTCTCGTCGAGCGCAAACCGGCGCATCAGCACCGCCTTGGGCTGCTCCTCGGTGCGCACGATGCGGATCACTTCGTCCAGGTTCAGATAGGCGATCAGCAGCGAGTCGAGGACGTGTAGCCGCGCGCCGACCTTCTCCAGACGGTGGGCCAGGCGGCGAGTGACCGTCGTCTTGCGGAATTCCAGCCACTCGAGCAATAGCTCCTTCAACCCCATCACGCGCGGCCGGCCGTCGCGGCCGATCACGTTCAGGTTCACGCGGAAGTTGCGCTCGAGATCGGTCGTCGCGAACAGGTGCGCCATCAGCGCCTCGGCGTCGACCCGGTTCGACTTCGGCACTATCACGAGACGGATCGGCTTCTCATGGTCGGACTCGTCGCGCAGATCCTCCACCATCGGCAGCTTCTTCGCGCGCATCTGGTTCGCGATCTGCTCGAGCACCTTGCCGCCCGAAACCTGGAACGGCAGCGCGTCGACGACGATTTCGTCGTCCTCGACCGTGTACGTCGCGCGCGCCCTGAAGCCACCCGCGCCCGTCTCGTACATCTGCAGCAGTTCGGCGCGCGGCGTGACGATCTCTGCGCCGGTCGGCAGGTCCGGCCCCTTGACGTGGCCCATCAGCTTGCGCGTCGTGAGCTGCGGATCCTCGAGCAGCGCAATGCAGGCGGCGGCGATCTCCCGCAAGTTGTGCGGCGGGATATCGGTCGCCATGCCGACGGCGATGCCCGAGCCGCCGTTCAGAAGCAGATTCGGCAAGCGCGCCGGCAGGAGGGTCGGCTCCTCGAGCGAACCGTCGAAATTCGGCGCCCAGTCGACCGTGCCCGCACCGAGCTCCCGCAGCAGCAGCGCCGCGTAGTGCGTCAGGCGCGACTCCGTGTAGCGCATCGCGGCGAAGGACTTCGGATCGTCGGTCGATCCCCAGTTCCCCTGGCCGTCGATGACCGGGTAGCGGTAGGCGAAGTCCTGCGCCATGTGCACCATCGCCTCGTAGCACGCCGAATCGCCGTGCGGATGGAACTTGCCGATCACGTCGCCGACCGTGCGGGCGGATTTCTTGTGCTTGGCGCCCGCGGCGAGCCCGAGTTCGCTCATCGCGTAGACGATGCGCCGCTGCACCGGCTTCAGGCCGTCGCCGACGTGCGGCAGCGCGCGGTCGAGGATCACGTACATCGAATAGTCGAGATACGCGCGCTCCGCGAACGTCTTCAGCGACTCCGATTCGATGCCCTCGAAGTTCAGCTCCTGGTCCTTCATAGCCGCGCGAGGTTGCCCTTGCTCTCGAGCCACTGGCGCCGGTCGCCCGCGCGCTTCTTCGCGAGCAGCATGTCGAGCATCTGGTCCGGGCTGTCGTGCGCGCCGATCGTCAGTTGCACGAGGCGGCGGGTCGCCGCCGCCATCGTCGTCTCGCGCAATTGCGGCGGACTCATCTCACCGAGGCCCTTGAAGCGCGTGACGACGGGCTTCAGGCGCGCGTTCTCCACCGCGAGCCGCGCAAGAGCCTTGTCACGCTCGGCGTCGTCCAGCGCATACAGCACCTGCTTGCCGGCGTCGATCCGATAGAGCGGCGGCATGCACACGTGAACGTGGCCCGCGGCGACCAGCGGACGGAAGTGGCGCAGGAACAGCGCGCACAGCAGGGTCGCGATGTGCTGGCCGTCGCTGTCGGCGTCGGCGAGGATGCAGATCTTGTGGTAACGCAGCCCCGAGAGGTCGGCCGCGCCCGGCTCGACGCCGATCGCGACGCTGATGTCGTGCACTTCCTGGGACTGCAGCGCCTCGTGCGCATCCGCCTCCCAGGTGTTGAGGATCTTGCCGCGCAGCGGCATGATCGCCTGCGTGACGCGATCGCGCGCTTGCTTGGCCGAGCCGCCTGCCGAGTCGCCTTCGACGAGGAACAGCTCGCCGCGCGCGGGATCCTGGCTGACGCAATCGGCGAGCTTACCCGGCAGGGCGGGCCCCGCGACGACGCGCTTGCGGGCGATCTTCTGGCTGTCGCGCAGGCGCTGCTGCGCGTTGGCGATGCACAGTTGGGCGATCTCGCCGCCCTGATCGGGATGCTGGTTGAGCCAGAGCGCGAACGCGTCCTGGATCACGCCCTGGACGACGCCCGCCGACTCGCGCGACGACAGCTTCTCCTTGGTCTGCCCCACGAACTGCGGTTCGCGCATCTTCAGCGACATCACGAAACTCACCCCGTCCCAGACATCCTCGGGCGCGAGCTTCAAGCCCCGCGGCAGCAGATCGCGGAACTCGCAGAACTCGCGCACCGCGTCGCAGGCCCCGGCGCGCAGCCCGTTGACGTGCGTTCCGCCCTCGACCGTCGGGATCAGGTTCACGTAGCTCTCGGCCACCGCGAGCTCGCCGTCGAGCACCCAGGCAAACGCCCACTCGAGCGCCCCGCCGTCGATGTCGCGCTTGCCGTAGAAGGTCTCGGCGGGCAGCCACGCGCCCTTGCCGAGTTGCTCGGACAGATATTCGTGCAGGCCGCCGGTGTAGAACCATTCGTCCGTCTCGCCGGTCGCCTCGTTGTGCAGGCGGACGCGCAGGTTCGGGCAGAGCACGGCCTTGGCGCGCAGGACCTGTTTGAGCCTCGGTACCGCGAATTTGTCGGTGTCGAAGTACCGACCGTCGGGCCAGAAGCGGATGGTCGTGCCGCTGCGCGACTTCGGCACGTCGCCGACGATCTCGAGTTTCGAGGTCGGCCGGCCGTCGACGAAGCCGATGTTGTATTCCTTGCCGCCCCGGCGCACCCAGCACTCCAGATGCTTCGAGAGCGCGTTGACGACCGACACGCCGACGCCGTGCAATCCACCCGCGTGCTGATAGTTCTTGTCGTTGAACTTGGCGCCCGCGTGCAGCCGCGTCAGGATCAGCTCGACGCCGGTGATCTTCTCCTTCGGGTGCACGTCGACGGGCATGCCGCGGCCGTCGTCCTCCACCTCGACCGACCCGTCCTTGCCGAGGCTCACGCGGATGTTGCGGCAATGCCCCGCAACGGCCTCGTCGACGCTGTTGTCGATGACCTCGTGCGCGAGATGATTCGGCCGCGTGGTGTCGGTGTACATGCCCGGGCGGCGGCGGACCGGATCGAGCCCGCTCAACACTTCGATGTCTGATGCCGTGTACGACGATGCCATCGGCTGCCTCTCGATGATCGGCCGCGGAGTCTAGCATGCGCTCCGCACGCCGAGGGTCCGCTGCCGCTGGCGGCGGAGCAGCGCTTGCGTTATCGTTCGCGCATGATGGGAATCGCCAACGCGCACAATCTGGCTGAAGCCGTCGGCGTATGGCCGCGGCCGTACGGCATCGCCGTGCGCCTCAAGCACGGGGATCCGTTTCGCAAGCTCCTCGGCGACGACTGGCAAAAGACCCATTGGTTCACGACGGCCGCCGAACGCGACCGCGTCCTCGAGGATATGGCGCGCCGGCATGAGTATTCGCGAGCCGGCGACGCCCCCGCGCTGCTGTTCGAGAAGATCGAGAACCTCGCCGAAAGCCGCGGAATCTAGCACCCTGCGCGACGATCATCGAGCGCGCTCCGGGCGTCAGAAAGTGCGCCCGAGAAACAGGTAATAGGCGCTCGCGCCGGACGTGTCGTAGCCGCCACCGACGTACAGCGGCCCGAGAAAGGTGTCTAGCCCGAGAAACACCGACAGGTCCTTGCGCGCCGTTCCCCAGTCGATCTGACCTCGCCGCTGCCAGACGTTGCCGGCCTCGAACGACATGCCGAGATAGGCGGGAAACTCGAGCACGCCCGCGCCGCCGTGGCCGATCTGGCGGAAGTACACCGCGCGGCCGATCGCATAGTTCGGTCCGGTCAAGGACTGCGCCGCGAGTCCCGAGAGATTGAGGAATCCGCCGAGCGAGTAGAAATCCTGCAGCGAGGTGGGTTTGATCGTCCCGCGCAGCGTCGTGCCGGCCGAGGTCCACAGCAGCAGCGTATTGCGTCCGCGCGAGCGCGCCATCAGCCAATCGGCGGTGAGCCGGTCGGAGGCGACGTCCGAGCCGAGCACCCTGCGGTCAGCGTCCCAGCGCAGCGAATAGGTCTGCCCGGTGCGCGGAAAGTCGACGCTGTCGAGCCGGTCGTAGCTGAATCTGAAGAACAGTTCGCCATCGTTGAACTTGCGGTCGACCAGCGCCGGATCGCCGAAGCGCGGATGGGTGTTGCCGTTGATGCGGTGCACGCCGGCGCGGATCTCGCCCCAGTTGCCGAGCTCGCGGCCGAGATCCAGATCCGCCTCGGCCTCGCGCTCGCGAAAATCGGCGACCTCGACGTCGCGCGTGTACACGCGCAGGTCGCGCTGCTCGACGCGCACGCTCGGCGCGACGAACCAGCGCCGCCGGGCCGACAGCGGCTGGTAGAACTCGGTCAAGACTTTGGGGTTGCTGCCGATCTGCAGATCCGTGCGCCACTCGGCGCCAAGATCGTTGATTTCGGTGACGAGAAAGCGGGCCGCGGCGTTGTACTGGCTGTTGCCCTGAAAGTCATCCTGCAGTTGCAGTCCGAAGCGCACGTAGTTCGGTCCCCAGGACTTGCGCCGCGCGCGTACCACGATGCCGCTGCGACGGCCCGCGCCACGGCCCTGCGTTGCCACCCGATAGTCGACCGTCTCGAACAGTCCGAGGCCGTACAGTTCATTGATGCGCGCGGCGACCCGACGCGCGTCGAGCGGTTTGCCGATCAACGGCCGCATCGTCGCGAGAATCGTCTTCTCGTAGGGCTTCGACGCCGCATCGACGCGCACGAAACGGATCACCGGCGGCTCGACCGCGGGCCTGCGCCGCCGCTGCAGATAGCGGCGGTAAGCCGCGGGGCTGACGCTCAGGGGCGCGAGTTTCGCGCGCATCGCGAGCGCGGCGCGCTCGCCGAGCCCGATCGTCTGCGCGACCACCGTGAAGTCGGTGGGTCCGGTCTCGCCGAGATCCGGCTCGATGAGCACGTCGCGCGGCCCGAGCGTCGCCTTCTGCAGGTCCGAATCGCGGCGCACGAGGATCGCGAGCATCTGGTTCGATATCGCGAGCGCCGAGGTCAGCTGCCGGCGCGGCAGCAGCGGCGACTCGACGTCAACCACGATCAATACATCCGCGCCCATCGCCCGGGCGACGTCGATCGGCAAGTTCTCCGTGATCCCGCCGTCGACGAGCAGCCGGCCGTGATCGTCGACGGGGGCGAACAGACCCGGCGCGGACATGCTCGCCCGCATCGCCTCGGCCAGGTCGCCGCTGCCGATGAGCACGGGCTTGCCGGTCGCAAGGTCGGTCGCGACCGCCCGGAACGGCGTCGGTAGCAAGTCGAAGTTCGCGGCATCGTCGTACTGCAAGGTCAACCGCCGCAGCGTTTCCTGCAGCTGCTGTCCCTGGATCAACCCCTTCGGCAGCAAAAAGCGGCCGTGCTTCAGCCCGATCGGCAGGTGCACGAGGAAATTCCGATCGTCCTGCTTGCGCCGGAACGCGAGATCCTCGCGCGGCGGCCGGTCGCGGAACGCCTCCTGCCAGTCGACCGAGCGCACCGCCGAGTCGATCTGTTCGGGTGTCATGCCGCTCGCGTACAAGCCGCCGACGATCGCTCCCATGCTGGTGCCGGCGATACAGTCGATCGGCACCCGCAGCCGCTCGAGGACCTCCAACACACCGATGTGAGCGAGCCCACGGGCGCCGCCGCCGGAGAGCACGAGACAGATCTTTGGCCGCGCGCCGCCATCGGCGCGCGCGGCGCCGGCGAACAGTGCCGAGACGCACAGGAGGCATGCCGCGAGCCACCCCATCCAAGGGCTCCGTTGTGAGCAGACTCTAGAGCACCAGGTTAACCGTATCGGCCGTGAAGGTGTTCGTCGCCCGGTCGAAGGACCCTCGTGCCTCGAGCGACAGCGCCTGGTTCGTCGAGCTCAGGCCCGTGTTGAGTGCGGCGACGAAACTCGCGAACGAACTGAACGTGCTGATGCCGCCCGTGACGTCACCGAATGCGAACGCCGGCGCAAACGTCGTCGACACCGGCGTGCTCGTCGCGACGACCGGCGGCGAGGAAGCGAGCGAGTGCAGGTCGATCGACTCCGGGCCGATCTGCAACACGGCGCTCGCGAGACTCGGGTTGCCGAGGTCAACCGTGAAGCCGCCGCTCGAAAGACCGGTGAACGGCGCCGTGGTGCCCGATCCGCTCCAGGTCGCGCGCAGGCTGGCCGGCACCGCCGTCTCCTGATTCACGGCGCTCGCATTGAAGTCGGGCGGTGCGGCGCCGAAGCCGTTGACCAGCCCCTCGACCCACAGAGGCGTACCCGCCGCGGTGCCGGAAAGATCGGTCGCACCGGTGGCAACCCGGTAGCTTGCGGCGCTGGTGTCCTGCGCCGTGGTGAGGCCGTTGCCGGCGAAAGTGAACACGCCCGCCGGCCAGCCGGCGAGGTCCTCGAGCGTCATCGTCGCGCTGCCCGCCGCGCCGGTCAGCAACTGACCGAAAGCCTCGGTCGACAGCAGCCGCACCTGCCCGGCCGTGGCGCTCGTCGCGTCGAGCGTCACGACGCCGGAGCTCGACAAGGACCACGTGCCGATGGCGTCGATCTTCTGGCCGACGGCGATCGAGTGGTAGTTCAGGCCGGTGAGCGAAGCGTCGTCGTCGGCGGTGACGGTCGTCCCGGGACCCACCAAAACCAGCGAGTCCGTATCCTTGTACTGCGCATAGCCGGTCGGGAAGCTCAAGGTCGAGCCCCAGATCGTGCCGCCGCGCACCGTCAGCGTGTTGCCGCTGCGGGCGATCACCGTGCCGGTCAGGTTCTGCGTGTAGAAGCTCTCGAGACTGGATCCCGCGATGACGTAGACGGCGTTGAACTTGCCGGCGACGCCGGTCGGCGTCGTCGTCGGCTCGAAGGTCGTGTAAGCCGCGGTCAGAGTGGTGCCGGCGGAGGTCTGCGACAGCGCGGCGACACCCGGATTGCCGACGTAAATCTGGCCGTTGAGCGTATAGATCGTGTTCGCAGCGCCGAACATCGTCAAGGAGCCGATGTTGTTCGCCTCGTCGTAGAACGGCCGCTCGTAGATCGTATACGTGCCCAGATTGACGCTCGAGTTGATCAGGGGCCCGCGCACGCGGATCAGCTTCGAGTCGGCCGGCGCAATCGCCGCGGTCATGAACGGATGGATCGTGACCGTCGCCGGCGAGGTCGCGGTATTGATCGAGTTCGACGCCGGCAGATCGAGATCCAGCGCGAGCAGCCCGGCGTTACTGGTCGCGTAGCTCGGCGTGATCACGAGCGGATTGCTCGGATCGAGCTTGATCGTGAACGACACGGTCGTCACGGCCGCACTGGTCGAGCCGACCAGGTTCGCTTTCTGCGGCACGCCGCCCTGCAGCACGGACACCGCCGCATTCGTGTAATCCAGCGTGACGGTCGCCGACACATAGGTATCGTCGGGAACGGTGGCGCTGCCCCACAGTTCGGCGACGTTGCCGAGCCGCGCGAAATCGACCGGTTCGACGGTCGCGAGCGCCGTGTAGGTGTTGCCCGTCTTGTCAGTGAGCGTGATCGAATCGAGGTTGACGAAATAGCTGGCGAAGGCGCCGGGCTCGGCCGTGACCGTGACCCAGACCACCCCGTAGCCGCTCTGGGTGTTGTTGTTGCTGCAACCGGCAGCCGCCACCGCCGCCATGGCGAGCGTACATGCTTTGAGGACGCGGCCGGCGCGGCCCGCGAAGGGCCGCGTGGCGGCCCGGAACAGATCAGGAAACGATGGGTGCACGGCAGCTTCCAGTGATTGCGGTCGGATGAGGGTGGTCGGGGATCGTTAGAATAATGGCTTTCGAGAACGCGCGTGCGGCAAAGTTCCGCGACGCGCGGGCGCGCTGCGGGGGATTTGCTGCGTAATGCAGTGGATGTTGCCGCCGCCGAGCAGGATCTCGCGCGTCTCGACGCCGACGACCCGGCGCTGCGGCAACAACTGCGCAAGCGTGCGCAGCGCAGCGCCGTCGCGGCGCCGGTCGAGCCGCGGCATGACCACGATCCGATTGCCGACGTAGAAATTGACGTACGAGCCGGCCAGTCGATCGCCGGCGCGCCGTGGCCGGCTGCCGGGGCGCGGATCGATCTGCGCCGCCTCCTCGGCCGTCATGGTCAGGGGGCCCGGCTGATGCAGCTTGTGCACGGTGAGCCGGCGGCCGCGCGCATCGCGCGCGGCGCGCAGGCGTTGCAAGGCATCCGCCGAAATCGCGTGCTGCGGATCGTCGCCGTCGTCCGTCCAGGTCAAGGCCACGTGGCCGGGACTCGTGAAGCAGGCGAGATTGTCGACGTGGCCGCCCGTCTCGTCGAGATGCACCCCCCGGCCGAGCCAGATCACCGTGCCAACGCCGAGATACGCGCGCAGCAAGCGCTCGATTTGCGCGCGCGACAGCTGCGGATTGCGGTTCGGGTTCAGCAGGCACTCCTCGGTCGCTAGGCAGGTACCCTGGCCGTCGACGTGGATCGAGCCGCCCTCCAGCACGAGCGGCGCGCGATATCGGTCCAGGCCCTCGATTTGCAGCATCTTCTGCGCGACTTCATCGTCGAGGTCCCAGGGAAAATACGCGCCGCCGTCGAGCCCGCCCCAGGCATTGAACCGCCAGTCGATGCCGCGCCGCCGGCCCCTGTCATCGACCACGATCGTCGCTCCGGTGTCGCGCGCCCAGGCGTCGTTCGCCGCGATCTCGACGATGCGCACGCCGCGCGGCAGTCGCGCGCTCGCATTCTGGAACTGCGCCGCCGACACGCCGACCGTCACGGGCTCGCCCTCGAGGATCGCCGCGGCGACCGCCGCGAATGCGGCCTGTGCCGGCTTCGCACCGGCGCGCCAGATGTCGGGCCGCTCCGGCCACAGCATCCAGCAGCCCGCATGCCGGTCGAATTCGGCCGGCATGCGGAATCCGTCGCGCGCCGGTGTCGATTTCAGGGTCTGCAATGCCCGCCTCCGTGGCCGCATGCTAGCATTGCGGCCCGCGCGTCGTTTCAGGAGCGAGAGGAATGCCAGAGGCGAAGCCCGTCAGTTTGAAGCCGCCCGCCGGCGGCGAGAAAATCACGATCTCAAACGGCACGCTGAAGGTGCCGGACGCGCCGATTGTACCGTTCATCGAAGGCGACGGCACGGGCCGCGACATTTGGCGCGCGAGCGTCCGGGTGCTGGACGCGGCGGTCGCCAAGGCATATGGCGCCAAGCGCAAGATCCACTGGATGGAGGTGTTCGCCGGCGAAAAGGCGCATACGCTCTACCACTCCTGGCTGCCCGATGAGACCGTCACCGCCTGCCGCGACTACCTGGTGTCGATCAAGGGACCGTTGACCACGCCGATCGGCGGCGGCATCCGCTCGCTGAACGTCGCGCTGCGCCAGCTGCTCGACCTGTACGTGTGCCTGCGGCCGGTGCGCTGGTTCAAGGGCGTGCCCTCGCCGGTCAAGGCGCCGGAGAAGGTCGACATGGTGATCTTCCGCGAGAACACCGAGGACATCTACGCCGGCATGGAGTTCGAGGCCGGATCGGCCGATTGCGGCAAGTTTCTCGCCCTGCTCGCCGAGCACTTCCCGAAGCAATACGCCAAGATCCGCTTCCCCGAGACATCCGGGATCGGTATCAAGCCCTCGTCGCGGGACGGCACCGAGCGACTATTCCGCGCCGCCATCGAGTACGCGATCGCCAACCGCCGCAAGAGCGTGACGATCGTGCACAAGGGCAACATCATGAAGTTCACGGAAGGGGCGTTTCGCAACTGGTGCTATCAGCTGGCCGAGCGCGAATACGCCGACCGAGTGTTCACCTGGGAACGATGGGAACGCATCAAGGCCGAGAGCGGCGAGAAGGCGGCGAACGCGGCGCAGGAGGCGGCGACGAATGCCGGCAAGCTCCTGATCAAGGATGCCATCGCCGACATCACGCTGCAGCAGGTCCTGACCCGCCCCGACGAGTTCGACGTGATCGCGACGATGAACCTGAACGGCGATTACCTCTCGGACGCGCTCGCCGCCCAGGTCGGCGGCATCGGCATCGCGCCGGGCGGCAATATCAACTACCTGACCGGACATGCGGTGTTCGAGGCGACGCACGGCACCGCGCCGAAATACGCCGACCTCGACAAGGTCAATCCGGGCTCGGTGATCCTGTCTGGCGAGATGATGCTGCGCTACATGGGCTGGGTGGAGGCGGCAGACGCGATCATCGGCGCGATGGACCGCTCGATCGGCGAGAAGACCGTGACCTACGACTTTGCGCGCCTGATGACCGGCGCGACCGAGGTGAAGTGCAGCGAATTCGGCGACAGCCTGATCCGCAACCTGTAGCGCGGGCCTCGGCCGCTACGCGGCGAAGGCCGCCTCCAGCGCGCGCTCGAGGTCGGCGATCAGGTCCGCGGCATCCTCGATGCCGATCGACAGGCGCACCGTGCCGGGATTGACCAAAGTCGCCGCGCGCAACGCCCCCGCCACTTCGAACCCGCCGAGCAGGCGCGG
>Ga0307372_10001475_pt1 | contig 41040 bp, 36 predicted proteins | sample OX1MG_FD_202533 | JGI IMG/M metagenome (GOLD analysis project Ga0307372, IMG submission 202533) | Soil microbial communities from Risofladan, Vaasa, Finland - OX-1 | ecosystem: Environmental > Terrestrial > Soil > Coastal area > Acid sulfate soil | place: Finland: Risofladan, Vaasa | collected...
CTTGTGGCGATGGATCAGCAACTGGCGAAGATCCCGCTGCTCGGCCGTCGGCGTCCACAATCGTGGAAACCGATCCTCGATCAGCAACCGAAGAATGTGTCCCGCATCGCGCCGGTCCGTCTTCTGCTTGCGCACATAGCTGGCACGAATCTCAGCCGCATCTCCTACCCACACCAGGTGGCCCAGCCCTTCCAGCAACTCTATGAACCACTGACTGTTCCCGCACGCCTCAATCCCAATCAGCGCCGGCGCTTCCAGTGCCCGATAGAACCGCTCCGCCTCCCCATCCCCGTTCATCAGCTTGTGCTCGTTGATCTCTCCGGTCTCCACATCGAAAACCGCAATTTGCTGCCACCGCGGATGGAAATCACATCCTACAATCTTCATAGAAGGCTTCTCCCTGGCTCGTAGTCTCTGGTCCTCAATCCAAAAACCACTGCACCATCGTAGAAGCCTTCGTCCTTATCCCATCACGGTCCCTCGCGTTGGGGACCGGGGAATCGAAGGACCCCAAAAAATCCCCGCCCGTTTTGCCGATTATTTCCCCGAAAAGCGCACACTGGAAACAGGAGTCAGGCCTCGCCCGCCCGCCGCACCCAGCCACTGACCAGCTAGCAGCTAGAAGCTAGCGGCTAGAAGCTGGCTCCGCGAAGCCTCAACGCTATCTCGCGGTTCACACAGTCATCTGGGGGCATGGCAATGGCAAGAAGAAAAGCGGAAATCCACCGGACCGATCGCATCGGCTGGTTGCGGGCTGCCGTACTCGGCGCCAACGACGGCATCGTCTCCACGGCGAGCCTGATCCTCGGTGTCGCAACCGCGCAGGGCACCCACCGGAGCATTCTGGTCGCCGGCGTTGCCAGCCTCGTAGCCGGAGCCATGTCCATGGCTGCCGGGGAGTATGTGTCGGTCCACTCGCAGGCAGACACAGAAAAGGCCGACCTCGCGATCGAACGGACGGAACTGAAAGCGGACGCAAAGGGGGAGCTCGAGGAACTGAAGGAAATCTACGTTGGCCGCGGGCTCGAGCCTTCGCTTGCCGCGCAGGTTGCCCGGCAGCTGATGGACCATGACGCGCTCGGTGCGCATGCGCGTGACGAACTCGGCATCACCGAGAACCTGCGCGCACGCCCGCTGCAAGCCGCGTGGGCATCGGCTGCCAGTTTCGCATTCGGATCAGGCTTGCCTCTGCTGGTTACGGCCTTCACCGCGGGCGCGCTTTTGATTCCGATGGTCTCGGTGGCTTCCCTGCTGTTCCTCGCAATTCTGGGCGGGCTGGCCGCGCGCGCGGGTGGCGCCGGAATGGCGATAGGCGCACTCCGTGTCACCTTCTGGGGTGCGATGGCGATGGCGCTCACCGCGGGCGTCGGCTGGCTCTTCGGAGCAGCTGCCTGAGGAAGATCGCGCTCAAGTCGGCTGCCCATCAAGGTCTCGCCTCGGAGCCCCGTGCAAGCACAGCCCAACCCTGGCCGCCAGAAATTCCCCGCCCCGCTTTTGCCGATTATTTCCCCGAAAAGCGCACAATCAAAAAGGCAAACAGGACTCAAGTGGCCGCGCTCGCATCGGCTTGCTGCGGCGCATCGGGCGGGGCGGAAAGCGCCCGGGCGCGCACGGATGCAACCAGAACCAGAATGTTCGTGAACAGAATCAGGGAAAACGTCAGGGACGGCAGAAACTGGAGTTCATTCGGCATCGCCGCTATGGCTGCCAGCACCAGAACAGCAGTAATCAGGCCACGCGGAATCAATAACATGGCCAGTTCGCGCTCCCGGAGAGAAGTTCCCCGCCACGCCACCCGGCTCAAAGTGACAGCCAGCACACGCGCAACCAGCAACACGCCCAGAATCCCCAGACTCGGCAGAATCTGCACCTGCAAACCCTTGAACTGGATCATTGCGCCCAGCAGCACGAAAAAGAAACTCCGAACCAGAAATGCCAGCTCCGCATGGAACGAGAGAATCTGGCTGCTCTTGTCCGGCGCAACAACCTCAAATCCAAACTCGTTCAGAAAGCTCTGCGATCCCAGCAGGATGGCCAGCGTCGCTCCGAAAACCATCACGGCGAACAGATCGCTCGCGCCCAGTGCATGCGTGCCCGAATACACCATCAACACGGCCGCAAAGGTAAGCACCTGCCAGAACTGCTTATTGGAGACATGGGGCAGTAGCCGAACCCACAGAAATCCAGCCACAACTGCGATGAAGAATGCCAGCAGGAAGCTAAGAACAATTCGCACCACCACTCCCCCCAGCAGCAGCCCTCCACTGGGCGCCGCCACCCCATCGCCTGTCATGCCCAGCAACACGCTCACCACCAGGGCTCCCAGACCGTCTCCAAGGGATGCTTCAATCACCAGCGTGGTCTTGAGGTCGCGCTTCAGGTTCAGTTGATCCAGTATCGGCAGCACAATCGAGCCGCTCATGCACGCAAAAGCTCCCGCCACCACAAGAGAAGCCCTCTCCTGCATTCCAAGCACATGCATGCAGAACGCTGCCACGCCGGCCATCGTCAAACCGTAACTGAAAATTGCCAGAATCGCCCCTGCCACGAACTGCTTTCGGGCGCGACGCAGATCAAGTTCCAGCCCCGCCGCAAAGAGAATCAGAATCAGCGCGAGGGTTCCAACCGCTTGGGTAAACCCCGGAAACCGCCCAATGCTGATCCAGTGCAGGACCGGCCCCAGCACGATCCCTGAACCGAGAAGCACGATAACGTCGGGAATGCGCGTCCGACTAGAGAGCCGATTCGCCACAAACGCAAGAACCAGCAGTCCACCCAGCAACCCAAAAAAGTTGGAGAGCGTTAAGGTCACAGAAGCATATTACAGAACGGAGCGATTGGGGTTGCCGGACGGGCGGCGGATGGCTCAAATCTGACCACTCAATCTGGCTGCCCCAAATCTTCCCGCCCGCTTTTGCCGATGATTTCGCCGAAAGGCGCACACTAAGAATAGGCACACTGTGCGCGCGGGGCCCCCGGCTCGTACCCGGCTTGTCTCCGGCCCGCGCCCGCCACAAGCGCGCCTATTCCCTACTCCCTAATCCCTATTTGTGTCTCGGCGGATGCGCCTCCAGCCACCGGTGCGCCTTCTCCTTGGCCGCCGTCACCTCGGCCGCCGTCATGTGGCTCGTGGCAAAGTTCAGCCAGTGGTTCGAGTCCTCAACCCCGTCGGCAATCCCCAGCGCGATGTAGTAGTAGCCCTCGGAGTAGTCCTGCGGAACCCCCTCGTGCCAGCAGTAGGCGATCCCCAGCTTGTACTCGGCCTCGGCATACTCCTTCGCGGCCGCCTTGTTATACCACGTCGCCGCCTCGGTATACCCCTCCGGCGTGCTCTTGTCTGCGTAGAAATCCCCCAGCTTGGTCTCGGCAGCCGGGTCGCCCGCCTTTGCCTTGGCCACCACGGCCGCGTCCGGCCCCGCTGCCTGCTGCGCCATCGCACTCTGTGCCGTCGACGTTTGCGCCACCGCAGCCGCCGCGCACACCAGCAGCATTCCGGCCAGCGCCGGAACCCCTGACAATCTCACAAACTTACCTCCTCATGGCGCCGCGCGGCTTTCAGGTCCAATTTCGTCCCCGGGCGCTATCTACCTAAGATGACCCATCACCCCAAAGGGTTTGCAGCCCGCCCGGCGCAAACACAAAGGGCGCCAGCCGGTTGCTGCGGCGCGCGCCCCTTCTCATTCTTGCAGTCTGCGGCTGCGTGTGTCAGCCCCTGGGGTGCTTTGAATCCACCTGCAGCGCCAGCGACTGCTGCTTGCGGTTGCGCAGAATCGTCACCTGCACGGTCTTGCCCTTGTTTGAGCGCAGCGCGCGGTCCCAGTCGGACAGCGTGGAAATCGCATCCGGCCCCACCTTCAGAATCACGTCGAAGGCCTTTATCCCCGCCACCGCGGCCTCGCTCTTGCGCGCCACCTGCTTCACCATCAGCCCGTTCGCCACGCCCAGGTACTCGGCCATCTGCCTGGTCAGCGGCTCAACCAGCGCGCCCACGTTCAGGCTGCTGCCGAACCACGGCAGGTGGAACCCGCCCGGCGACGGCACGTTGCCGCCCGCTCCGCCGCCACTCAACATGCCCATGCTTGGCACCGGCGTAAACTCGTCGCCGCCGGCGTCAATCCGGTTCCACACCTCGTGCTCCATCTTCTTGCGGTCCACAAGCTGCACGGCAATCGTCTGCATGTTCCCGTCGCGGCTCAGCTCAAGGCTCACCGTCCGGCCCGCCGGCAGCTCATGAAGAATCCGCAAAAACTGCTCGGCGTTCTCCACCGCCTGCCCGTTCAGTTGCAGCAGCACGTCGTTCACGCGAATGCCCGCCTGCGCCGCCGGCGCATCGTGGTCAATCAGCGTCACCACAACGCCCTTGGTGTCCTTCAGCTTCAGGCGCGTCGCCGCGTCCTGGTCCACGTCGCCCACCAGCACGCCCAGGTAGCCCGGCGCGCCCGCGTGCAACAGCAGCTGCATCGAACCCAGCAGACCATCAATTGCGCCCGATTGCGCTCGTGCGCCCGGCGGTGCCAGCGTTGCGCCCAGTCCCAGCAACACTGCGGCTCCCAAGCAAAGTTTCGGCCTCAAAAAGTGCTTCATCGTGTTTCTTCTCCCGTGTTTCTCCGCCGCTTCCGGCCCCGCGCTCTTCCTTCCCGGCGCGGTCGCCGTTCGCCAGCGGTTCTGCTTACTGAATCTGCGGCACCCGGCTCAGCACCTGCCGCGAAACATCTCTGATCTCCGGATTGCGGTCCGAGGTCGCCACCGAGTACAGCACCTGCCGCACGCTCGTGTCGGCCTCCACCGGCTCCAGAACCCCAATCGCCTCCGTGCGAATCCGCGGATCGTTGTCGTTCAGCAGCGCTTCCAGCACCGCATCCCGCACGCGCATGTCCTGCGAAACATAGGGCTCCAGTCCCTTCAGCGCCTTCTCCCGCACTCGCGCGTTCCGGTCATAGCGCAGCGCCACCATCAGCGCATCGCGAATCCCCGTGCCCTGGCAGCTGCGGCCCGCGCGGCACTCGGCCGCCAGCAACCCCACTGAATCGTCCCGCACGCCCTCTGACGCAGCGTCCTCTGAGGCCATCATCAGCAGTTGCCGAATCGCCGGGTCGTCCAGCGAACCCTCCACCCGCTGCGGAACCGTCTGGTTGAACCGCACTTCCACCAGGTTGCTGTTCGGCTCCTGCTGGATGCTGGAAATGCTGGCCACGTTCCCCGGCGCAATCATCTGCGGAGCCGGTGCCGGCGTGGCCTCTGCCGTCTGCTCCCCGTTCGTCGCCGCGTGCGCCGCCCGACCCTGCGCATACTCGTAGCCGCCCAGCGCCCCGGCGCCCAGCCCGATCACCACCAGCATCGCCGCCGCCGCGGGCGCCGCCTGCAGGCTCGCAAAGCTGTTGCCAAGCCGCTGGTTCAGCCGCTCATACCAGCGCTTCTGCGGCAGCGCGTCCAGCGCCTCTTCCAGACGCAACCGCGACCGCGCCATCAGATTCGCCGGCGGCTCCACAACCGGATGCAGCCCGGCCAGCGTCTTCAGCGCATGCAACTGCTCCCGCTCCGCGCCGCACTCCGCACAGCCAATCAGGTGCCGTTCCAGCTCGTGGGTCTGTTCATCCGGCAGCTCCCCGTAAGCCGCCAGCACGATCCGCTCGTGTGCAAGTTGACAATCCATCTCCCTACGTCCTTCCAGCCTCAAAAAGGGTTACCGCATTCCCGCCCCGCTTTTCCTTCCGGAGTCGGCCTGTTTAACGCAATTTCAACTTCAACGCAATCCCGCCAGTTGCGCCCTCAGTTTCTTCGTCGCCCGGAAGAGCGTGTTCTTGGCGGTCTCTTCCGTCGTGTTCAACATCTCTCCAATCGTCCTCAGCCGCAGTCCCTGGTAGTGCTTCAGCTCAAAGACCATCCGTTCCCGCGGCGTCAGCTTCCCCAGCGCCGCCTGAATCCGTTCGCCCAGCACCTTGCGATCCAGCTCCCGCGCCGGATTTGAAAACGACCGGTTGTCTGAGACCGAAGCCAGCAGATCAATCTCATCGCCCGACTGGTCCATCACCACCGCCTGGTCCTCGCGCCGCGTCTTCCGCCGCCGCAGCTGGTCCAGGCAAAGGTTGGTCACAATCCGGTAAATCCACGTGTAGAACGAGCACTCGAACCGGAAGTTCCCGATATACCGGAAGGCCTTCAGGAACGCCTCCTGGTAAATGTCCTCCGCATCGTGCTCACTGCCGGTCAGGTGCAGCGCCAGCCGCAGAACCTGCTGCTCATACTGCCGCACCAACGCGTCAAACGCCGCGCGCGAGCCCCCCTGCGCCTCGCGAATCAGCTCCATCTCCGGGGCGCGCGCCTGCAAACGCTCCTGCGCCTGGTTCGCTCCGTTGATAGCTCGCGTCGCCGCCATGCCTGAGGAAGATTGTACCCTTCCTCTGGCTGGCCACGCCAAACCTCCGGGGACTCCGCCCCGGCCCGCGGGGATGCTTGCAGCTTCAGTCGCCATCGAAACTCCAGTTCGTTCCTGCGCTTTACCGCGTATCTTGATGGACGCTTCAGACCGCACGTCGTGAGCACTCAGCCCCGCTTCACGCCCTTCCCCGTTACACTGGTAACTGATGCAGGACTCGCTTTTCGACCCCCAATCCGGTCCCTCCGCCTGGCACACCGCCCACTGTGACGGCGGCTCCCGCGGCAATCCCGGCCCCGCCGGCTTCGGCGCCGTCATCCAGGACCCCCAAGGACAGGTCGTCGCACGCCTCAGCCAGTTCCTCGGCCGCCAGACCAACAATGTCGCCGAGTACTCCGGCCTCCTCGCCGTCCTCGACTGGGCCCTGCTCAACGGCATCCGCCGCCTCCGCGTCCTCTCCGACTCCGAGCTCATGGTCCGGCAGATGGAAGGCCGCTACAAGGTCTCCAGCCCTACCCTCCGCCCACTTTGGGAAAAGGCCCGGCGTCGTGCCGCCCAGCTCGAACAGTTCGACCTCCGCCACACCCTTCGCGAAGGCAATCAGGAGGCCGACCTCCTCGCCAATGAGGCCATGGACGAGGGCATGGCAAAGAACCCCTCCAAACCCGCCAGCCAATCCACAACCCCATCCGGATCAAGCGCTTCCAGAGAAAGCGGCCGCCTGCCACGCCCCGGTTTCATCCCCGGCGTGGTCAAGGATGGCGTCGTCCGCTTCCTTGAGGAATCCCTCCCGGAGGGCACCTATGTCCAGGTGATTCCGGAGCGGGAAAACCGAAGCTAAACTGCCGCGATTCGACCGCCGTCCAGGTTGCTTTTGCCCGTCTCCCGCAACTAAAAAGACAGGGGCGGGCAACGATTCGCCCGTCTTTCGGCCTCTTATGCAGTGCTCTTATGCAGTACTGCTCCTCCTGCTGATTCCGCTTCTTGCCCTGGCTCTCTCCGTATTGTCGAAGAGCCATTTTTTTTGGAGGAAACCATGACCAGCTCCACCCCTGCTTCTCATTCGAGTCGCCGTTTGCAGACCGTCCTTGTTCTCGTCTGCCTGCTCGCTCTCACCGGCGTCACCGGCATCATCGTCGCCTGCAGCAACGGCAACAGCACCGCAACCTCCGGCATGGCCGAGGTAAAAACCACCATCAGCGACCCCGCCACCTGCGCCGCGCCTGACGGCCCCTACTCCGCCGTCTGGGTCACCATCACAGACGTACAGGCCAGCACCAGCGCCACGGCCGGCGCAACGGATAGCAGCTGGGTCGATCTGACGCCCAATCTCTCCAAGAACAACGACGCCGTGCAGGTCAACCTCCTCGGCGCGGCTGACAACCAGTGCTTCCTCGCCTCGCTCGGGGACAACATGGAGCTCCAGGCCGGCAGCTACCAGCAGATTCGCCTCATCCTCGCGCAGACCACCGCAGGCCTCACGCTTTCCTCCGGAACATCCACCTCGATGAACAGCACCGACATGTGCCAGGGCTCCGGCGCTGCCAACTGCGTCGTTATGGGCACCGGCAACAACGCCCAGACCTACCCGCTGCAGCTCTCCAGCGAAGCCCAGACCGGCCTCAAGATTCCCTCCGGCCAGATCGCCGGCGGCGCATTCACCATCAGCGCCGGACAAACCAAGGACCTCAACGTCGACTTCAACACCTGCTCCTCCATCGTGCAGGAAGGCAACGGACAGTTCCGCCTGAAGCCCGTTCTCCACGCCGGCGAAGCGAGCACAACCTCCGTTTCGCTCAACGGCACAGTCGTCGACTCCACCGGCACAGCCGTCGCCAACGCCATGGTCGCCGTCGAACAGCAGGACAGCAGCACGCCCAGCGTCGATCGCATTGTGCAGGTGGCAAAAACAGGCTCCGATGGCACATGGGTCATATGCCCGCTCGCCGGTGATCCCAGGAGGCCCTATGACATCGTCGTGGTGGGCACTGACTCGACCGGCATTCTGCAGTCGCCCGTTGTCATCACGGGCCTTTCCGGCGGCCAGGCGATCGGCAAAATCACGCTCTCGCTGCCCACTACCGGCCTCACCACGCCGCTCACGGCAACCACGGCCACCGCCAACCTCGCCGGCCAGGTGGACACCACCTCGGCCACCAGCGCAGGAATCTCCATGGACGTCGCCACCTCAGTCCTCGAGCAGGTGAACGGCCAGATCTACACCATCCCGCTGCCCTACACGCAAACCGCAACGGTCATGCAGACAGAAGGTTCGGCATGGCTGAATCTGCAAACCGCGGGGAACCAGACTCCGGTCTGCAAGAACAGCAACAACTTCTGCGCCAACTACAACGTGCTGCTGCCGGTCACGGCGGCGTTCTACGGCTCCTGGAGCGGAAGTAGCTTCAGCCTCACCGCTCCCGCCACGGCCTATGCCAGCTATGTGATTGACGGTGTCGCAAGTGGGGCATCTGATTCATCCATCACTCCGGCCGGCACCACAGGCTGCAGTCCCAATGAAATGCAGTCTGCCGCCGTGGCGCTCACCGGTTCCACAACCTATCCCGCTGCCGTGGCGGAGCTGGACTTTACAAGCTGCCAGTAATCTCCGGCAGCCCCAAACAACATGGGCCAAAAAAGAGCGGGCCGGATCTCCCTCGCGGAGTTCCGGCCCGTTCCATTTGCCTTCAATTCGTGTGCGCCTGCCCGTGTGCGCCTGGCCTGATTTAGCCCTGCACGCCCAATTGGTTCCGCCACACGTGCCCATCGCGCTCCAGCAGCCGGTCGGAGCAATCCGGACCCCACGTTCCCGCAAAATAATTCGGAAACACCTCCGGATTCTTCGCCGCCCACGCTTGCAAAATCGGCGTAAACAGCCCCCACGTCACCTCCACGCCGTCGCGATGCGCAAACAGTGTCTGGTCGCCCAGCATCGCGTCCAGCAGCAGCCGCTCATACCCGTTCGCGCTCGACTTGCCGAACGCATCCGCGTAGTCGAAGTCCATATTCACCGGGCACACGCTCATCTCCGGTGTCGTCGGCACCTTGGCCCCAAACCGCAGCGCGATCCCCTCGTCTGGCTGGATGCGAATCGTCAGCAGGTTCGGCTGAATCTCCTGGCACGGACCGCCTCCCTGCATGCGGTTGAAGATCAACAGCGGCGGCTGCTTGAACTGGATGCTGATCTCCGTCGCACGCTTCTTCATCCGCTTGCCCGCGCGCAGATAAAACGGCACGCCGGCCCACCGCCAGTTCTCGATTTGCAGCCGCACCGCCGCAAAGGTCTCCGTGCCGCTCTCAGGATTCACGCGCTCCTCGTCGCGATAGCCCACCACCTTCTCGCCGTTCACCACGCCCGGACCATACTGGCCGCGCACCGCGTCATGGATCGGAAGGCTCGGAATTGCCCGCCACGCCTTCACCTTCTCCCCCCGCACCGCTTCGGCGTCAAAGCTCGACGGCGGCTCCATCGCCACAAAACTCAGCAGCTCCATCACGTGGTTCTGCACCACGTCCCGCAGCGCGCCCGCCTTCTCATAGAACGGCCCGCGACCTTCCACGCCCAGCGTCTCGGCCGCTGTAATCTGCACGTGGTCAATGTAATTCCGGTTCCAGATCGGCTCAAAAATCCCGTTCGCAAACCGGAACACCAAAATGTTCTGCACCGTCTCCTTGCCCAGGTAGTGGTCGATGCGGAAGACCTGGCCCTCGTGGAAAACCGCGTTCACCTGCCGGTTCAGCTCCCGCGCCGAATCCAGATCGTGCCCGAACGGCTTCTCGATCACCGCTCCCACGCGCCCCTTCGGCGGCTGCGCCATTCCCTGCGCGCCCAGGTTCTCGATAATCGGCGCAAAGTATTCCGGCGCCGTCGCCAGATAAAACAGCCGGTCCCCGCCAATGCCGCGCTCAGCCGCAATCCGGTCCAGCTCCGTCTTCAGCCCAGCGTAGTGCGCCGCGTCGCCAAAGTTCAGAGCGTAGTAGCTCACCTTCGCGATGAACTCGTCCAGCTTCGGGTCACTGTTGTCCACCCCGCCAAACTCCACAATCCCCTCGCGCATGTCGGCCGCGAATTCATCGCCCAGCGGCCGCCGCGCTACGCCCACAATCGCAAACTCCTTCGGCAGCAGGCCCGCCTGCTCCAGATGGAAGAGCGCCGGCAGCAGCTTGCGCTTCGTCAGGTCGCCGGACGCGCCGAAGATCACCATGATCACCGGCTCCGGAATCCGTTCGCTCCCCTGCGGAATCTGCGATAGATCCTCGGGACTCACTCGCATCTGCACCGTCGCCATTGCTCCTTCACCTCCTGCGTCTAAATTCGCTTCGTCAGTCTTTCTTCACCGCGTGGCCGCCGAACGCATTGCGCATAATCGACAGCATCCGGTCCGTAAAGTTGTTCTCCTCGCGCGAGCGGATCCGTCGGATCAGCGACTCGGTAATCACCGGCGCCGACACGTTCAAATCAATCGCCTCAAACACCGTCCATCGCCCCTCGCCCGAGTCCGACACATACGCCTCCAGCCCGTCCAGCGTCGGATTTTTCTTCAGCGCATCCGCCGTCAGGTCCAGAAGCCAGCTCCGCACCACGCTCCCGTATTGCCAGATCTCGGCAACCTGCGCCAGGTCCAGATTCATCTCTTCCTTCTTCTCCAGAATCGTGAACCCCTCGGCGTAGGCCTGCATCAGGCCGTACTCAATGCCGTTGTGCACCATCTTCACAAAATGTCCCGCGCCCGCCGGACCCACGTGTCCCCAGCCCTTGTCCGCGCCCGGCGCAAGCGTCTCGAAGATCGGCCGCAGATACTCCACCGCTTCCTTGTCGCCGCCCACCATCATGCTGTAGCCCTCTTTCAGGCCCCACACGCCGCCCGACGTGCCCACGTCCACAAACTGGAAGCCCTTCGCCGTCACTTCCTTGTAGTGGCGCATCGAGTCCTTGTAGTTCGAGTTGCCGCCGTCAATCAGAATGTCGCCCTTGTTCAGCAGCGGCTCCAGCTTGGCAATCGTCTCGTCCACCGGCTTGCCCTGCGGCACCATGATCCAGATCGCCTTGCGCCCCGTCAGCTTCTTCGCCAGGTCTTCCAGTGAGCCCACGCCCACGTTGCCTGAGGCCGTCAGCTTCGCCACCGCCTCCGCGCTGAAGTCGAAGCCCACCACCTGCTGACCGCCCAGCCGCAGCCGCTCCGCCATGTTGCCGCCCATCTTGCCCAGTCCAATCAATCCCAGTTGCATTCCCGCTCTCCTTCCACCCTGTTCACAAAACTCCAAGCTCTTTCAACTCGCCCCGCAGCGCCTCCGCGCCCGCAAAGCGAATCGCCTTCATCCCCACATTCCGCGCACCCGCAACGTTCTCCTCGCGGTCGTCGATAAACAGCACCCGCTCGGCCGGCGTGGCCAGCAGTTCCAGCGCCCGCCTGTAAATCGCCGGCTCCGGCTTGCGCAATCCCAGGTAGCACGAGCTGAACGCAAACTCGAAATACGCGTGCAGCCCGAACTTTTCAAAGCGGTACTCGTTCGTCTCCCGCGCCTCGTTGTTCAGCGCGCCCAGCACCCACTTATCCGAGGCCGAAAGCTCGCCGAGGATTCCCAGCGCTCCGTCCGGCAGCTCCTTTGACTGCGCGCACATCGCCGCGAAGAACTTCTCCCGCGTAAACTTCCGCGGCTTGTAAAACACCGTCGCATCCAGATACGCGTTCATCGGAATCGCATCGCGCTCCCACTCGTCGTAAGGGGCCGGATGCCGCGCCTCGAACTCCGCCTTGTCCAGCCCAAACTCGTCCAGAACCACGCCCCGCTCGCGGTGGTCCCACCCATTGGTCAGCAGGACTCCGCCGACATCAAAGAGGATTACGTCGAAGGGGAGCATCGGCGCCTCTCAGCGATGGCTTCGCGCCATCCTGCCCGTTGGCTTCCTGCTGCGTTGTCTGTGGATCGCAGCGAAGAAGGCCTCCATCCCCGCCGCCCTGGGTCCGTTCCTTCTGCTTATGCCGGGTTCTTGCTTCCGCCTACACACTGGTACTTCGCTTCAATCGCCAGCACCTTCTTGCACCGCCGCACAAACCGCTCTTCCTTTGCCTCGAACTGCGCCCTCACAAACGCGTCCACCACTTCAAACGCCAGCGCTGGACCGATAATTCGCGCCCCCAGCACCACCACGTTCATGTCGTCGTGCTCCACGCCCTGGTGCCCGGAATAGGTGTCGTGGCACATCCCCGCGCGAATCCCCGGCATCTTGTTCGCCGCCACGCACACGCCCACGCCAGACCCGCAAATCAAAATGCCCTTCTTCGCCACGCCGTCCGTCAGCGCCAGCCCCACCTTCTCCGCAAAATCGGGGTAGTCATCCAACGGATCGATGCTGTGGGCGCCCAGGTCGATTACCTCGTGTCCCTGCTTGGCCAGGTACGCGCGCACCTCTTCCTTCAGGGGAAATCCCGCGTGATCGGAACCGATGACTAACTTCACGTCGAATCCTTTCCGTTCCTGCTCGCTCGCCGGATAACTCAACCGTAACCTCCCGGCGAGTCCGGCTTACTTGCCCACTAACCTCTTCGCACGCGCCGCCACGTTCTCCGGCGTGAATCCCAGCTCGGCCATCACCTTCGGCCCCGGAGCCGACGCTCCAAAGCGGTCCAGGCCAATCACATCGCCCGTCTCGCCCACATATTTCCACCAGCCCAGCGTCGCTCCGGCCTCCACCGCCAGGCGCGGCACGCCCGCCAACAGCACGCTCGCCTTGTAGGCCGCCGTCTGCTCCTCAAACAGCTTCCAACTCGGCATGCTCACCACCCGCGCCGCAATTCCATCCGCCGCCAGCAGCTTCGCCGCGGCCACCGCCAGGGACACTTCTGAGCCGGTCGCAATCAGCACCACCGCCGGCTTCTCCGCCTCCTGCAGCACATACGCGCCCTGCTTCACGCCCCCATACACGTCCGTCTTCGCCGCATCAATCACCGGCAGATCCTGCCGCGTCAGCGCAAAAAAGCTCGGCCCCTTGCGCTCCAGCGCAATCCGCCACACCGCCGCCGTTTCGTTCGCATCCGCGGGACGAAAATCCGTCATCCCCGGCACCGCGCGCAGCGCCATCAGGTGCTCAATCGGCTGGTGCGTCGGCCCGTCTTCGCCCAGCGCAATCGAGTCGTGTGTAAACACGAACAGCGCGTGCACCTGCATCAGCGCCGCCATCCGCAGCGCTGACTTGCAGTAGTCGCTGAAGACGAAAAATGTCGATCCGAACGGAACCAGTCCGCCATGCGCCGCCATGCCGTTCACCGCCGCGCACATCCCAAACTCGCGCACCCCGAAATACACATTCCGCCCCGCCGGGTCCACGTGGAAATTCGCCCCCGGCTTGAAGATCGTCTTCGTCGAGGACGTCAAATCCGCCGCCCCGCCAAACAGCTCCGGCACTTCGTCCGCAATCGCGTTCATCACCGCGCCGCCCGCGTTCCTGGTTGCCATGGGCTTGTCCGCCGCGAAGACCGGAATCGCCTTCTCCCAGCCCGCCTTGCGCTCGCCCTTCTGTGTCCGCTCAAACTCCGCCGCCAGCTCCGGAAACGCCGCCTTGTAGCCCGCGAACAGCTTCGTCCACTCGGCCTCCTGCGCCGCGCCGCGCGACTGCGCCTCCCGCCAGTTCTGCAGCGCTTCTTCAGGAACCACAAAGCTCTGGTCCTCCGGGAACCCGAAGAACTTCTTCGTCGCCGCCGTATCCGCCGCGCCCAGCGCCTCGCCGTGCACCTTGTTCGTGCCCGCCTTCGGGCTGCCGTAGCCAATCACCGTCCGCACCGCAATCAGCGACGGCCTCGCCGTCTCGGCCTGCGCCGCCGCAATCGCCCCTTCAATCGCCTTCCGGTCATTGCCGTCCGCCACCCGCTGCACCTGCCAGTGGTAGGCCTCGAACCGCTCCAGCGCATCCTCCGTGTAGCTCAGCTCCGTCGGCCCGTCCAGCGAAATCAGATTGTCGTCGTAGAACAGAATCAGCTTGCCCAGCCCCAGCGTTCCCGCCAGTGAAGCCGCCTCGTGGGACACGCCTTCCATCAAATCGCCGTCGCCGCACAGCACATACGTGTGATGATTCACCACTTCGTACCCCGGCCGGTTATACACCGCGGCCAGGTGCCGCTCCGCCGCCGCCATGCCCACCGCCATTGCCAGTCCCTGTCCCAGCGGACCCGTCGTCGCCTCCACGCCGTCCGTGTGGCCGTACTCCGGATGCCCCGGCGTCCGCGAGTGCCACTGCCTGAAGCTCTTCAGGTCGTCCAGCGTCACGTCGTAGCCGCACAAGAACAGCGTCGAATACAACAGCGCTGAAGCATGCCCGTTCGACAGCACAAACCGGTCCCGGTCCGCCCACTTTGAGTGCGCCGGATTGTGCTTCATCACCTCGTGAAACAGCACATACGCAATCGGCGCGCACCCCAGCGGCGCCCCCGGGTGGCCGCTCTTGGCCTTCTCCACCGCGTCCACGGCCAGCAGCCGCAGCGTATCAATCGACAGTTCCTCCACAGTGCGTTCCGTCAGGCTGGCAGTCATTTTCCGTCTAATTCCTTTCCCTCCCGCGGCGGCCGGTCTCACGCGTCACGGGGATTCCTTCTTGTCCTTGCAATCCGTTGTTATTCCTTCGTTGCCGCTTCCAGCGCCACGTCCACATTGTAACCAAGCCACCGGTCATCCTCCGGCCAGTGCAGCGTCCACTCCAGCTTCCCGCCGGCCTCGGCCGCAGTCGTCGCCAGATCCACGCTGTAACCCGCGCTGCCCTGCCCGCGGCTCTCCGTGTGGGTCGTCGTCTTCCACTCGTCCACCGTCCACACCACCTCGAACCGCGCTCCGTCCAGAATCCGCAGCGTTTCGCCCGCCGTCATCTCCGGGATCGGCCGCCGCTGGCTCCAGAACTCCAGCCCGCGCCGCACCTTGCCCCGGCCCTCCGGCTCGCAATACCGCTCATACACCGGGTCAATCCGGTCAAACACCTTCCCGTCCTTCGCTGACCGCAGCAGCTTCAGATACTCCGCATGCGCCCACACCAGCGGCGTCGCAGACCCCGCCGGACCGCCCGCCACCAGCCTCTGCGCCGGGCGGTTTGCCTCGTCCCACACCTGCTCGGGCAGCATCTTTCCCGCCGTCGAATAGCGCTCATAGGTCTGGATCAGCCCCGTCACGTCGCGCCCCGCCGCCAGTTCATAGTGCGCCCGCTCGCCCACCAGCAGCGGCCACGCGCGCCCCTGGCCCCAGCCCGTAAACGGGCTTCCATCCTCGCCCAGTCCATACCCGTCCCAGTTGTAGCGCCGCCAGCACGGCCCCTGCGGCAGCTCGCATTTCAGCACCGCGTCCACCACCTTCAGCGAATCCACCATCAGCGGATCATCCGCCCGCCGCACCCCATAGCGCACCAGCTCCAGAAAGCCCGCGTCGATAATCTCTCGCGCCTCGAACTCCGTTCGCGTTCCCGGCGGCCGGTTCTGCAGCCGGATGATCTCCTTGCCGCACTCCTCGCACGCATAGGCCTCGCCCTGCTCTGGCGGCCGTATCCGCATGTAGTGCCGCTTCACCTCCGGCAGCAGCACGCCGTTGTTGGTCACCGTCCAGTCCTCCAGGTGGCCTTCAATCCAGTCGGCAAACTCCTCCACAAACACGGCCATCTCCGTCGCGTCGTGCGCCCGCGCAATCTCCGCCGCGCAAATCAGCCCCGCAATCACCGCCGCCAGCGTCGACGGCGAATACCCCGCGTTCTCCTCCCAGCGCTCCTGGTTGGTCACCGGCGCGTGCTGCACCAGAAAGCCAGCAGCCCGCTCCACAAACGGAAAAATCTGCATCTCCCCCAGCGAACCGGCCTTCCAAAGCCGCCAAGCCAGCATCAGAGGAAACGCCACCTCGTCCAGTTGCACGCCTGACCAGTACGGCCGCCCATCCACCCAGAAGTTCTGCGCGAATCCACCGTCCGGCTCCTGCGTGCATGCCAGATACACCAGCGCCCGACGCGCCGTCTCCGCCCGGCCGCACGCCAGCAGAGCCGTAGCCGTCTGCACCATGTCCCGCGTCCACACCAGGTGGTAGCCGCCCAGGTCGTCGTCGCCCTTCGCCTGTCCCCACGGAATCGACAACGACGCCACAAACGCTCCCGAAAAGGTCTTGTCCTCGTGCGCCAGCAGCACATTGTGGCTGGCCCGCATCAGCTTGCCGTCGTCGCCCGCCTTTTCCGCCAGCCACTCCGGGTTCGCCGCACGCTTCCACTGCGCAATAAACCGCTCCCGCATCTCCGCATACGGCGCGGACAGCGCGCCCACTGTCTTCTGCAGCGCCGTGTGGTGGCCCTCCCCAATCCCAATCGCCAGCGTGAACTCCCTTGCCCCGTCTGCGCCCGCATTGCCCATCGCCAGCTCGCCCATCACCGCCAGGTTCCCGTTCGTCGCGGAGCCGAACTCGTGCTTCATCGTGAACTCTTTCATCACGTCCTTGAAGCCGTCGCTGGCGCCCACAAACCCGCAGCTCACCCGCGAAAATCCGCAGCTCGCACCCATCGCCAGTGACCACTCGTTCTTCCACGCCAGCAGAATCTTGCGCCCCGCAATGTCCACCGCCCGCGCCGTATTCCCCGCGCCGCCGCCGTCCAGGTGCGGCGCCAGCAGCGCATACACCTTCAGCCGCGGAATCAGATCCTCATGCCCCTCCAGCCGCACCCGCTGCACCACCACCCCGTGGTGCGGATCGCAAATGATCTCCTTCGTCAGCGCGTACCGCCCGTCCGGGTCCGAGTTCACATACCGCACCCCCAGCGTCTCCTCGTGCAGATACTCGAAGCTCGTCAGCAGGTCCCGCTTCTCCTCGTGCGCGAACGTCTCCCCGTCCGTCACCAGGAACTCCATGTCCCGCACCTGCGCCCGGTCAATCGTTGGGTGATAAATCTCGTTCAAAACTCCGTGCGAGCACGTGAACCACGCCCGGCTTGACGCCGCATACGCCGTGCACACCGCGTCTTTCACGCTTGAAGTCCAGCGCGGTTCCAACCCCGGCGCGCCAAAGGCCTCGCCCTCCTGCGCAAGCCATCTGTAAAGGGACTCATCCGTCATCATGCGTTCTCACACTCGCTTTTCTGCGCTCCATCCGGCTCGCTCGTCGGCGAACCGGCTCGCTTGTTCGGGGAATCGTTCGGTGTTCGGCTCGTTCTTCGGGGAATCGGAAGAATAGGAAGGCTGCCGCGGCATTCCCGCCGCTACATGTATCGATGTGCCCCGCGCCGCGAAGGTTTCTCTCCTTCGCGCGAATTAACCCGCGCCGCGAAGGTTTCTCGCTTTCTTTCACTTTGCGCAGCGTCTTCCATCCGCTCTTGCGCATCCATCTATACAGAAGGCGCGTCTGCCTGTGCGCAAATTGCTTTGCATCTGACGCCCTTTTCGTTAGCCGGGCTGGAAAGTTTGCAGGTCTCCAGCGGACCTAGCTTCCACCAGACGGTTCTACTCTTGCCAACCCCTGGGAATGTGCTTGAAATGCCTGTCGGAACCGGAATGTTGAAGGGTACGGGCTTCGGCCCGTACATGAAATTCGGCGCTTTCCGCGAAGGGCTTCAGCCCCTGAGGGAATTCGCCCATCCGCAACACCCGGCAACCAGGCTGCTTTCAACACGTTCCTAGTACAATCGCAACCGAGGAGATTTGCCCATGGCCTACACACTTGCCCCGCTTCCTTACGACTACGCGGCTCTCGAGCCTTTCATTGACGCGCTGACCATGCAGACCCATCACGACAAGCACCATCAGGCCTACATCAACAACGTCAACGCTGCCCTTGCCAGCCATCCTGACCTCGCCGCCAAGTCCGTCGACGACCTCATCCGCGACCTCTCGGCCGTCCCCGAGGCCATCCGCGGCGCGGTCCGCAACAACGGCGGCGGCAACTCCAACCACACCATGTTCTGGACCATCATGGGCAAGCCCGGCTCGACCGGCGTCGGCGGCGCGCCCTCCGGACCCCTCGCCGACCAGATTGCCAAGGACTTCGGCGACTTCGCCGCCTTCCAGAAAACCTTCAACGAAGCCACCGCCAAGCAGTTCGGCTCCGGCTGGGGCTGGCTCGTCCTCAAAGGCGGCAAGCTTGAGGTCATCACCACACCCAACCAGGACTCGCCGCTCTCCCAGGGCCTCTATCCCATCCTCGGCAACGACGTCTGGGAGCACGCCTACTACCTCAAATACCAGAACCGCCGCCCCGACTATCTCGCCGCCTGGTGGAACGTCGTCAACTGGACCGAAGTCTCCAAACGCTTCGCCACCGCCAAAGCCTGAATGTGGCCCGGGGAGGGAGCAGGGGCCTTCAGGCCCCTGAGAACCAGCCCACACAACGCCCAGGGCTTCAGCCCCGGAACCTGAGCCACGTGCCCCATCCATTCCGCGCTCTCTGCGGAATGGGCGGGATCGTACTCCGCTTCCTCGCAAACGATCTCTCGCCTTGTAACAGGGCCCGACTTCAGTCGGGCCGACAAGCCGCGCAAAAAAAATGGCGGGCTTCAGCCCCGGAAACTGTCCTCTTGAGCGAAGTCTGCTTGAGCAGACGAGTCGAAAGATCCGCGGTTGCCTCTCGCAATTCCCGTCCATTCCCCGCACTCCCAATCTCCAAAAGAATTGTCATCCTGAGCGGAGCACGCTTGGGGCCCTGCGGACAGGAAGTGTCCGTGGGGTAAGCGGAGCGAAGGACCTGCATTTGCTTTTCACCTATCCCACTGCCCCCCAAAAAATTCTCCCCAACTTTGCCGATTAATTCCCCAAATCCGTCACACTGGAAATAGACACACCCTCGCCCCGCCACACTTCGGCTAGGAGCTAGCGGCTAGTAGCTGGGTGTTGGACCCCCCACCCCCCTATGTTTATTTGCACTTTTCCACAGCAGTTTTGCCGATTATTGCGAAATCTGTGAAACACCCCGCACCGCGATCCAGACCACTGCACAGCGCCGCGCCAGCAGGCTCTGTTTTGCTGTAACGAATAGATTTTAATTGAGTTAAATCGATTTTCCCGCAGCCACCGCCGAGGCCCATGCCCACTGGAAGTTGAATCCGCCCAGCTGCCCCGTCACGTCCACCGCCTCGCCGATGAAGTAGAGCCCCGGCACCGCCCGCGCCTGCATCGTCCGCGCCTCCAGCCCGTCGGTGTCCACGCCGCCCGCCGTCACCTCCGCCTTGGCAAAGCCCTCAGTCCCCGCCGGATGAAACCGCCACCGGTGCAGCCGCAGCTCGCGCGCCTCCACCGCCGCATTCGTCCAGCCCTCCGCCGCCGACTCACCCAATTGCGCCGCCAGATGCCCCGCCAGCCGCTGCGGAAGCGCCTCGCGCAGCGCCTGCCGCAATCCCGCCTCGTCCCGCCGCCCGCCCGGCCGCTTCAGCCCCGCCAGCAGCTCGCCCGCCTTCACGCCCGGCGCAAAGTCCACCTCCAGCGGCTCGCCCGCCCGCCAATAGCTGCTGGCCTGCAGCACCGCCGGCCCGCTCAGCCCCCGATGCGTCACCAGCAGCTTCTCCCGGAACCGCGGCCCGTCGGCCGCCTGCGCCGTCGCCTCCGCGGAGACGCCTGCCAGCGCGGTCCACGCGGCCTCCTCGCCCGCCAACAGCAGCGGAACCAGCGCCGGCCGCGGCTCCTCCACCCTCAGCCCGAATTGCTGCGCCAGCTCATACCCAAATCCCGTCGCGCCCATCGCCGGAATCGACAAGCCGCCCGTGGCCACCACCAGCGCCGGCGCCGTCGCCTCGCCCTGCGCCCACGCCACGCGGAATCCGCCCGAGTCTCGCTCCACCGCCGCACCCCGCGAGTTCCAGATCCGCTCCACGCCGCCCTTGTCGCACTCCGCCAGCAGCATCTGCAGAATCTCCATCGCCGAGTGATCGCAGAAAAGCTGCCCCAGCGTCTTCTCATGCCAGCGAATCCCGTACCGCTCCACAAGTTCCAGAAAATGCCGCGGCTGGTAGCCCGCCAGCGCGGACTTGGCAAAGTGAGGATTGCGCGACAGAAAATTCCCCGCCGTGCAATGAATGTTCGTAAAGTTGCAGCGGCCGCCACCGGAAATCAGAATCTTCCGTCCCGGCTGCGCATTGTGCTCCAGCAGCGCCACCCGCCGCCCGCGCTGCCCGGCCACCGCCGCGCACATCAGCCCGGCCGCTCCCGCGCCCAGCACAAGAACATCGAACTCGCGCGGCGCAGCTTTCATGGCTTCCGTGCAGAATAGCTGTTGAGATTCAGGGTCCGGTTTGTGGCGCGGGACCTCCGCTACTGGAATGCTGTATTCGGGCATCTGCGCCCTGTGCTTAAGGCAACCATAGCCCTGATCCCTTTCGCAGCGATTCCGCCCGCCATAGCCCGCCAGGAACGGTCCAGCAGATTCCCAGCCCACGACAGCGCATGTCCAAGATTGACCAGACACCTTTCTTGCTGACCTCTAGAGTCTCTAGGATGCTGTCCGGTGAGTGTGACAAGGGCAGGTGTGAACCGGGACAACTCTTACTGTCACTCGCGTGTCCACTGGAAGTACACACTCTGAATGCCCGTAGCAGTTTGAAGCCTCAACCCGCAGCAGATTCCATACAAAAAACCGAGGAGGAAGACCCCATGCTTCATCAGATCGCAAAACGCTCCATTTGGCTGGTTCCAGCCCTGTTTATCAGCCTCTGCCCCGTCATGTCCCATGCGCTGGCGGCTGCAGCCCCGAAACAAATGGCTGGCATGCACATGCACGGTGCGATAAAGGTGACCGGCTGCCTGCAGAAGGGCGAGTCCATGAATGAATTTTCGCTCACCGGCAAGAATGGCAAGACGTGGGAACTCCATAGCAAGGCTGTGAAGCTGAGCGAGCACGTGGGCCACACCGTGACCGTGACTGGCGTGCCTCACCATGAAACCAAGGCGGAGGAAGCCAAAGAAGCAAAGACAGAACCGGCGGAGACCCCGGGAGCAGAGGCAAAAGAAGCCGGCGATCTTCTCGTTACCCACCTGAAGATGGTCAGCAAGACCTGCACACAGTAAGCGGCTCTTGAAGTGTGAGCCGGCTAGCCATTCCCGGCTTTTCTTCAACAGACGTTGCTGGGCCGCAGCCGGCCGGGCGACTGTCTGGAAGAGGAAAGACGGGAAGTGGCGCGCAGATCATGAGCGGGCAAGAATCGCTGGTCTCGATTTCAAGACCAGCGACGGCTTCCACAAGCACGCGCACATGCGCGAGTGATCCACCACTGCCCAGCTGGCCTGGAAGTCAAACTGTGGTTTGCATGCGGCGGAGGTGATGGCGGTGCCCGCCTCAAGCCGGCCCAAACCGCGCCCGCACCAGCGCCAGCGCCTCCTCAGCCGTCGCAATCGTCCCCTCCAGTTGCGCATCCTCGACGGCGTGCAGCATCTGCTTGAACTGCGGACCCGGCAGGTATCCGGCCGCAATCAGCTCCCGCCCGGTCACCAGCGGCTGCGGCCGAACCTCTTCCGCCGGCGTCTGTGCCAGCCGCTCGCGCACAAACTCCCAGTTCTCCAGGTAGCCGCTGCCCGCCAGGCAATCCATCCGGTGCAGCGCCAGATGCTCGTCAAACCCCTCCAACCGGAAAAACCGCTTCAGCGTCGACTCCTTCATCCGCCGCGCGTCCATGAACCGCATGTGGTTTTGAATCAGCGCAAGAACCTGCCGCGTCTCCTCGCCGGAGAAGCGAAACCGCCGGCAGATATCCGCGCCCATCGCCACGCCCACGTCCACATGCCCGTCAAACCGGATTCGCTCCGCCACGCGAAAGGTCGGCGGCTTGCCCACATCGTGCAGCAGCGCGCCCCACGCCAGCATCATTCCGCATCCGGCCGGCAACTGCTCCAGCAGCCGCAGCGTGTGCTCCCACACGTCGCCTTCGGGATGAAACTCCGGCGGCTGCTCCACGCCCTTCATCCGAGCGATTTCCGGCAAAACCTCTGCCAGCAGCCCCGTCTCGTCCAGCAGTTCGAAGGCCCGCCGCGCGTGCCCCTCGGTCAGCATCTTCGTCAGCTCGTCGCGCACGCGCTCCCGGCTCACGCTCTCAATCCGCCCGGCCAGCACCCGCATCGCCGCCAGCGTTCCCGGCTCAATCTCGAATCGAAACCGCGCCGCAAACCGCACCGCCCGAAGCAGCCGCAGCCGGTCCTCCTCAAACCGCCGCTCCGGCCGCCGAATCGCGCGAATCAAGCCCGCATCTAGGTCCGCCAGCCCGCCCACAAAGTCCTTCACCGCCGCGCGCAAATCCTGTGACACATCGGCGCTCTCGACTGAAGCTCCGCCTCCATGCAGTGGGTCAAGCAACGGGTCAAGCAGCAGCCCGTTGATCGTAAAGTCGCGCCGCTCCACATCCTCTTCGGCGCTCAGCGTGTAGCGCACCGCGTCCGGGCGCCGCCCATCGCTGTAAACGCCATCCGACCGAAACGTTGCGACTTCCGTAATGATGGCGCGCTCTCCGCTGGTCTCATCTGCCTCCGCCGCGCCAGCGGCCTCTGCCGCACCGCAGGTGCCAACCAGCACCACGCCAAAGTGCGCACCCACGGCAAAGGTCCGCGGAAACATCTCCAGCACCACATCTGGCGTGGCGCTCGTCGCCACATCGTAGTCCTCCGGCTCGCGCCCCATCAGCAGGTCGCGCACACACCCGCCGGCAAAATACGCCTCATACCCCGCCGCACGCAGCTTCTCCACAATCCGGCAGGCAGCCTCGCATTGTTTCGTCTCTGGCAGCATGGCTCTGCTTGAGAGTAATCCCTTTCAATCCGGCGATTCGAGCCCGCAACCGCCCGCCCGCTAAACTACCTACATGCCCAGCGGCCTCATCCTCGGCATCGAATCCTCCTGCGACGAAACCGCCGCGGCCGTCGTCGAGCGCGGCGCGCGCACGCTGTCGTCCGTCGTCGCCTCGCAAATTGCCACCCATGCGCGCTACGGCGGCGTGGTGCCGGAGCTGGCCAGCCGCGAGCACCTGCGCGCCATCGTCCCCGTCGTCCGCACGGCGCTTGCCCAGGCCGGCTGCACGCTCGCCGATCTCGACGCCATCGCCGTGACCTCCGGTCCGGGGCTGGCCGGGGCCCTGCTGGTTGGAATCACCTACGCCAAGGCGCTCGCCTTCGCCCGCAATCTGCCGCTCATTGCCGTCAATCACCTCGAAGGCCACATCCACGCCGTCCTGCTGCACGAGCGCGAAACCGGAGACCTTAGCCCGCAGACCGAACCCGCGACAGCTCTCCCCGTTCTGGCACTCGTCGTCAGCGGCGGCCACACGCATCTTTATCGCGCGAAGGGGGCCCACGGCACATGGAGCTATTCCCTGGTCGGCCGCACCCTTGACGACGCCGCCGGCGAAGCCTACGACAAGGTCGCCAAGCTCCTCGGCCTTGGCTATCCCGGCGGCCCGTGGATCGACGCGCTCGCCCCCTTCGGCAATCCCCGCGCCGTGCCCTTCGCCTTCGCGCACGTCAAAACCAAGCTGCATCTCGCCGGCAAAGCGCCACGCACCAAGGCCGCCAAAACCGCGCCCATCGCTAACCTCGACCCGCGCTTCCTCTTCTCGTTTTCAGGAATCAAGACCGCCGTCCTTCGCCACGTGGAGCTCCACGACCTGCGCAGCGAAGCCCGCGCCCGCGTCCCCGCAATGCTCGCGCTCTCCGGCCCGCCGCAGACACAAGAAGCCGCCCTCGCCCTCTGCCCGCAGCCCACGCTCGACCTCATCGCCAGCTTTCAGCACGCCGTCATCGGCGACCTGAAGAAGAAAACCTTCGCCGCGGCCGAGTCGCTCGCCATCCGCCGCATCCTCGTCACCGGCGGCGTCGCCTCCAACCGCGAGCTGCGCGCGCGCTTCACCGCGGAAGCCGCGCAGGCCGGCCTCGAGGTCGCCTATCCCACCCTCGAGCTTTCCACGGACAATGCCGCCATGATCGCCGCCGCTGCCTGGCCGCGCTACGCCGCCGGCGAATTCGCTCCGCCCGGGCTTACGGCCAATCCGTCCCTGGCGCTGGGGCGATAATCTGCTCCCCGCTCCTGGGCTTCCTGAAGGTCAGGCAGTAGAGCCGGCCTCCGCTGATCCTGCGCACGCGCAAATCCTCCACCTGCGGCGGTACCTTATCCACCGGGCAGCCGGTCAACTCTGCTTCTGTCTCCATATTCAAGGTCGTCGCGCCGCTGCCGCTTCCCTCGTATGCGGCCCGCGTCACCTCATCCACAATCACAATCTTGGCGCCGGGCTTGGCCACCCACAGCATCTCGCGAATCACGCGGGCCTTCTTTGAGAACGAATTGATGCAGCCCACAAGAAGGACGCAATCGAACACATTCCCCACAAACGGCAGCCGCTCGGCCTCACCCTGGAACAAATGCGCCCGCCTGCCCCAGCGCTTCAGGTTCCGCCTGCAGACACGCAGCATGCCCCAGGAGAGATCCACTCCAAAGAACTCCACGTCCTCCGGCATGTAGCGCAGGTTCATCCCGGTTCCCACTGAGACCTCGAGCACCCGCGCCTGCGGAGGCAGATCCATCTCGCTCAGGAACTCCGGCCGGTGGTCCCGCCGGCCCGTCACCCAGCGAAAAAGCTGGTGGGCCAGGTCATAGCCCGGCGCAATGCGGTCGAAGAGGATCTGACGCAGGAATTGACCACTCCGCATCGAGCTCACAAACAGCGGAATCCCATCCTGAACCGGGTACACGCGGCCCAGCAGCGTGTTCCGAAGTCTCCCGTCCACCATTTCCAGCGGGTACCGGGTGTCCGGGTCGCACAGCAAGGGCAAAACTCTCCCATCCACGATTGTTGCGGTGCGAAAGCCCATCTTTCTCTCCAACATTGTCGCATCATGCGGGCTTGCGGGCGTCAAAAACCTCTTCTCCGCAACCATTTCCTCACGCTGCTACAATCAGAATGGCCGTCGGCTCCGCCGATTCGCCCCGCAACGCAGCGCAGTCCTAACCTACGACCGATGCCTCTCCGTCTCTTCAACACCCTCACGGGACAACTGGACGAACTTCTCCCCGCGGAGGGCGAGGCCCTGCGCATGTACGCCTGCGGTCCTACGGTCTATGACTACGGGCATATCGGCAATTTCCGCACCTTCCTTCAGGTGGACATCCTGCGGCGGTACCTGAAACTCACCGGCATGCGCCTCCGCCACGTCATGAACATCACCGATGTGGACGACAAGATCATCCGCAATGCCGCCGCCGCCGGCATTCCCATCAGCCAGTACACCCCGCGCTTCGTCGAAGCCTTCTTTCAGGACCTCGACGCCCTCCGCGTCGAGCGCCCCGAGCAGATTGCCCGCGCCACGGAGCACATCCCGCGCATGGTCCAGCTCATCCAGCGCCTGGCCGCCGCCGGAGCCGCTTACCGGACCGAGGATGGAAGCTGGTACTTTCGCCTCTCGGCCTTTCCCGCCTACGGCAAGCTCAGCAAGAAGGACCTGAGCGGCATGGAAGACGGCGCGCGCGTCGACGTCGACGAATACGAGAAGGATTCGGCACGCGACTTCGCCCTCTGGAAGGCCGCCAAACCCGGCGAAACAAGCTGGGATACTCCCATCGGCCGCGGCCGCCCCGGCTGGCACATCGAGTGCTCCGCCATGGCCATGGAATACCTGGGCGACAGCTTTGACCTCCACGCCGGCGGCGAAGACCTGATGTTCCCGCACCACGAAAACGAAATCGCGCAAAGCGAAACCGCCACCGGAAAGCCCTTCGCCCGCCACTGGATGCACGTCCGTTTCCTGCTCGTCGAAGGGCGCAAGATGTCCAAGAGCGACGGCAACTTTTACACCCTGCGCGACCTTCTGCTCAAAGGCTTCAAAGCCTCCGCCATCCGCCTCGCGCTGGTCTCCGTGCCTTACCGCCACCAGCTCAACTTCACCTTCGACGGCCTCACCGAGGCCACCAACGCCATCGAGCGCCTCCGCACCTTCCACGACCGTCTGTCCAAGGGCACTTTCGCCACCGGCACGAATCCCGCCCTGCAGCAGGCCGCCGCGAAGGCAAAAGCCGACTTCATGGCCGCTCTTGCCAACGACCTGAACACCGCCGAGGCCCGCGCCCCCATCTTCGACCTCATCCGCACCGCCAACACCGCCATCGACCGCGGCGAGCTGCTTGCCGCCGACCGCGATGCCGTGCTCGACGTGCTCCAAAGCTTCGACGCCGTCTTTGACGTCCTCAGCGACCGCGACGCCGAGACCACCCGCCAGGCCCTCGATTGGGCCCGCGACGAAGGCAAGCTCGACGAAGTCGCGCCTGAGGTGCTCGCCGGCCAGTCGGTCACCGATGAGGAAATCGAGTCCCTCGTCGCTGAGCGCACGCTGGCCAAAAAGCAGCGCAACTTCGCCCGCTCTGACCAGATTCGGAATGAGCTTGCCGAAAAGGGCGTTGTGCTCGAAGATTCGAAAGACGGCGTGCGCTGGAAGCGCAAGTAGCCTCCGCACTGGTCGTCGGGAGTGCTCCACCATGGAAGCTGACGAGGCCCACGAGTTACAGGAACACGCCGAGCATGGGGCACACGAGCCCGCCATGCGTCCGGTCGCCTTCACCATGAGCGTCCTTGCCGTGCTCGTCGCCGTCACCACCGTGCTCGGCCACCGCACCCATACTGACGCTGTGCTCTACCAGAACAAGGCCACCGACCAGTGGAATCTCTACCAGGCCAAGAAAATCCGCTCCAACAACACCCACCTGGCCTCTGACCTGCTCAGCGTGATGACCGTGACCGACAAGGCCACCGCGGCAAAGATCGCTAAATCCTACGCCGAACACCAGGCCAAGTGGACCGCCGACCTGAAGCAGGAGCAGGAGAAAGCCAAAGCTCTCGAAGCCCGCGTGGACCATGCGGAAGCCCGCGCCGGCCGCTTTGACCTCGCCGAGGCGCTGCTCGAAATCGGCCTCGTCATCACCTCAGTCACCCTGCTCACGCGCAGGCGCGCCTACTGGTATCTCGGCATCGTCTTCGCCCTGGCCGGAATCCTCTCCTCTGCTTCCGTTCTGCTGCTCCACTAAGCACTCCGCCGCGTCTCGTGGCGGCCCAGCCGCCGCATGGTAGACTTGCCCCGGAATGAACGCCCGTTGGATCCTCGCTCTGGCCGTCCTCTCCGGCGCTTCTCTCCTGGCCAAGGCGCCGGCTCCCGCCGCGGAAACCCATACCAGTGATCTTGGCTTCAGCTATTCGCTCCCAGCCGACTGGCAGGTGATGGAAGCTCCGCCCACGCTCCCTCAGGTCAAGCAGCAGCAGTCCGACGCCGCCTCCTCTGAAACCGAAAAGAAAGGCATCCAGTGCGTGCAGATTGCGTTCACCGCGCGCCATGGCAGCCCCGGCTCCGTCATCGTGGTTGTCCAGCTTCCTGAGGCCTGCTTCGGCCAGCCCATCACGGACAAGGACCTGCCCGGATTTGCCAATGGCGCCATGCAGAACATCCGCCAGACACTCGTGCTCTCTGACCCGGTTTACGGCTCTTACACCCTGGGTGCCCACGACCTGCAGATTGAGCGCGTGACCGGCGTCGTCATCGGCCACCCTCAGGCGCACTACACCGTCGAGATTACCTGCGGCGTGCTGAAAAAGGGCGCCGTCTGTTGGATGGCCATGGCCGCCGACCATGCCGATCTTGCCGCCTTCGAGCACGGCAAAGTTGCCCTCGACGGTGAGCCGCCCGTCGATCTGGTTCCCGCTTCCGCCTTCGCGCAAAAGCCGGCTCCCACACCGCCAAGCCACTGATTCGCGGCGGCGTCCGCACCCCGCCTGCCCCGTACCTGCGCGCAGCAAATGGAATTCGGCTCGCGCCGCGTGCTATCCTCCAGCCAGCGGGATTTCGATGCACAATCAAGCGCGCAACCGGTGGCTCGTGCCGGCCTCCAAGCGGTGGTCTCGCTCCCGTGCGCGCTGCATTTGCCCGCGCCGCCACCTGCGCGCGCTGCCCACCCGCACTCGACCTAGCCTCTTCGGCGGCGACTAGCAACCCTTCGCCGAAGATCCTCGCCTGCCAGCGCTCGCCCCCATCGGCGAGCGAAATGGAATGACCCCCGCCCGTTCGGGGTCCGCGGCCCCGCCCGTTGCCTGTTCAAGTCCCGTGCACCAAGGCCGCTCAAACGAATCTGTCCACACATGTATCTGTCGAGGAGAGACACAATGACCAAGCAGGAATTGCACGCCCAGTACGGACCCAAACTGGTTGGCCCCTTGCCCGGCCCAAAAGCCAAGGCCGCCGTCGAGGCCGACGCGCGCTACATCTCCCCCAGTTACACGCGCTCGTATCCCCTCGTGGCCAAAAGCGGCCGCCGCCTTCGCGTCACAGACGTCGACGGCAATGAATTCCTCGACTTCGCCGCCGGAATCGCCGTCACTTCCACCGGCCATTGCCATCCTCAGGTCGTCGCCGCCATCCAGAAGCAGGCCGCCGAGCTGATCCACATCTCCGGCACGGACTTTTACAACGAGGCGCTCACGGACCTCGCCGCCAAGCTCTCCGCCGTGGCGCCCATGCCCGGCCCGCACAAGTTTTTCTATGGCAACTCAGGCGCCGAAGCCATTGAATGCGCGTTGAAGCTGGCCCGCTACCACACCGGCCGCCAGCACATCATCGCCTTCCTCGGCGCATTCCACGGCCGCACCATGGGCGCGCTCTCGCTCACCGCCTCCAAACCCCAGCAGAAGCGCCGCTTCTCGCCGCTCGTTCCCGGCGTCACCCATGTCCCTTATCCCTACGCCTATCGCGGCTGCACCGGCGGACCCCAGGACGAGGAGGCGTTCGCGCTCGGCTGCGCCCGCTACATCGAAGACAAGCTCTTCAAGACCATCCTTGCGCCGGAAGAAGTTGCCGCCATCTTCGTCGAGCCCATCCAGGGCGAAGGCGGCTACGTCGTCGCGCCCACCATTTTCCTCCGCGAGCTCCGCTCCATCTGCGACAAATACGGCATTCTGCTGGTCTGCGACGAAGTGCAGTCCGGCGCGGGCCGCACCGGCAAATGGTGGGCCATCCAGCACTCCGGCGTCGAGCCGGACATCGTTTGCATGGCCAAAGGCATCGCCAGCGGCATGCCCCTCGGCGTCTGCATGAGCCGCGCGGAGGTTATGGACTGGGTGCCCGGCTCGCATGCCTCCACCTTCGGCGGCAATCCGGTTTCCATCGCCGCCGCGCTCGCCACCATCGACATTCTTGAGCGCGAAGCCATCGGCAACGCGGCCCGCGTCGGCGCCGTCATTATGCAGCGTCTCGAAGGCTGGAAGAAGACTCACCCCAGCGTCGGCGACGTGCGCGGACGCGGCCTGATGATCGGCCTCGAACTGGTGAAGGACAAGGCCACGCGCGAGCCGGCCAGCGCCCTTCGCAATCGCGTGGAAGCTCTCGCCTTCGAGCGCGGCCTCATGATCCTCGGCTGCGGCGAAACCTCCATCCGCCTTTGCCCGCCGCTGGTGGTCAATGAGCAGGAAGCCTCCGTCGCGCTCGATATTCTGGAGGACGCGGTCACCCAGGCAGAGAGGGAGTTCGCGCACGCCGGGGAACTGGCAGCTGCAACCGCCTGAGAACCGGCCTGAACCGCACCCAATGCCGCGTGACCCTCCGGCCCCGCAGCATTTGCGCGTTTGCGCCAATCGGATACCATGGGTTCGATGACGCTCGGCCAAAGGCTCTCGCTGAATCTTCTGGAAGGCGCGGTTGCGCGCCTGGACCGCCTCGCCGCGCGCCTCGGCCGCAAACCGGATCTTGCCCCGCACCTGCAAACCGGCATCGCCGGCGAAGAGGCCGCCTATTTTTATCTCCTGCGCAAGGGTTACATTGTCGTCGCCCGGCGCTGGGCGCCCGCCGCCATTCCCGGCGACCTGGATTTAATCGCCTGGCAGGGCCCCATGCTCTGCTTTGTCGAAGTAAAGACCCGCACCGCGCACGACATCGCACCCGCGGAGTCCAACGTGGACCACCAAAAGCGTCGCGTCATGCGGCGGCTCGCCCGGCGCTACATCCGCCAGCTTCCGCAACCGCTGCCGCCGCCCGTGCGCTTTGACGTCGTGAGCGTCTATCTGATTCCCGGCACGCAGCCGGAGTTCACCCATTTTGAAGCGGCCTTCGGCTGGAGTGAAAATCGCCGCGATTGGGATTGAGATCTGCGGCGTCGGTGCCGGATCACGCGTCTACTGCGCGCCCTTGTACTCTTCCAGCCAAGCCATCTGGATCGCCTCAAGCCGCGACTCGTTCGACTTGGTCGGGTCGTCGGCGAAGCCTTCCAGCGCCGTCACGTATCGGTGCAGCTCCGTAAAGCGCACTGTTAGCGGATCAACGTCCGGAAACTTTTCCTGCAACTGAATGCCGATCTCTTCTGAGTCGGTCCACAGAATCTCGCGCGGCATCGGGCGCTCCTTTTGCTGTTGCTCGGCTTTTTTACTTTTGCTCCGCCATGGCCAGCGGCTTGCCTTCTGACGTGTAATTCCGGTTCCACTTGGGAATCTCCACCACGTACTCGCCCGGCCCGGTAATCACAGCCTGGCATCCGAGCCGCGAATTCAACTGCTGGTCCGCAGCCATGTCCATCCGGTCCAGTTCGTCGTCCTCCGCCTCGGTGATGCCGCTCGCGCCTTCCTTCAACCAGATGTGGCACGTGGTGCAGGCGCACACGCCGCCGCAGGCGTGGTCCAGAAAAATGCCGAAGTTCTCCGCCACGTCAAGGAACGACATCGGCTTGCCGTGGTGATCGTAAGGCAGGGTGCCGTACTCGAATTCGACCGTCTTGCCCTCGGGCATAAAGGTGATGCGCACCAGTTTCTCGGGCGCAATGTTTGTCGTCTTTGCTTCGCTCATAACCGTCGCTTCCTCAGCACTCACTTGCGAACTCGCTCACCTGCTGCTTTGCTGCTACTTGAACTCCGCCGGCGCCATCGAATGCGGTGCCGTTACATCTTCGCTCAGTTCCTCACCCGCCGCATTCATGGTTTTGCCGCGAATCGCCGACGTCACCGCCGCGTCCATCATTAGCTCGGCAAAGCGCCGCGTGGCCTGGTCCAGCGCCACGGTCGCCTCGCGAATCGCCGGCGCGTCCTCGCCGGATTTCACCGCGGTCAGGTGGTCGCGCGCCGCGGCGATGGCGCTCTTCTCTTCCTCGCTCAACTGCTGCCAAGCGGCGTTCTGCGGCGCGCGCTGCACGGCCGCCAATATCGTCTCCGCCTCGTTCCGCGCCTCAATCAGCAACCGATTTGCAAAGTCCTCCTCGGCGTGGTCGAACGAGTCCAGAATCATGCTCTCCACCTGCTCATCGGTCAGGCCGTAGGTCGGCTTCACTTCAATCTGCGCCGCCTTGCCGCTGCGCTGCTCGCGCGCGGACACCTGCAGAATCCCGTCCGCATCGATGAGAAACTTCACCTCAATCCGCGGCAGCCCCGCGCTCATCGGCGGAATGCCTTTCAAATCAAACCGCGCCAGCGAGCGGCAATCGGAGGCCAGTTCGCGCTCACCCTGCACCACGTGAATCGCCACATTCGTCTGGCCGTCCACGCCGGTGGTGAAGTGCTCCGTCGCTGAGGCGGGGATGGTCGAATTCCGCTGGATGATGCGCGCCACCGTTCCGCCCAGCGCCTCAATGCCCAGCGAAAGCGGCGTCACGTCCAGCAACAGCAGATCCTCGGTGGTCTTCGACGCGCCGGCAAGAATGTCCGCCTGCACCGCCGCGCCCAGCGCCACCACTTCATCGGGATTCAGCTCGATGTGCGGCTTCTTTCCCCGCTGCGGAAGATGGAAGAGTTCCTCCACCAGCGTGCGCACCGCCGGAATGCGCGTGGACCCGCCCACCAGAACCACCTCGTCCACCTGTTCGGGCTGAATGCCCGCATCAGTCATCGCCTGGCGGCAGGGGCCGGCCGTGCGCTCCAGTATGGGTTGAATCAATTGCTCGAAGACCGCGCGCGGAATCTCGCGCTGGTAGCGGTCGCCGTTCGGCAGCTCCACGTCAAAGTGCGCGCTGTCTTCGGCGGAAAGCTGAATCTTCGCATCGATTGCCGACTTGCGCAGCGCTTGCACGGCAGCCGGACTTTGCCTGAGGTCCACGCCGTGCTCGGAGTGAATCTCGTCGAGCGCGATGGCCAGCAACAGGTTGTCAATGTCGTCGCCGCCCAGGTGCGTATCGCCGTTCGTCGACTGCACCTCGAAGATGCCGTCGCGCAGCTTGAGGATGGAAATGTCAAAGGTGCCGCCGCCCAGGTCGTAAACCGCGATCGTCCCTTCCTTGGCACGGTCAAGGCCATAGGCAAGCGCCGCAGCCGTCGGCTCGTTCACCAGTCGGAGCACTTCCAGCCCGGCCATGCGACCCGCGTCCTTGGTGGCCTGGCGCTGCGCATCGTTGAAGTAGGCGGGCACCGTAATCACAGCCTGCGTCACAGGCTCGCCGAAAAAGCGCTCCGCGTTCCGCTTGAGCTGGCGCAGCACGTAGGCCGAAATCTCCGGCGGCGTAAAGCGCATCTCGCCCAGCTGCACGCGCGGCACTTCACCCTCTTCCACGTCGCCGGCCAGGCGGAAAGGAAAATACTCAAGCTCGCGGCGAACCTCTTCCAGGCCGCGCCCCATCAGCCGCTTCACGGAATAAATCACCCGCTCCGGCGTCTCCATAAGCGCACGGCGCGCGCTGTTGCCCACCGTCACCGTGGGCCGGCCGCCATTCGCGGGCCCCGGGTCCAGCGCCACAACTGACGGCACAAGATTCAAGCCGTCCACGCCGGGAATCACCACCGGCGCTTCGCCCTGCATATAAGCCACCAGGGAATTCGTTGTTCCCAGGTCAATTCCAACTACGCGTCCTTTTGCGTGTCCATCCGCCATAGAATTCCGTTCAAGCTCCCAGGGTCTCGCTCACATCGCGGACCAGATTGTTGAGGTAGCGCCTGCGATCCAGCAGCGCCACCATCGTCTTCTGCGCGGCCTCGCGCGCGGCTTCGTCGCCCTCGTCCCACTGCTTCCACTGCGCGCGCAGGTCGCGGTCCACATCTTCAAGCAGGCCGTCGAATTTCTTCTTCGCCTGCTCCAGGCTGGCCTGCAACTCCGCGTCGGCCTCGCCCATCTTGCGCGCCATGCGCATCTCTTCCAGCTGCATGTTCAGTTCAAAGACCTCTTCCAGCAGGTCCGCCGGAACACGGGACGGATCTTTACGGTCTTTGCCCGCGTGCTCCTCGCCAATCTCCGCGCCGCGCAGCTTCAGCAGATACTCGGTGCGATGAATGGGATCGCGCAGCGTGCGATAGGCGTCATTCAGCAGCGCCGTATCGGCCAGGCTCCACTGCTTTTCGTCCTCGCTGGCGCGGGCAAAACGGTCCGGATGCAGCTTGCGGCTAAGCCTGTGAAACTCCTGCTCCAGCCCGTTCAGATCAATTTCCAGCCGCGGCTCCATCCCGAAGACGGAGTAGTAATCGCCGTCCGGCGGAGGCTGAATCTTGCTGCAGTGCGAGCAAAACAATTTCGACTCGTTCTGCGCCACCGTGCAGGACCAGCACGCGACCGGCACCGCCGAATCCATCACTTTCAACATAGCGAACTCCTGCCGCCGCAACTATTAGGAGAACGACGAACCGCAGCCGCAGGAGCGTGAGGAGTTCGGATTGATGAAGTTGAAGCCCTGCCGCATCAGTGTCTCTTCGTAGTCCAGCGTCATGCCGTGCAGGTAAAGGAACGACTTGGGATCCACAAAGACGCGCACCCCGTCGAACTCATAAATGCGGTCGCGTTCCCGTGGCCGCGTATCGAACTGGATAGAGTACGAAAGCCCGGAGCATCCGCCGCCCATCACGCCCAGACGCAGCCCGCCCTCAGAAGGTGAAATGCCCTCCTTGGCCATGGCCGAGCGAATGCGCGCGACAGCCCTGGGCGTCACCTGCAGGCTCTGCTGCAATCCCGGCCCGACCGCGCCGGAGGCAGGATTCGCCTCAGGCATCGCCGCCGATGCGCCCTCGGCGGGCTTCGATTCGATGCTCACGATCTTCGACATCTTCCCCCAATTCCAAAGGCCGCTCTTACTGCGCGGCCGTGGTTACGTCCGCAGTCTCCGCGACACCGTTCTTCTTCTTCCAGTCGCCGATGGCCGCTCGAATCGCATCTTCGGCCAGCACCGAACAGTGAATCTTCACCGGCGGAAGCGAAAGCTCCTTCACGATGTCCGTGTTCTTGATGGTCAGAGCGTCTTCCACCTTGCGGCCCTTGATCCACTCGGTGGCCAGCGAGGAGCTGGCAATCGCCGAGCCGCAGCCGAAGGTCTTGAACTTGGCCTCCTCGATCACCTGCGTCTCAGGGTTCACGCGGATCTGTAAACGCATCACGTCGCCGCACTCCGGCGCACCCACGAGGCCAGTACCCACTTCGCTGGAACTCTTGTCGAGCGTGCCCACATTACGCGGATTGCTGTAGTGGTCAACTACCTTGTCACTGTAAGACATGGTTTCAATCTCCTCCCGCGGGGAAAGCCGCGTCTTCCTTCTGTTGGATTCGGCAGGCCTGCCCGCCGATGCTGCTTTGCCAAACTTAGTGCGCCTGCCATTCAATCTTGGTCAGGTCAATGCCCTCTTTCACCATCTCGTAGAGAGGTGAAAGCTCGCGCAGCTTCTTCACGATGTCAATCACCTTGGCGGCCACGTAATCCACCTCAGCCTGCGTGTTGAAGCGGCCCAATCCGAACCGAATGCTGCTGTGCGCCACGTCGTCGCCCAGGCCAAGAGCTTTCAGCACGTAGCTTGGCTCCAGCGTTGCCGACGTGCAGGCCGAACCGCTTGAAACCGCCACATCGTTGATGCCCATCAGCAGCGACTCACCTTCGACATAGACGAAGCTCATATTCAGATTGCCCGGCAGCCGGTGCTCCATGGAGCCGTTCACGTGGACGTAGTCCAGTTCCGATTCGAACCTAGCCTTCAGGCCGTCGCGCAGTCCGCGCAGGTAGGCAGCTTCGGAGTCCATCTCCTGCATCGAAATCTCGCAGGCCTTGCCCAGGCCCACAATACCGGGCACGTTCAGCGTGCCCGACCGCATGCCGCGCTCGTGCCCGCCACCGTCAATCTGCGCCGCAATCTGCACTCGAGGGTTGCGCCGCCGCACATACAGCGCGCCCACGCCCTTGGGGCCGTAAATCTTGTGGGCGGTCAGGGACAATACGTCGATGTTGTCCTCGATCACGTTCACCGGCACCTTGCCCACCGCCTGCACCGCGTCGGTGTGGAAGATCACGCCCTTCTCATGGCAGATCTTGCCGATTTCCCGGATGGGTTGCAGCACGCCGATCTCGTTGTTCGCCGCCATGATCGTTACAAGAATCGTCTTGTCGTCGATGGCCCGCTTCAGGTCTTCCAGATCGATCAACCCGTCGGCCTTCACCGGCAGATACGTCACCCGATAGCCGTACTTTTCCAGCCGCTTGCAGGTGTCCAGCACCGCCTTGTGCTCGGTCACCTGCGTAATGATGTGGTTGCCGCGTTCGCGGTACATCTCCGCAATACCCTTGATGGCAAGGTTGTTTGACTCCGTCGCGCCCGATGTGAAGATAATCTCCTTCGCCGTGGCGCCAATCAGCTTCGCAATCTGCTGGCGGGCCAAATCCACGGCCTGCTCCGCCTCCCAGCCAAACGAGTGATTGCGGCTGGCCGCGTTGCCGAACTTCTGCGTAAAGTAGGGCATCATCGCCTCCAGCACCCGCGGATCCAGCGGGCTAGTGGCGTGATTATCCATGTAAATCGGCAGGGTCACACCTGCCGGCACTTCCAACTGGCTCACAACTGTACTCATCTCAGCTCTCCATCCTCACTGCGTCTTCGCCTGGCGAAGACATTTATCCAGTCATCAAAGCGTTAGAGAAACCAGCACGCCTGCCTCCGCCGCATGTCCCGGCGCGTGCTCGTGCTCGGCCAGGTCCTGAATGCTGATGCTCTTCAGCACCCCGGCAATTGTGTCGTTCACCCGCGCAAGGGGTTCCTTGATGGTGCAGCTCGGCGTCAGCTCGCAACCCTTGGCTCCCTTGGTGCAGGACGTAATGAAAAACGGCCCGTCGATCGCGTGAATCACCTCGTAGGCCGAAATCGCCCGCGCCGGCCGCGATAGCGCATAGCCGCCGTTCATCCCCGCGTGCGATTTCAGAAGGCCGCACTTGGTCAACTGTTGCAAAATCTTGGCCAGAAGCTGGGCCGGAATCCCGTACGCGTCCGCAATATCCTTCGCGCTCAGCGCCGCAGTCTCCGGATGCTCGGCTAGGTACTTGAGCGCCATCAATCCGTAGTCCGCTTTTTTGGTCAGCTTCAGCATGGGGATATCCGACCTCTTAGGTCCTCATTCAGTATACGACTGATTCTGTCCGTGTTTCAAGCCAATCCCGGCTCACCTGCCTCTTGGCGCCGCCGGCGCGGGTACCGGCACAGCCGGCTCAATTTGCCTCTTGAAAAACCTGCAAAGCTGGCTACAATCTGCGGAAAGAGCAACTCAATCCAATCGACCGCGAAGCAATGGTTACTGCCTGCAAACATCCCAGGGTAAGAGTCGTCTCTCGGCACGAAGACAGCGAATTCGTGGAATGTCTCGAATGCGGTGAAGTCTTTGATTCCGAAGAATTTAACGACATGGAAATCGAGGAGACCTCGGAGGCCGAAGAGCCCCGGGCAGACGATTGACCGTGTGCGCCCCCTCTACCCTGATCGGTGGGCAGCGGTCGTGATCGACCACCGAATCCGGAATGCCAGAAGTCTCCGACCGCTGAGCAGTTTAGTTTCCCGTGAAATCCTCGGGTAAAGCCGCCGGCCGGTGGGCCACAATCCAGGCATAGTGCAGGCCGGAAACCACGGTCATGACTATCGTGGCGTTCAGCGCCACGGACCGCAGCAGCACCACCCACGGCTCCCGGGTCAGCTGATGCAGAAGCACCACGGCAACCGCCGTCACCTGCGCCAAAGTATTGATTTTGCCAAAGATGCTGGGGCGGAACTCGCGATACCCGGCCGCCGCGTACAGGATTGCGGAAACCAGCAGGATGCAGACGTCCCGGCCGAAGACCAGCACCGTCACGCGCACAGGTATCAGCCCCTTGTCCATGAGCACAAGAAACAATGTGCTCAGCAGAATCTTGTCGGCCACCGGATCCAAGTACTGACCTAGCCGGGTCCGCTGCTGCAGAACCCTTGCCAGGGTGCCGTCCAGAGCGTCTGTCAGGCCCGCCACCAGGAACAAGATGAAGCTGATTTCGAAGCGGTTCTCCAGAATCGCCGAAACCAGAAAAGGCGCCAGGCAAATGCGCAGAAGCGTGAGCAGGTTGGGGGCGCTGCGGAGCGGATTCAGTCGGTGGCTCGCCAGGTTTTTCATCACGGGTTGAGCAGGCAATCCCTTGCAATGACCCTACAACGCAGGACGGCATGCTTCGCAACTCAATTTTATGGGTTCCATGGCGCTTGCAGAAGGGCTCAGCACAACGCCTTCCTGCCTCCGCCGGCCTACCTGTCCCCGTGAATCCGGGAACCTCTCTGCGCCCACGAAGACACTGCAAGTGCGCGGCCGCAATCGGGGTCAAAGCCTTCCCCGAACTTCCAGCTCCTGATAAACTAGCAATATCTTGCACGCAGGCGCGTAGCTCAGTTGGTTAGAGCGCTTCCTTGACACGGAAGAGGTCGCTGGTTCGAGTCCAGTCGTGCCTACCATATTTTTCAAGCATTTAGCGGCTCCTCTCCCTTGGTGCTTGGCAGCAAATCTCAAAACCTTCGTCGAGGAAGGTTCTGAATTCTTCCCATCTCTCCTTTCTGAAGCGCCTTTCAGTCTTCCCGATTTCAATTCGCTTCTGGTTAAAGGCATCTCGACGGCCCGAGTCTCCGACTGCGGCCCCGCAGACGCTGGCTTTGCAGTGCTCTGTGTAGACCGGGAGGTTGCCACCGCCCCGCCTCCACCTGTACCGGTTTTCAGCTCCTTGTGGATTGAGTTGACCGTCGCCCGGACCCCTTCGGGAAGTTCCTGCATATAGACATCCGTGGTTGTAGCCGTCCGCGCGTGCCGCAGGATGCCCTGCACATCCTTGACCGTGCCCTTTTTCTGGGCCAGTGTAGCGATGGTGCGCCGCTGAAGCCAAGTTCCTTACCGCATTGCCCCGGCACGAGCCGGGTTGGATGCTGTTAACCGAAGGATTATTGGTTGTCGTTAGATCGAATGATCCTGCCCGTGAGATTGCCGCTTTCAGGTCAAGGCCGCGCGTTATTGCTTCCCACCCATAAAGCCGAGTAGATGCGCGCGGGCCTCTTCGGCCGCGGGAAGACGGTTGGCAACGCGTAGCGTGACGCCAAATGATTCCATCAGCGGACCAAGGCTCGCGGCGTGTTTCTGACTGCGCATACGGACCTCGCGGGGAAACGCGCGATTGCTCTGAACTGCTTTGAGAAAGACGCGAGCCAGCGCCTCGGCGGTTGGCACGCTTGTGTCGATCGCCTCCGGTGCATGGACAATGCCTGTCTCCGCATCGACCGCCAAAGCAATCGCAATGCAGGCAGCGCGCTCATTGGCCTTGCCGACTGCAGCACCGCTAAAAACGTATTCAAGCTCCATCGCGCCGCGCACGGCGTAGTCCCGGCCGCGTAGCGGGCGCAGCAGTACCTCCGGAAGATTGAGTGGTGCGACGGGAGGCTGCGCTGGCAGCACCGGCTTGATCAAGTTGATGTTGTATCGCGGTTCGGTGCCATCGGCCCGCGCCACGATGGGATAGGTATCGGCCCGATCCCAGAAGTTCACATCCTTCTGATTGGCAATAGCCGCGCAGATGACAACCACGGAGCGGATGCACTCGGCCAGCGTGCGCGCCTCCTCAGCATTGACGAACCAGGGATGAAAGCCCGGACGTATCACACGGAAGACGGGCGATGCCAGACCCCGGCCCTGCGGATGGCCGAGCGCGGCAAGCAACTCGCGATCCTGCCGCTTCAACTCCTTTCGCGGTACGAACTCCACACTGAGACAATGCATCGAAGCGAGAACCTCGCCGGGGTCGGTGATATCTTCAGCCGCAATCGAGCGAAATAGGCGCAAACCCTCCTCGCCTCGATAGGCCTGCATCGAGTAGACTTCGCCCATCGAACCCATCACCGAGCAATACCACGGCTCGCCGCTCTTGCTGTCGCGCGTGACCACCAACTCGCTTTCGCTGAGTATCTGCCAGGGGCGGTAACCGAAGAGATCGCTGGCCCGCTCGTAAAGCCTCTTCATAGCGGCGAACGAAGGCGGTTCCTCGCCCGCGAGTTCCTTCGTGAAGAACAGATCGGGGGAAGCAGGAGTTGCATCTGCGCGTTTCTTCGGCATCGGCGGAAATAACTTTCGTGGGGAATAAGGAATTCACAAGACGAGAAGCGATTCTAGCTTGCGCCATGCAGAGAGCGATGGCTTAAGCACGGACGCCGGCACAATCGATTCTGCATTCCAGTGTACATGGCGTCGCCCGCGATAGGATGGTCATTGAAATGAAGACCACTGACCCGAGGCGACGATGAGCGGCGGCAAACTCGATCTGCAACGAATTCGCAGGGCGATCCGCGGGAGCGGCAACGAGACCATCTTCTTCCTGCTCGATGACGCCATCTCGCTTCTTCCTCCAGCCAAGCTCCACCAGTTGCTCGCACAATATATGAAACCGGAGCAGTTCGTCTCCGATGTCGCAGTGAAGCATGACCTCCTTGCCGAGGTTCAGGCCTTTCAGAATGCATGTCTTGCCGGCGAATACTACGAAGCACTTGACGTCAACTCGAAGAATTGCACGTAGAGTTCCCTGGGAACGCTGGCCTGGATTGCCGATTTTCGGCGGCTGCTTTTCCGCTGTGTGGAGCAAGCGAAGAAGCGGAATGTGGCCGGCGTGCGTTGCGCGTTTGATATTCTGTTCGAACTTCTGGACCGCTTCGACGATGCGGACGACAGGATGGTCTTCTTTGCCGACGAGGGAGGGTCGTGGATGGTTGGCATCGACTGGAAGCAAGTGCTGCCTGCATGGTTTCGCGTTCTAGCGGCTACGGCGGATCCGGCCGAATATGCGCGGCGCTTCGAAACATTTGTCGACCACCACAGCAATTACCAGCGTGCGGAATTGCTTGCGGAAGCACGCCAGGTCGCGACTCCTTCTCAACGGAAGGAGCTTGCGGAACGGTAATGCCGCGAGAATCATGCGGTCAGCAGTCTGCCCTTGTCCGGTACAGCTGGTGATGGTTAACCATCAGGATTTGCCGAGAGTTATCGGCTTTGATCTTCAGATAAGCCTCTTCGCGGCGGCGCGTTCGCCATGTTCGAAGGCGTCTACGAATGGCTCAAGCTCTTCTTCACTCATGCCAATACTTTGTCCAGTCTTGCGCCAACCATTCACGGCTTGCATAACGTCGCTCAAGATCTCACTGGCCCGCGTAGCCGTGATGCGGAAATAAGCAATCACGGACATGAGGGCATCGATGGTCATGTCAGGGCCAGCATCCTCGGATATCCACGTCTTCGATTCACGCACGCGCTCGGGCGACGGGTTGATGTCGAAAGCGGGCGACAACCGCCAGAATTCCCGATCTACATGCAGGAAGCCGTGATTGCGCAAGTGGTCGTCCACATTCGTAATCAAAATCGAGAAGGCAATGCGCCTCCACAACTCTTCGATATCGGCTTGTGCGTCGGCCCCGTGTACGCGGATTGCGTCCACGATCTCGGTGTAGGTATGTTCCTCGGGTTCCGTCACCTCAACAC
>Ga0307372_10001479_pt1 | contig 41027 bp, 33 predicted proteins | sample OX1MG_FD_202533 | JGI IMG/M metagenome (GOLD analysis project Ga0307372, IMG submission 202533) | Soil microbial communities from Risofladan, Vaasa, Finland - OX-1 | ecosystem: Environmental > Terrestrial > Soil > Coastal area > Acid sulfate soil | place: Finland: Risofladan, Vaasa | collected...
GGCTATCTTCGTGGACAATTCCGCGAGCCCGCCTGCGCGGTACGCCTTCTGCCATCCGTACACCGATGATTCGGTGACATTTAGAATCCGGGCCACCTCCGCCTTGGTATATCCTTGGCTTAGCAGCCTGATAGCATTAACGCGCTCTTCGTTTGTGGACCGCCGCCCTTTTCGTGCCATACATGTATCTTAGCACGGATTTTTCAGAACCTCCAGAAACTTACGTTCTCCTTAGTACCTGCTGCTCCTTGGGCACTACTATGGCCACATCTTCCCGGAGACGGGCCAGTCGGCTACCCACGATGAGTTCGTCGCGGCGCAGGCCAAGGGCATGCCGCGGATCGTCCTGAAGAAGAAGGGCGTGCCGTTTGAACCAGAGCAGGAAGCGTTTGCCAGGCTGGTCGGCGACTACGGCACCGGGGTGTTCTACGACACGTTTACTGACGCGACTGACATCCAGGCGAAGGTGGTTCGAGCGCTCCGGCAGGTTCAGGACCAGCCGACGGCGCTGACGTTCATCCCGCTGCCTGGCCCAGTCGCTATCGAATGGCGTCGGGCCTGGCCCAGCGTGGCTGGTGGGACAGGGCTGACCGCATGCCTGGAGGTGCATGTCATACCAGTCCCGCCGGCGCCGCTACCCGCACGGGTCATGAACGAATCGAACGACCAGCTTCTCGCAGCGCTCCGTACCAGCGGGGCCGTACCGATGGACGCTGGTCTAGGGCCCGTCCGTGAACCGTCAGGCGCAATAACGGTCCGGTTGCCAGAAACGCGGCGGCGGTTCAACGAAGTCGATCCGGGAACGTTGCGCGGCGTTCGGTTGGCGCCCTCCGGAACGTTCTCGCTGTGGTACTCGCTGCCGAGGGACGGGATGGCTCTGGCCGTGCTCGATCCGGATGACCTGACTGCACGCATCACCGAAGCGCTCAGGCTTGTTGGCAGGCTGCGGGTGCTCAACTCCAGTCATGTCGCCGTAGCAGCAGGCATTGACCCGGCGTCGCTCATCACTGTTGGCAGGATTTCCCAACTGGGCACTCGGACTTCTGCCACATTCGCCGGTGGCGGCCGACTGGAGCAGGTACACATCGAACCGGATGAGGCGGCGACGATCGCTGCGTTGGACCGCGGCGCCGCGGACGTAGCATGTCCCATTGCCCAGCGACTGATCGACGCCGTGACCTGAGGTCACGCGCGTGGGACTGCATCAGCTCTGAGTTCCGGCCGCAAACTGGGCTCGTTAAGAACATCCGTCCGGATCCTTGATCGCGCTGGCACTGTGCGCTAAGACAACCGTATGACTACAGGCTACAAAAAAATCGCGCCAGAGAATATCGACAAGCTCGCGCTCTGCACAGGGTGCGGGAGTGTCGTATACAACACCGAGGAAAACCGTCAGCTCCATACCGTCTGGCATGAACACCTTGATAGCGCTGGCCGTTCCGGATCGTGAAACGTTCCTAATGTGATTCGACCTGGACAAACGTTCGGCTTTTGTGTTATTCGAGTGCTGGATGCTTATCCCGGCACTTCAACGCCACTCTTCTTGATCCGCTCGATGAGTGGTCGGCTGACCTCCTCCGGATGCTGCCAGTCGCTTTCCGTGGACTTCGCAACGTCGAGTTCGATGTCCCGTGCCCTTGCGAGGCTGTCTACCTCGCCTACGGCTTGTCCCTGGTGCGGGTCTGGGGTCTTGTCGGGGAAGACGAACAACACGTCGTAATCGCTGGCAGGTCCCGCAGCGCCGGCCGCCCGTGAGCCGAATAGTATGAGACGCACGCCGGGGACCCGCAGCCGTGCTGCCGCCAACGCGGCTTCCAGAAATGAGCGCTCCTCGCCGGACAGGCTGTCCCAGCCAACTGGCTCCGGGATCGGCCGTGGTTTCCATCCCTCCGGCGGATCGGTTTCGGCCAGTCCGGCGAGGTATTCAATGACGTTCCCGCATGCGGTGAGCAGCAGCGCTACATCGACGCCCGGACGGCCCTGGCCTTCGCGCTCCCAGACGAACTGGATTATGTCGGCCTGCGGCCGGTCGATCAGCGGCATCAGGCGCTTATAGAACGGATCGTGCATCTTCTTCTCTGGCTTGTACGGGTCGCCCCAAGCCATGAAGACGGCACAGGCGGCCTTTTCGAAGGTGCGAGCCAGAACCATGCCGCAGCCTGGCCAGTTGTCGGCCTGCCGCGTGGCGTTGGCCAGATTGCCCCGTGCGGTGGCCAGCAGGGCATCTACCTGGTTGACGTACGGCATGTTGCTCCAGCGAGACGCAGCCCTTGCCAGTTCTCTTGCTCAGTAGTGGAGACTAGTCCAAGACCAGTCCTGCAGGCAGCTGGCGGTGATCCGGCGCTTCGACCAGAACTGACAGAGGTTGTCCGTAGCCTGAGGCAATGCGAGCTACTCGCGTCAATTTCCCGGCCATCCCCGGCCGAAACATGCGCCAGTTGGAGCTGGCCGCGGACCAGGTCAATGCCAGGGTGACTCCGCTGACAGCGCTGCTCCGGACGCTTCCGGCTGACCCCTACCGCCGTGGCCTGGCGTTTGAGCGGATCTGCCAGTGGTTCCTGATCAACGATCCGATCTACGCGGTGCAGCTGAAGCATGTCTGGCTGTGGAACGAGTGGCCTCAACGGTGGGGTCCAGACGCCGGGATTGATCTCGTCGCGAAGACGACCGCCGGAGATCTCTGGGCGATTCAGGCGAAGGCGTACGACCCCGAATACTCCATCACCAAACACGATGTCGATACGTTCCTCAGCGAGTCGGGGCGTCCTTGCTTCACGTATCGGCTGCTGATCGGCACGACCGACATGATGTCCCCGGTTGCACTGCGGACCCTGGACGCCCAGGCGGTTCCGGCCGGACGGATCTTGCGATCTCAGCTGGAGAAGGCAGACGTCTGCTGGCCCCGGAGCGCCGACGAGCTACGACCGGGACGCCCGGAGCCCAAGCGCCCGCTGCCGCATGCCATAGAAGCCATTGATGCGGTCTGCCAGCAATTTGAGACCTCCTGGCGCGGCCAGCTGATCATGGCCTGCGGGACCGGCAAGACGCTGACCGGGCTGTGGGTCAGCGAGCGGCTTGAGGCTTATTCACGGTCATGATCATCAAGCATCATGCGCGACGTGGCCACTGGTCAGAGCTTGATCAACTCACGGTTGATGATCTTGTGAATAACCCTCCTTGGCTGTCGGCGCACCCTGGTGCTCGTGCCATCCTTGACCTTGCTCTCTCAGACACTCCGTGAGTGGAGCGCCAGCGCGAGCGGGCCGTTGGCTTTCTTGGCGGTCTGCTCTGACCCGACCGTGGCATCCGACGACGATCTCGTTGAGCACACCTCGGATCTGGGGATCCCGGTCACCACCGACCCAGCGGTGATCACGCAGTTCCTGCGCCGAGATGACCACAAGGTGGTTATCTTCGCCACCTATCAGTCTTCTGGGCGCCTCACCAGCCATGAACTGGGGGCTGTCCCGTCGTTCGACTTGGCCATCGCAGATGAGGCCCACCACTGTGTCGGCGTGGCGGCCGGAGTCTTCGCGACCATCCTCGATGCGGCAAAGATTCCCGCCCGGCGGCGCCTCTTCATGACGGCGACGCCACGGATCTTCACCCGGCAGCAGCCCCAACGAAGCGCACCGACCGGCGTCGAGATTTCCTCCACGGATAATCACGACCTGTTCGGCCCCGTCTTTCACCGTCTCAGCTTCGCCGAGGCAATCGACCGGCAGCTGCTTTCGGACTACCAGGTCGCCATTACTTGCGTCCGGGATGCCGACTACCGTGCCCAGGCGCAGGAGGCGGCACTGGTGAGCACCGACGGCGGGACGACCGTGACTGACGCCCGGACACTGGCGGGACAGGTGGGACTGGCCAAGACCATGGCGCGCTACGGGCTGCGCCGGGTAATCAGCTTCCACAGCAGAGTGGCCCTCGCCAAGGCATTTAGCAGATCTTTCCCGAGTGCGGTCGCCTGGATGCCGGCCGACCACCAGCCGAGCGGCGCGCTCTGGTCTGGCTATATCTCTGGTCAGATGCCATCCGGCGAACGTAGCCGGCGCCTCACCCGCTTCCGGGGGCTGGCGCCAGGCGAACGGGGCCTGCTGGCCAACGCCCGATGCCTCAGCGAAGGCGTAGACGTCCCGGCCATCGATGGCGTGGCGTTCATCGACCCCCGTCGCTCCGTGGTGGACATCGTTCAGGCGGTCGGACGCGCCATTCGCAGGGCTGAGGACAAGACGGCCGGCACGATCATCCTGCCCGTCCTCATCGACCCTGACGCCGATCCAGAAGAAGCGCTGTCCTCCTCAGCCTTCCAGCCAGTGTGGGACGTCCTGCGGGCGTTGCGAGCACACGACGACGTCCTTGCCGAGCAGTTCGACGGACTGCGTCGCGAACTCGGGCGCAAGAAGCCACCCGGCCTTCGTCTGCCTCCCAAGATCCATATCGACTTTCCGGCCGATATCGGCCCGGGATTCGCCGATGCCTGCACGGTTCGCATAGTCGAGCAGACCACGGCTTCCTGGGAGTTCTGGTACGGCCTGCTGGAGCGGTACAGCGAACTGCACGGCAACACAGCTGTGCCCGCCCCCCACATCGAGTCCGGATTCGCTCTGGGCCGCTGGGTAGCCAATCAGCGCCACGAGCATTCCCGCAATCGGCTGAATGCCGACCGGGTGCGCCGGCTGGAGATGCTGTCAGGGTGGAGCTGGAGCATGCTCGACAAAATGTGGGAGGAGGGCTACCGACGGCTGAGCAGATACTCGAAGAGGCACGACACTGCCCGAGTCCCCGCCGAATACACCGAAGACGGATTCAAGCTCGGCCGCTGGGTCGTAACGGTACGCCGCGCCCGGAAAGCGGCTGAGCTTGCTTCCGAACGGATTGCGGCGCTTGAGCGGCTGCCCCGTTGGACATGGGACACGGCGGATGCCCGCTGGGAGGACAATTTCGCTCTACTGGCGGCGTACGCAAGCAGAGTCGGCCATGCCCGCGTGCCGCAGGGTCATGTGGAAGACGGGATCGGCCTTGGCACCTGGGTCAGCCGGCAGCGGGAGGTCTACCGGCGCGGGGAACTCCCTGCAGACCGGGCGGCCCGGCTCGGGGCCATTCGCGGATGGAACTGGGACCCGGCCACCGATAACTGGGACAGAGGGTTTGTCGCTCTGGAGGCGTTCGTCGCCCGCGAGGGCCACCCGCGCGTTCCGCAGGACCATCGCGAGGAAGGCTTTGACCTAGGGAGCTGGGTCAGCCGGCAGCGGGACCTTTCCCGGCGAGGGAAGCTGGCCGGCGAGCGCACCGCTCGGCTCGAAGGCGTAGATGACTGGAGCTGGGACCTGGCGGTCGATGACTGGGACAGAGGGCTCACCGCCCTGGAGACGTTCGTCGCCCGCGAGGGCCACGCTCAGGTACCCGCGAAGCATGTGGAGAACGACTACAAGCTCGGGAACTGGGTACGTGTGCAGCGTCGGCGCTATGCCCAGCACAAGATCAGTCAGGCTCAAGAATACTGCCTCGATCGCCAGCCCGGGTGGAGCTGGGCACCACAGCCAGACGCCTGGGAGCGCGGCCTCGCCGCCCTGCAGGCCTTCGTAGCAAGCCAGGGGCATGCACGAGTACCTGCCGCATCAACCGTGGACGGTTTCCGGCTCGGCCGCTGGGTCGGTCATCAGCGAGTTCTCTTTGCGCAGGGGAAACTTCCGGCTGACCGCGCGCACCAGCTTGAGCAATTTCCTAAGTGGAGTTGGGATCTTAAAGGGGACGCATGGCTGCACGGTTTCCGGCTTCTCCAAGAGAATGTCGCAGAGCACGGGAACTCACGCGTTCCCTACTCTTACACTAAGGGCGAGTTTCCGCTTGGAGCATGGGTCTACCAGCGGCGCTGGGAATACCGTCACAATCGTCTGGATGAAAGGAAAAAGGAGCACCTCCGTCAGCTTCCTGAATGGGATTGGGAGATAGGCCCGAGCGCGGACCGTAGGTGAATGTCCTCAATCACACTGAGTCTGACAGATCATCGTCGGGACTGAAGTGAACTGCCGGCCGGGTGAACGTGGCATGGCACGGGCAGTGCCGCTGCCCGTGCCATGCCGGAGTGTTCAGGGCTGCTGGTCGTCTGGGGGTGTGAGGGCGTTGGTGATGCGCTGGTTGGCGGCGTCGGCTTGGCCGTCGATGCAGTGGGCGTAGACCTTGAGCAGCACGGCGACGCTGTGCCCGGCGCGGCGGGCGACCTCGGTGGCGGGTACCCCGGCGTTGAGCCACAAGGACACGGCGGCGTGGCGCAGGTCGTAGGCGCGGCGGGCCAGCGGGGAGGCTTGCTGGGCGGTGGTGAACGCGGCGGTGCGGGCGGCCTGCCAGATCGCGCCGTAGGCACTTTGCTGGATGGCCCCGTCGCGGGCGGTGCGGAACAGCCGCCCGTCGGGGCCGGTGCCGTACCGGGAGAGGTGGGCGCGCAACAGCGTGACCAGCTCGGGCGGGATGGGGACCGAGCGCATCTCGTGCTCGGCGCGGTGCTTGAGGCCGCGGGCTTCGCGGGCGGCGCCGTCGTCGGTCCAGCCGCGCCCGGCGCGCGGCTCGGAGGCGGCCAGGTCGATGCGGCCCCACCCGCGGGCAGGCAGGTGGCAGTCGGTTTCCCGCAGCGACACCGCTTCCGAGGGCCGCATCGCGGCGTAGTAGAGGCAGCCGAAGAACGCTTCCAGGTGCTGACCGCGCGGGCCTTGTGCCCGGACCGCGGTGAGCAGCGCCTGGGCCTGGGCGGGGCTGGCGACGACGCGGCGGTCGACGGTCTCGGCGACCTCCGGGGCTTTCCACTGGATCCGGTCCACCGGGTTGGCGGCCAGCAGGCCCTGTTCGACGGCGTAGCCGAGCGCGTTGTAGAACACGGCGCGCTTGCGCCGCTGGGTGGTGGCCGCCGCGGGCTTCCCGGCGCAGGTGCGGGCGCACGCGCCGAGCACCATCCGGAGGGTGGCCGGGTCCTCCAGCGCGGTGACGGGCTGGGACACGGCGGCGGCCCAGTCCAGGGCGGCGGCGATGTCGGCGGGCGGGCGAGGCCGTCTCGGGCGGGCAGGCCGGTGATCTCGTCGAAGGGCTGGTGTCCGGCGATGGCGGTTTTCAGCTTGCTGATGAACCCCTCGGCCAGCGGTTTGGCGGCGAAGGATTTGCAGTGCTCACGGCCGGCGACGGCCCAGCGGACCCGTCAGCGGCCTTTGGCGGTGTCACCGATCTTGCGGGGGTCCCAGATCTTCACGTCGTAGGTAGTCATGCTGCGGTGTCCTCGCTTTCCTGGTTGTCTTGCAGGCTGCGCAGCCACTGCTGCAGGGCGCTGCGCTGGACCCTTACGACGCCGCCGGGCAGCCGGACTGCGGTCGGGCCGGTGCCCCGCCGCCGCCACCGGTAGAAAGCAGCCCGCGAAACCCGCAAGGTGGCGATCACTTCGTCGATAGTCAGCAGGTCATCGGGGTCACCGGTCACGCCTGCCTCCTTCCGCATGGGCGCCCGCGGGGGTGTGGGCGGTGCGTGTCCGGGCCGGCGGCCTGTCCGTGCGGTGTGGTGCATGCACGCTCGGGCCGGGCGGGATGGTCAAGGCCAGCGCCAAGACGCCCCGGCGGCGAACGTGGGCAGCCCGCCGGGACTTGGCGCGCACACGGCCCGGTGCGCCGCTGTGCGCGCGGATGCGGGCCGAGCCGGGCACGTGGGCGGCTGGTGCCAATTGCGGGCCGTGTGGCCGGGACAGCGCCGGCGGCCAGGACGGGATGCCGCCGTCGCGGCGGGGCCTGCGGCGCGTGCCCTGGGTGCCCCGCCCGGCGTGGCTGGACTTGACGTCTGGCGCGGAGTCGGGTGTCGATCGGCGCGGTGCATCACCCCGCGTGGCGGCCACTCGTGTGGCCTGTCCCCGGGCGGGGAGAGTGCCGCCAGCCTGATCGGCAACCCTGTGGAGGTGACTGACCGTGGACAACACTCCTGCAACCCCCGGCACCGGCCGGGCAGGCCCCCAGCCGCAGATGCCCGGCCGCGCGGCCGGTGCGGTGGCGGGCTTCCCGCCGGACGCGGACTGTGAGGATGAGGTGGATGTGCTGTTCCTGGCCGGGCAGCGCCTGGCGGGGACGGGAGAATGGCTGCTGATCACCGCCGTCGACGGCCCGCCCGGCGCAGACTTCCTCGCCCGCATCCTGCCTCCAGGCGGGCGGCACGCGCACGGCGACGACGTCCTGGTCCACCTGGCCGCCGACCCCGGGGCCGGGGACCTGGAACCGCTCGTGGTCCGGGTCAGCGCGTGGACGGCGCTGAACGGGCTCCTGATCCCAGTCGCGCACTGGGACCGGCAAGACCCCGACGGCTGGCCCGAGCAGATCCGCGCGACGGCCGCGTTCGCCATGGGCATACTGACCGAATTGGAAGACCTCGGCGCCGACCTCGGCGCCTCCCACCAGGTCGATCTCGAAGCCGCCGCCGCGGCGGCCACGGCCGGTGTCCCGGCCGGCGTGACGTCGGGCCGGGCATGGCCCGCCGGGCCACCCGGGCACTGACCGCGGCGTGCGTTGCGGGGGCAGGCGGTGAGGACCGCCTGCCCCCGCCGCGTTCCCGGCAGCCCGCGCACCGGGCCGGATACCCGCAGCCCAGGCAGCGGCTTGGGGTGACGGGCGCATCACTGGCCTCCCCCACCGTCAGCAGCCGCCGACGGCGGCGGCGGCCGTCGCCCGCGCGAGAGTTCGGGTTGGGGCGGGGGCGGGCCGGTGCGGTGAGCGAGGTGGCGGCGGACGGTACGCTCACTGACCCCGAGCTTCTGGCCGATGCGGGCAGCGGTCATGGCGGGATGGCGGTCGCGGAGCCGGGCGACCGCCGCGGCGGTGCCCGCCTTGCCGCTCCCGCGTGATGGCCTGGCTGCCGTATCCGGCCAGGCGTCCGGGTGCGTGTCCGGAGAGGCGTCCGCCTTGCCGTCCGGCCTGGCGTCCGGGGTGGAGCCCGGGGTGGTGTCCGGCTGGGCGGGTGGCACCGTGTCCGCCGCGCCGCCCGCGATGACGGCGGCACCGAGGGCGGCGGCGAGGGCGGCGCGGTGCAGGGCGGGGACACCGGGACGGGTGAGCAGCCCGGACGCTGCCACGGCGGCGGCGGGGGGCAGCCGCCCGGCGTTCAGCTCGCGGACCACCAGGGCGCGGGCCTGGCGGGCACGGCGGGAGTGTCCGGGCAGGGCGAGGGTGACGGCGTGCCGGGCGGCGCGGAGCGCGTCGTGCTCGGCGGTGGCGCGGTCGAAGGCGGGGGCGGACTGGCGGGCCAGCCACAGCCAAGCGCGGGCCGCGCGGACCGGGTGGCGCAGCCACAGGCGGGCGCGGATCCGGGCATTCCCGTGCTCGGCGCGGTGGGCGTACAGGGCCAGCCGGGTGCGGGCCTCGACCAGGAACCCGAACAACGCGGCGGGCAGGGCCAGGAACACCCGCTGCGCTGCGGTCGCGCCGCCGAGCGCGTTCGCGGCCACCGTCAGGGCCAGCAACCCGTAGGCCCCGGCGCGGAGCATCGGCAGCGGCCTGCCCGCCCGAGCCTGGCGGATGCTGGCCGAGGCCAGCCAGAACACGACAGCGTCCAGCAGCAGCGGGGTCAGCGCCGCTCCGGCTGCGCCCATGAACGGCAGGAAGAACTCCCGCGCATGGTAGTACGACAACCCCGCCGCCCCGGCCGCGACGACCGCGTACGCGCGGCGGTCAGCCGGGCTGTCGAACCCGGCGGCAAGACTCACCTCAGCCCGCCGCACGGCAGGTAGAGGGGCGTGTCCCGGGGCAGGCGGCCTGTTCCCGCCCCGGGATACGCGAGAGACTGCTTCCCGCCGGCTGGTGCGCGCCGGGTGTGCCAGATGGCGTAGTTCATGGACGGCTGGCCCCGCGTGCCGCCGCAAACGCTGACTCTTAAGAAATCCGGTTTTGGCGGCCTGTCTTCACATGGCGCCACCGCCACATGTTTGTTACCTCGGACGAGGACTTGGTGCAGGCGGGGCCTGCTGAGGATGCCGCCCGTCCTGCATGTCGTCTGGCCTGCGTGAACCTGTCGTCTTGCAGGTGCGCGTGCCAGGGCACCGCGCATGACCGAAGACAACGACAACCTCACGCCGGTTCCGGGGTCATTGGGCAGATGGGCCACGCGGTTACCGCATTGGTGCCTGGCGCGTGTACCACACGGCGGGTACCTGGGAGGTACCTCCGAGGTACCCGGGAGGTACCTGGGTGGAGGAACCCGCAGGCCAGCGGCGGATTTGACCTCTGCCACGCCGGGGCGCCTGACCCCCGGCTGGGGCTGAGGGCTGCCGCCCGGGAGGCCGGGCCGCTGCCAGGTCGACGGGAGGTCAACGCCAGGTCCACGCCAGGTCACCGGGAGGTACATGGACCTGCTCGCAGATTCCCGGGGTACCCGCGTGAAACAACACTCCGGAGACCGGATTTGTGCAGATGGGTGGTTCTGCTTCCCGCCACCGGGGTGCCGGCGCTTATTCCTTTGGTCCCGGCCGCCGGGCAGCTGAGGGTAGACCACGGACGGCCAGGGGCAGCGCGCCCCTGGCCCCGTGGTCTGGGTGTGGTCAGGCGGTTTCGGCTGGGGCCGGGGTGCTGCTTGCGGCCGCCTGGTTCTGGTAACGACGGGGCTTGTCGGTGGTGAGCCGGGCCTGGCCGAGGGCGGTGAGGCGGTCCAGGGCGTTGGCGACGGCGCCGGAGGAGCGGCCCAGGACCCGGCCGATGGCGTGCGGGGTGAACTCGGCGGCGGGGTTGGCGGCGAGGTGTGCCGCGACGAGGTCGCGCAGTTGCCCGGGGCGGGCTGCTGGGCTGGTGCCGCGGGGCTTGCGGCCGATGGCGGCGGCCTTGAGCAGGCGGCGGGCCTGGGCGGCGCCGTCGCGGATGGTGTCCATCTCGGCCAGCGCGGCGGCGGTGTCCCCACCGTCCAGCACTTCGGCAGCGCTGGTGGCGGCGGAGGCCAGGCCGCGCAGCAGTGCCGCTGCCGCGCCGGCCGCGGCGGGGGCGTCAGCGGCGCCGGCGTGCAGGGTACCTGCGGCTGGCGGGCCGGCATGCTCGCCGGGCGTGCCGCCGTCCGCCTGGGCTCGGGCGGCGTTACCCAGGCCGGCGTCGCCGGTTTCTGGCGCGCTGCTGCCGGCCTCATCTGGTGCGCCACCGCCGGGTGCGGGCAGGCGGCCGGCGCCGGCCGCCGGGGCGGGGCTCGCGGTGGTGCCGGGCGGGCTGGCCGCAGGTGCCTGATCAGGGCCGGAGGGTGCTGGTGTCGCCGGCTGGGGGGCGGGGTGCCAGGTTGCGGGGGTGGTGGTGCAGCCTTTGCGGGCTGCGGGGGTCCGGGTGGCCAGGCCGCTGGCTTCGAGAGCGGCGAGTTCCCGGCCGGCGATGATCCGGCTGGTCCCGGCGGCGTCAGCGATCTGGGTGGCGCCGGCGCCGGGGTTGGCCGTCAGCGCGGCCCACACGGCCGCTGCCGGGCCGTTGGCTGGGGGCGCGGCGGATGGGGCGGGCGGCGGGGACGCGGCCGTGTGCGGGGCGCTGTGCGGCCCGTTGGCCTGTCCGGTGGTCTTCTTTTTGACGGCCATGGCGTGGCTCCTTTCGCCGCTTTCCCGGCCCGGTTATTCCGGGTGATTGCCGGGGGTGTTTTCTGCGGCCTGGACGACCATCACTCCGGGTCGCGCAGCAGGCAAGCGGTCAGCGCGTTTATCTCGGTTACCTGGACGGCTGAACCCGGTGACCTGGCAGAACGCCCGGTGGGCAGTTCCAGGGCGGGTCGGCCAGATTGGCATATCTGTTTCCGGCAGGCAGGTTTCCGGCGGTGCCGGATTCACCTCGTGGCACCGCAGGAAAGGCATTCCGGTGAAGTGCGGGCGTGAATTCGGGCTGGGGACTGGCGCTGCCCGGCCGCAAGGCGCCTGCCTGGCCGGCGCGCCGCCGGCTTGGCCGGGGTCAGGGCGCGGGTGGTGGCGCGGGCGATGGCCTCGGTGGCGGCGGGCCGTCCAGGACGGCGACCAGGGCGTAGTCCATGGGTCAGGCCAGTCGCCCGGGGCGGAGCCAGAGGAATGGCGCAGCCGGGGCTTGCCAGGCCGAGACTTGCGGGCGCTGGCTCGGCCGGTCTGGCTGACGATGACGAGGCGCCGGGGCGACGCCGGGGGCCGGGGCGAGGTAGCGCTGGCTTTCCGCTCCGTGGGGGTCATCCGGTGAGGGCGGGTGGCGGCCCTGGCGATGACCTCGATGGTGGCGGCGGGATCGGTGAGAGTGACGACCTGGGCGTCTTTCCATTCGTGCTCGTGGCCCAGGGGGTGGCCGGTTGCAGGATGATCACGCCGCAGCCGGACTTGGCCAGGCGGGTGATGCGCTGCTGCCCGCCGGCGGTCTCGTCGGGGGTGTAGAAGGTGTCGGAGACGATGGCCAGCAGCCGGGCGGGGCCGGGGCGGGGCCGGGGGGGTCGGCGGCGGTGGCGGTCATCGCGGTCTCCGGGGCATTTCGCAAGAGGCGGGCAGGGGGTGGCGGAAAGGCGCTGCCGCCGGTAATTCCCGCGCGGCCATTTCCCTTTTGCTGTTTTCCCTATTTCCGGGTACACGATGACGCTATCTCGGCATTACCCGCCCATCAACGGTTTTCCGCCTCCGGAACGAGGAGAATCCCGGCTATCTCCGCCGCTAATTGCTGCCCTTTCCGGGCCTGGCCTTCGGATTCCGGCGCGATATGGCGTCACGGCTGCGCATTCCGCAGGACCGCGCGGCTGGCCAATTCGCGGTTGCGCGGTTACGGTCCGGCGTGCGCCGACGGCGCGGCTGCGGCCGGCTGCCCTCGCCCGCACGGCCCCGGTGCCGCGCCGCGCCCGCCCGCACCGGCCCGCGCCCGCGCCCACGCCCACGCCCACGCCCACGCCCACGCCCACGCCCACGCCCACGCCCACGCCCACGCCCGCGCCCGCGCCCGCGCCCGCGCTGGCCAGCCTCGCCTGCCTCAGCGCACCCCGCCTCGCCGGGCCGGCACACGGGACGCGCACCTCGCGGGCCGACGCCACGGGCAAGGCTGTCTTGACGGGCACCCAAGCGAGCCACCGGGCACATTAGCAACTGCTATCCGCCACACATGATTACCACCCCGGCCGCCCCCAGATATTATTTTACAGGCATGATCCTGTATTCAGTCTGGGAGTCCACCGGAAGGTCCAGATCGGCCACTACCAGGGGATTGGCGGCCGTGCGGGCATTCCAGTCTTAGCAGGTACCCGGAAAGGAGTACGGATTAGCTGGCGGAAAGGAACCCGGGCCGGATTGTAGGGGTCGTGCCTACTTGGCCACTCGCAGCGCTAAGTGGCCACGGCTTGGCCAATTTTCAGCTAGCTGGCCATCCACGGCGCCCGAACCGGGCCGGTAGCGCGGCGCTTCGGTACTGCGTGGCCAGCGGGGCTGCCGGCGACGGGCGTGGCGGTTCCCGTGCCGCAACGGTAGGAGCGCTCGCGGGCGATGTCCAGGCACGCTGGCGGGCCTGGAGGAACGGATTCCCGGAGAGCTGCGGCGTGTCACGGCTTTGCGCCCTCATCGTCTCGGTATGGTCGGTGTGCGAGGTGGTCTGTTGCCCACGGACGGCATCAGCCGGCGAGTACCGGCTGAGTTCGCTGAGCCGGTGGTGTCGCTGCGGATGACCGATGGCAGCGAGGTGCACCGGCCGCTGCGGGATGTGCGGGCACGGCAGGTGATCACGGCGGTTCCGTGGCGGTCGGCGCGGAGCGCGCGGGGTCAGGCCCATTTCCCCGGCTACTACTGGTCGGCCACGACCTCGGGGCACGTGATCTATGAGAGCCAGCTTGAGCTGGCCAGGCTGCTGATCGCCGATTTCGACCCGGCGGTGGTGGCGATCGCCGCACAGCCATTCTGGCTGCGGATGCGGATCGGCGGCCAGGTGCGCCGTCATGTGCCGGACTTCTTCCTGGTGCGCGCCGACCACTCGGCGCAGCTGGTCAATGTCAAGCCGGTCAGCCAGCTCGCCGATCCGGAGGTGGCGGAGGCGCTGGAATGGCCCGGGCGGCTTGCCCGTGATCATGGCTGGGATTATGAGATCTGGAGCGGAGCGGACCCGGTCTACCTGGCCAACTTGCGGTTCCTGGCCGGCTACCGGCGGCCGTGGCTGCTGCCGCCCGGCGTCACGGATTCGGTGCTGGCACGGTGGCGGCCAGGTGACACGTTCCGGACGCTGGCCGGCCGGGCGTCGGCGGACCACCGGCCCGGCGACGCACGGGCGGCGGTCCTGCGGCTGCTGTGGGAGCGGCACCTGACGGCTGACCTTCACCGCCCTCTCGATGGCGGCAGCGTGCTGAGGACAGCTGATGGGTGACGCCGCGCGGACGCCGCTGGGCGCCGGGGCCCGGGTGCTTTATGACGGGCAGTGGTGGGAGGTCGCCGAACTGGCCCCGCCGGGTGTCCTGCTCGCCGCGGCGGGGGAACTCCGGCGGGTCAGCATCAGCCATCTGCTGGCCGCTGCCGGCACCCGGCTGGGCGAGGAGGAGATCCCCGCCCTGGAGTCGGAGCTGCGGCTGGCCGGGCTGGATGACACCAAGCTGGCCGGACTGCGCGAGCGGGTGGCGCATGTGCGCGAGGCGTGCACCGGCTACCGCTCCGGCTGCGCGGACGTCGCGCTCCCCGGTGAGCCCCGGCCGGAGTACGCTCCGGGGACCGGCAAGCTCCAGCGATACCGGGCCAAGGCCGCGGAGCTGGGTGTCGGGGTGCGCTCGGTCCGCCGCTGGGCCGCCGACCTGGACCGCTACGGCCCCGCCGGGCTGGCCGATGCCCGGCGGGTGCGCCAGCAGGCACCCGAAGGCGGGGCCGATGACCGGTGGCTGGAGATGGCCCGCGTGGTGCTGGCCGAGCACACCGACGCCAGCACGCCCACCCGGGACATGATCCTGGCCAGGATCGAGGCCCGCCTTGAGGCCGAGCACGGCCCCGGGGCGGTCCCGGTGCCTGGCAGGACCCGGGCGCGTGCCCTGCTGCGGGAGATCAGCAGGGGCACCAGCGCCTTCGGCGGAGCGAAGGCCAGGCGGGAGATAGCCGGGCGCCCGGCACCTCCCTACGGGCGGCTGCGGGCGACGCGCCCGGGCGAGTACCTGCTGCTGGATACCAGCCGGCTGGACGTGTTCGCGATGGACCCGGTGACGCTGCGCTGGGTTCAGGCCGAGCTGACGATCGCGATGGACCTGTATGACCGGTGCGTCACCGGGCTGCGGCTGACCCCGGTATCGACCAAGGCGATCGACGCGGCAGCCGTGCTGTTCGAGTCGGTCCGGCCGCTGCCCGAGCCCGCCGCCGGCTGGGCGGACATCCGCCCGCCCTACCACGGGCTGCCGGGCCAGGTGGTCGTCGACGCGGCCAGGCTCGCCGGCGAGGACGGCTCGCCGCTGCTGCCATCAGTCGCAGCCGAGACCATCGTGGTCGATCACGGGAAGATCTACCTGTCCGAGCACCTGATGAGCGCCTGCGCCCGGCTGGGCATCTCCGTCCAGCCAGCCCGCGTCTACCAGGCCACCGACAAGGCGGCTCTCGAAAGGTTCTTCAGGACCCTGCGCGAGCAGCTGCTGGCGGCGCTGCCCGGCTACAAGGGGCCGGATGTCTACCGGCGCGGCAAGGACCCCGAGCGGCAGGCGTTCTACTTCCTGCACGAGCTTGAGCAGATCATCCGCCAGTGGACGGCTACCACCGGCAGCCGCACAGCGGGCTGTGCGTCCCGGAAGCGCCGGGCCTGCGGCTGAGCCCGCTGGAGATGTTCGCCCACGGCGTGGCGCGGGCCGGGTTCTTGCAGGTCCCGGCCCGCGCGGACTTGGCGTTCGACTTCCTGAAGGTGGAATGGCGCACCATCCAGCATTACGGCGTCGAGATCGGCGGGCTGCGCTATGACGGGGCGGCGCTGAACCCCTACCGGAACCGGACCAGCCCGTATGCCGGGAAGCACTCGGGCCGCTGGCCGCTGCGGGTGGACCCGGGAGACGTCAGCCGGGTCTGGTTCCAGGACCCGGCCGGCCATTCCTGGCACGCGCTGCGCTGGGAGCACGCCGACGCCATGGGCGGGCCGTTCAGCGGCGAGGCACTCGACTACGCCCGCCAGCTCGCCGCGGCCACCCACAGGTTCCCCGATACCCGGCGGGCTCTCGCCGAGCTGCTCGATCAGTGGGGCGCCGGGCTGGCCGGCAACCGGGCCGCGCGGCGGATGGCGCTGCGCTTGTCCGAGCGCCGGCTTCAGGTCGTCCCGGACCCGCCGCCGGCGGCCGCGGACCCGGCGGCCAGCGGCGAGCCCGGCACCGGTCCCGGAGGGGATGACGACCGGGCCGATGAGCTCGGCGCCCCGTTCCCGGGCGACAAGCCCGGCGATTTCTACGCCGACGCGATGGAGACCGCGTGACCACCCCGCTGCGGCCCGCCGAGCGCGCCTACACGCTGTCCACCCGGGCTGGCTGGGAGGAGTTCGCGACCGCCCCGCCCCGGCAGCGGCCCGACCCGCTGACATCAGCGCAGGTCCGCAAGCTGCCCGAGCGGGCGCGGCTGGAGTATGAGGAGCTGCGGTCGGTCTGGCACGCCAACCTCGGGCCGCTGCGCACCCCGCAAATGCGCGCGGTCCATGAGCAGCTGGACGACATCGCGGAGGCCAACCGCCAGGACGGGGACAAGGTCAAGGGCGCCGCGGTCATCGACGCCTATCCCGGGCTCGGGAAGTCGACGATCGCCCAGGTGTTCGCCCGCGGGTTCCACCAGCGGCAGGTAAACCTCTACGGCCCGGTCACCGCCGCCGGGCACGACCGGATCCCGGTGGCGCACGTGTGCCTGACGTCCTCGACGAGCAAGCGGTCGTTCAACGCGATGCTCTGCCGTTTCTTCGGCCTGCCCGGCTATGACAAGGGCAACGCCGAGGAACTCGGCCACCGGGCCGCCGACGCGGTCCTGGCCTGCGATGTCCGGCTCTGCGTAGTCGATGACGTGCACTTCCTGGATCCCCGCAGCCGGGACGGCCGGGACGTGGCCAACCACTTCAAGTACCTGGCCAACACCTTCCCGGTCACGTTCATCTACGTCGGGGTCGGCCTGGAACGCCGCGGCCTGATCCGCGAGGGCCTGGCTGCCGGGGAAGAGGAACTGGCGCAGAACGCCCGCCGCTGGACCACCCTGGGCGTCGACCCGTTCGAGATCGCGACCGAGGCGGGCCGGCGGACCTGGCGGCAGCTGCTGCTGGCCATCGAGAAGGACCTCGTCCTGGTCGGCGCCCGCCCGGGCATGGTCGCCGACGAGCTGGCGGATTACCTGTTCGCGCGCAGCACCGGGCACTTCGCGTCGCTGATGACGCTGATCACCCGCGGCTGCCGCCGCGCCATCCGCACCGGCACCGAGACCCTCACCCGCGACCTGCTGGACCAGGTCCGCAACGACGCCGCCGCCGAGGCCGCCCGCCAGGAACTGCTGGCCGCGTTCGACGCCGGGAAGCTGTCCGCCCGGCCCGCCGCGCGCCCCGGCGCCGCCAGGGCGGGAACCCTGGCCGCCACCGGCTGAGGTACTCATGGCGGCCATCCCGATCCGCCTGCCCCCGCTGCCCGGCGAGGCGCTCGACAGCTGGCTGGAAACCTACGCCTGCCTGCTGCACGTCACCGTCCGCGACATCCTCTCCCTCGCCGGCATGAACCCGGACCGCCCGGCCACCGACAACGGCCACAAGCCGTGGCTCTACCAGCTGGACGAGCCCGGCCTGTCCGCGCTCAGCGCCGTCACCGGGGTTCCCGCCCCGGCCCTGGCCGGAATGACGCTGGCCCGCTACCAGGGCACTGGGCTGGCCGAGGTCACCGCCGCGCCCGGAATGCCGCGGACAGCGCGCTGGTGGCGGCAGCTGATCGGATCCCGGTACTGCCCGCGCTGCCTGGCCGGCAACGGCGGCCGGTGGATGCTCACCTGGCGGATACCGTGGACCTTCGCCTGCACCAGCTGCCAGGTCCTGCTCGCTGACACCTGCCCGGACTGCGGGCGCCGGCACCAGGCGACCCGCACCGGGCAGCCCCGCCACCCCGGGCGCTGCGACCTCACCGGCCTGCCGCTGCCCCCGCCCCGCCCGCCGCGCGGCGGCGCCGCGGCGTGCGGCAGCGACCCGGCGGACACGGCGGCCCTCACCCTGCCGGCCGGCGGGCGTGTGCTGGCCGCCCAGGAGCACATCGACACCGTGACCGCCGCGCTGCTCACGGCGCGAGACCAGCCCGCGGACATGACCGGGCCGCGGCAGTACCTGGACGACATCCACACGATCGCGCGCGCGGCCATCTCCACCCTGCACGGCCCGGTGCCGCTCCCGCCGGCGGCCGTCGCGGTCCTGGGCGAACTCGGCGCGCCGCCAGGCGGCACCCCAGCCCGGCCAGCAGGCCCGGCCGCCGCGCTCGCCAGCCCATCACACGGACGGCAGCGGCAGCTCGCGCCCGTCACCGCCTTCGGCGTCACCATCGCCGACATCATGCTGCACGGCAGGCAAGCCGACCCCGACCCGGAGATCGCCACCTGGATCGCCGAGACCGGGGCCGCCCGCCGCAAGACAGCCGGCCCCGCGGACGTGCTCGCCGAACTGGGCCAGGCCAGCCCCGCGCTGCGGGCCGCCCTCGCCAGGCCGCTCGCGTCCCGGCTGGACACCTTCTACCAGCTCCGCTACCGCGCCGTTGCCGGGCCGGCCCGGGTCCCCGACCCCGGCCGGGCCGCCGGCCTCGCCGCAGCCCTGCCGTCGCTGCTATGGCCCGGCTGGGCGCTGCGCCTGATGCCCGCCGAGGGCTTCGAGTTCCCCCGCTACCGGCTCAGCCTGACTATCATGCTCGCCGTCGCCGCCACGGGCGCGGCCGACTACCACGCCGCCCAGGAACTCATCGGCCTCGAACCCGTCCCCGCCAGCAGGCTCGCCATCTTCACCGCCCGGCTGCGCCAGCACGGCGTCCTGGAACCAGTGACCGCCGCGATCTGCCAGCTCGCCCGCGCGCTGGAAGAGCACGGCGCGCAGATCGACTACGCCCGCCGACGGCGGGTGCGGCGCCTGTCCCGCGCCCAGCTCGACGTCACCGGCTGGCGCCGCCAGCGGTACTTCCTCACCCACCCCGACACCTGGGCGCACCGCCGCCACCTCGACCGCGCCGACCTGCCCGCCACCCCGGTGCAAGAGCAATTCGCCCGGCTGCGCCTGATCGAGCTGCTCACCGGCACCCACCCCGCCTGCCTGCCCGGACCGCTGCGGCTGCCCGAACGCCGCGGCCAGGGCTACGCCGAGTTCGTGCTCACCTTGCCCGAGCCGATGGCCGGCTACCTGGACCAGCGGGCAGGCTACCTGCTCGGCCGCGCCGGCATCAGCGAGCCGGTCGCCTGGGAACCGCCGTTCGAATGGGCCACCGGCATCACCTGGCCCGGCCCCCACCCCGACGACATCAGCCCCGCCAGCCTGCATCCCCTCATCCAGTCAGGGCTCCCGGTCCGCGTCATCGCCGCCCGGCTCGGCGCCACCGCCGAGCAGATCCGCCTGACAGCGGCCCGTCACCCCGCGCCCCAGCGCCCGCCCGGCCGCCAGCGGCGGCCACCACCCGAACCCGAACCCCCCGGCGCGGACCAGCTCGCCGCGCTCACCGCACAGGGATACGGCCCCCGCAAGATCGCCAGGATCACCGGATGCAGCGAGCGCGCCATCAGGCAGCTCCTGACCAGCGCCGGGCTCCGCGACACCCCGGGACGTCACGACGGCGACATCGACCCGCGGTGGCTCCGCGAGCAATACCAGGCCCGGCGGCGCAGCCTGAAAGACATCTCCGCCGAGACCAGCGTCCCGGTCGAAACCCTCGCCGCCGCCGCCCGCGCCGCCGGCATCGCGGTCCGGCACGGCATCAGCGGCCACGCCCACCCGCTGGCCAGCCTCGGCGGCCCCTTCGACTTCCCGCGAGCGGTCTGGGACGCGTTCACCCGCCCCGGCGCCGAGCAGCGCATCCGCAACCTGCTCGCCATCCCCGGCCAGCCCGGCCTCCAGCAGGCGGCCCGGCACCTCGGCATCAGGCACGCCTCCCTGGCCAGCCAGATCCGCCAGCTCGAAACCATCACCGGCATCACATTCCTGCGCACCAGCCCGGACGGCACGATCACCCTGACCGCCAAAGGCAGGCGCTTCGCCCGCGAAGTCACCCCCGTCCTCAACCTGCTGGGAGCAGGCAGATTGGAGGTCCCCGGCTTTGGCGCACACTTTGCGTTGTATGACTAGCAGGTCCTAATGTCTGCTCTGATACGAGTTTAGCTGTTAGTTACGCCTGTGACTAGCCGTCCGGGTTTGGCTGCGGCGTGAGCCGGGCTTGACATGAGAGGCAGCCGTAGCCTTTCCGGGCGCCGGGCCGGGTCTTCCCGGCCTGCGCTTTCTGGCCCGGTGGCCGCCCGCGAGGGTCCCATGCCAAGCGCGGCGCCTCCCGGGCGCGGGTTATGCCTGGCCAGGCCTAAGTACCACCCTCACTGCAAGGCCGGGGAATCACCATCTTCGCTGGTAGGCGTTGGACTGAGGCTCGCCGAAAAGTGGGATCTACGCAGTTCCCAGATCGGGTCGTCGGCGGGTGGCCGCCCCGTGAGATTACGGAGCGGAGGCCCGGGCGCTGCGAATCGTTTCCGGGCGATATTGACGAAGTCCACCCGCATCGCATCTATCGAGTTTCGGAGCCTGAACCAATCGTCATCCGAGGCCCATCCTCGGTTGACCTGGAGATGAGCGGGCCAGATCTTGGAGTCGATCGTCCGGGCTGCCTCAGCAACGTCATGGTCGGCAACCAGGCCAACCATCGACAGGGCATCGTTCCAGGCCGCGAAATCGATCCCGTGGGGCAGCAGAGCCCCTTCGTCCTCTGGGTTCCGGCGCTCAACATGCAGCCGTTCGAGAGCAAGTACCACGTTGGACGATTCGCGCAAGACCTGAGCGCACGCATCCGCCTGGCGATCTCGCGACCACTGCTGCTGTTGCGAACGGCTGCCGAGCAAGTTGCCCACCCAGACTCCCAGCAGAGTCGCGAGTATCGCACCAAGGGTCGAGATAGCAAGTCCCATAGACCCGAGTATTGCGGCTGTCGAGCGACTCTTCGAGATGGTGCAACGAAGTCGACTTGGAGATCCCCCGGCTTTGGCGCACCTGCCGTTCCGCCCCTTCGCCGCAGAGTCGCCGTGGCTGACATCGACCTCCCCTGCCCGGAGAACTAGAGGGGTGGGAGTAAGAAACGAGTGCTGGCCCCCGCCGGAGGCTGGGGCCAGCACTCTCACATGAGCGGCCTCCGGCACCAACGAGCCTCAATTGGCCAACTAGCCGGACGCTGGCCAAGTAAGTGCGAGCCCTACACGGATCGCAGGCCACCGTGGCCCAGTGCGGCCTTCCTCCGGCCACCAGCCACAGCGTGCCGGCAATGGTATCCCGGGACAAAGGGCCGGGTGGGGTGCGACGGCAAATTCTGCGTCCCTCGGCGCCTGTCTTAGTAACGCAGCTCCTGCGGTGACGACGAGCCCCCAGGCCGGCCTGGTCACCTCACCGTGCGCTGGACGCCGGGCCGGACGTCTCACCAGGTGTCGTGGCGCTCGCGCGGGCCAGCGCATCGGCGGGGAATTGATCCGCGCCCTCAGCGGCATTCGCTGCGCCCGGGGCGGGGAGCGGCCGGTTCAGCTCCGGGCATGCAGGCTGGCGCGGAGATCGGGAAGGGTGAACATGTCGGTACCCGCGCGCAGGTGGCCGAGGAGATGCTGGGTGAGGGTGTCTGGTTTGAGGTTGATTCGTGCAAGTGCCTGGGCGGTCAGAGGGATGGGCTGGAGGTGGTATTCGCCGCGGGCGGGGTCGGTGAACTCCGGGCCGGTGCGGTCGCCGGGCTCGGCGGACCAGGTGTGCGCGCGGGCGAGATAGAAGTACTGGCGTTCGCCGTCGTGTTCAAGGATGTGCAGCAGGCTGTGCACGTCGGCGGTGGCGGCGATCTCTTCGCGCAGTTCCCGGGCCAGCGCGGTTTCCAGGTCTTCGCCGGTCTCGACGCCGCCGCCGGGCAGCACCCAGTACGGGTCCTGCCCGGGGCGGATCCGCTGGATGGTCAGCAGCTCATTGTCTGGTGTGATCAGCAGGGCGCGGACTCGGTCGGTCATGGTGCTCCTCGGGCAGGTTTTCCGCCACCGTTGCAGACGGGGCGGCCGGGTCGCAACAATCCGTCCTGGTCACTGCAGGTGGCGCGGCCGGGACGGCGGCGCACCAGCCGGGCAGGGTCAGGGCGGGGCCGGATAGTTCGGCGATTTTGGCCAGGCACGTCACGGCGTGGGGGCCGCTGAGCTGTCGTAGAGGGATGACACCGAGCACGCGTCGCGGTCACTGCGGCGCCCCGGCATCCGGCAGCGTGGCCAGCCACCAGGCCAGGACAGCATTGGCCAGCCGGGTGGCGGCCTGCTCATCGTGGCGGGCATCTTCGACCACGCCCGCGTCCAGGCTCTGGAAGGAGCCGGGGAACTGGCGCAACAGAGCGTGCAATGCCTCAGCGTCGCCGGGATGCTCGTCGCCTTCGGCGCCCAGCGCGACCTTGGCCACCAGGGCCGTCACCTTGTACAGCGACCGTAAATCCAGAGCAGGCTTGAGCAGCTGCCGGCGGATCTCGACCGCAGCAGCGACACCATCGCGCAAGGCGGCCAGCGCATCAGTCTCCTGATCCGGGCATGGCAATGTCAGGCCGTCAGCGCACCACAGCACGGGCAGGCGGCCAGTGCCAATCAACGCGAGGGTATGCAGCAGGCGCCCAGTGACCGCCCCTGCCGCGCACTCAGCCGCCGACAAGATGGTGAAGCCGAGCTTGACACCGCCGAGCTGGCCGGCGAGCTCTCCCAGCGCTCCCCGGAGATGAGCGAGACTGTCCTGCTCGGCTATCACCAGCACGTCAAGGTCGGACCACCCCTGCCGGTACTTGCCGCGAGAACCGCTACCGGTCACGGCCAGCAACGACACCGCCGGTTCGGCCGGGTCAGCCACCCGCGCCAGCAGGGTATCCAGGTAGGCGGCCAGGTGGGCTGGCAGTCCCAGATCGGACACGGCAACCCGCTGCGGCGCGACCGCTGGCCAGCGCTCGCCGGCCGCGATCCGGTCCAGAGCGTGGTAAAGCGCCAGGCGAGGGCCATTGTTGTCGACCACGATGTCCGCTAGCTCACGGATGCGGGCGGCGCCGCGGGAGCGTTTCACCACATCCCGCTCGCGCACATCCGCGGGCCCGCCGAGGCCCCTGGCCTCACGGAGACCCAGGCTGACCTCCAGGTAAACCAGCGTCAGCTGATGACCGAGCAGCTTCGCCAGCTCCGTGGTTATCCCGGCCCCGTGCAGGCTCTCGATCGATAGGCGGCGCTGGAAGTGGTGTGCGGCGCAGTACGTTTCCAGGCCGAGGGCAAGCATCTCTGCCATCCCGGCATCGTCCAGGGCGTACACATCCGCGATGCCGCACCGGTCAGCGGCCGCCTGAAGCAGATAGCCGATTTTCAGGCGGGCATACCCGTGCCGGGTAGCCAGGTAGGCTCCGGCGGTGCTCTTGCCGGACTCCGACAATCCGCCCAGCGCCACTACCCGCACCCCGTGCAAGGCCACGTCCGGCACGGGCACACCGAGCCGGTCACGCAGCAGCAGGCAGAGTTCGTGGTGCACGTCCAGGATCGGCCGGTCGGCCACCACGATCGTCTCGGCATACCGGCCCTGGCCAGCCTGGGCATGCAGGTGAGCGTTCAGAACTTGCTGGAAGGCGGTATAGGCCGGGGTGACCTCATGCTCACGGGCCAGCGCCCGCGCCGCCCCGGCCGAAGGCTCTGTCGCGTGTAACAGCAGCGCACCCCATTCAGCGGCCTCGGCTCGCTCCAGATCACGCCGGTAACCGCCCAGCAGGTCAGCGGCACGCTGAGCGGCGGCCTCATGGCCGAGGTCTTCCCGCACCGCGGCGGTGGCCACCACGCTCGCCTCCAGCATCGGCAGGCCCCGGTCAACCAGCCGCGCACAGCCCGCAGGAGCCGCCGCGGCGGCCCGCGCAAGATACGAGCAGGCCAGCACGTCCACGACCTCTTCCAGCGGCGCGCGGCGAAACCACCAGTCCGCTAGCCCAAGTGCATGAGCATCCGCCCAGCGAGGATCGTGCGCATCCAGCGGCCCGGCGCCGATCACGCCTGCCTGGCGGGCCAGCAGCCGGATCTGGGTGCTCTTGCCGACGTTGTCCGGGCCGCTCACGGCGACAGTTACCACGCTCTGGCCCTCCTTGCGTCTTACGCCCCCTTTCTGCGGACTCTAACCGCAGCCACCGACATCCGTTACGGGCCGTGCGCAGTGCGTGAACCTAGCTGAGCGCCTACGTCCTTCTTGTGTCGGCGGCCGACCGCATGTCAGGTGTCTCTCACACCGGGTTTGTCGGCCATCGTCACAGGCACTGGGCGCGTTCCCCGCCGGGCGTATGTGAGCGACGGGCCGGACCCGCTGATCTCGGTAGCGCTGATCTGGGTTGAGCCTGGCTCTGAATATGGCGCGCAGATGTGTTGTCTCGGTTAGCATTCCATCTCTCCCGTCCTGGCAGCCCGGCTTGGGAACGCATCGTTCGTGTTCCCGACCGCCGCCAGGACTGAAGGCTGCTGGATCAGGGTGGTGAGGACCGCGACCTGGCTGCCGCAATGCGGGCATGGCTGGATCGCGGTGACCCCGGCCGCGACCCCGTCGTGATGCTGGGCTGCTGTGAGGGCGGCCAGCGCGCGGGCCTCACGTTTCTCCTGCGCCGCGCAGGCTGCGGCGCGTTCCTCGGCTTCGCGCACCGCGTTGATCTGGTCAAAGCCGGCTGCCAGGGCGCCGCCGCTGTCCAGGGCGTTGTCGCAGGCCGCCCAGAACTGGCGGGACTGGGGCTGGTGGCCGATTTCGGCTACTGACACCGTGGACCGGGAGAACGCCGTCAGCGCGGCGAGGTTTTCCTGGGTCAGCCCGGCCTCCCGCCGCAAGGCGGCAAGCTGCTGTCCTAGTTCCCGCAGCAGTACAGCGACGGTATCTGAGTGCCTCACCCGCGCTCACCGCCCGCAGCCAGCGGGGCACCGCACTCCATCCCGGCCATGATGAGGATCACCCGGCGGCAGCGGCCGACGTTCAGGCCCGGGGTCCTTCCGCCGCTCATACCCGGATCACCGTGGTGCGCCGCTCGCGGAGCGTGGCGTCGGTTCGCGGCCCCCAGGCGCCGTTGATCGCCAGTGGCGTGGGTGCCTGCTGCTCGTGGCCGAGTAACGCGGCCATCGCTTTCGTCAGCTCACCCCGGGTGAACGTGATGGTCTGCTCACCACGGCGGACCTCGACGCTGCGCAGCGACCAGGTCTTCTTGCGGTAGCCGAAGAGGGCCACGAGCACCTTTGCACCGACGCCCAGACGCAATTCCGCCCGGTTGCCGTCCACGCTGACCTCGGGCATGACATGCGCCCTGGCTCGCAGATATGCCGCGTAGTGGCACACCATCGAAGGAACGGGGGCGGGACTATCAGGCATCGGGGGGCTCCTCGCCGGGATTGGCCAGCCGGTCAGGGTTCGTGCCGCAGAGCGCCCAGACGACCTTGCCTCCCGTCTGTGGGGTGGGGTAGGTCCCCCACTTGTCGCTGAACATGGCGACCAGGAACAGTCCCCGGCCGCTCTCGGCATATTCGCCGGCCTGGATGGGGGCCGGTGGCTGCGGGTTGGCATCCCATACCAGAATCAGGACTTGCCTTTTGTCGGTGAGGAGCCACAGCCGTACCGGGGGGATCTGCGGCATGGCCCTGGCGGCGGCGACCGCGTTGGTGGTCAGTTCTGAGACGACCTGCTCGGCTGCCTGGCTGAGCGAGGTCAGCGACCATTCCCAAAGGAGCTGGCGAGTGTGCAGGCGAGCTGATGGCACCGCACCCGCCAGTGCGCCCAGTTCCAGGAAGTCCTGCACCGGCCAACCTGCTGCCATATCCGTTCCCCGATCCTGGGCGGGCGGGACCGGCGCCGGAGCACCGCTCAGCCGGGGACTGCGCGTAAATCCGGGGGCCGCAGTCCCCGCGACAGTGCCGGTCCCGCCCTGGGCAGGGCGAACGCAACCGTCATGCGACGGCGTTCTGGTGCTCGTCCTGCCGGTCATGAGGCTTCCTTTGGCTATCGCAGGGTCCTGGCCTGACGCTGCCGGATGATCTTCGCGGTGCTGCGCCCGGTGGCGCGGGTGGCGTGCCTGCGCCGGTCGTGTCCCCAGGGGCGGGAGGGAGTCTCACCGTCATGCCAGGAGGCGAGGAACTTCGTCCGGGCGTAGGCGATCTGGGAGTAAAACTGGCCTGGGGTCTTGCTGAGTGACTCGGCGGCCTGGTGGTAGTCGCCATGGACGGCCAGCGCGCCGAATACCTCGCGGATGTGAGGCGACAGGGTGTGCCAGATCTGGGTTAAAGCCAGGCGCTCAACGATGTGTTCTTCCGGGCTGGGAGTCGGATGAGCGAACACGTGCCAGTACCGCTCGAAGTTCACGCCCGGTTCCGTGGTGCGGCCACGCTGGCTGGGGTTGACGCCATGGGTGCGGGCCTCGCTGACGAACCAGTTGCTGACGGCGGTCATCCCGGTGTGGACCAGGTCGCGGCGCGATGGCGGCTGCTCGCTGGCGTACAGGTGTTCTGCGATGGCCGACCAGGCGAGGTCGATCCGCTCGGCGTAGTTCCGGGAGCGGTAGAACAGCTCGCAGCGGACCGCGACCAGCGTCAGCTCGTGAATGTCAGCCAGCGTGTAACCGTGCCGCAGCGGCACGTCGTCGCTGAGCCCGGTGACGCCGATCACAGATGTTCTCCGCTCATCGATCTCTGCGAGCCGCAGCAGGCCGCCAGAATGGACGCGCTCGCCGACGCGACCCGGCCCGGTGCCCGATACCGTCCATAAAGATGCCGGCAACAGCGTCCGCGATCTGGCCGGCATCGCAGTCGTCGTAGTAGCGGCACTCCCACGTGATATCGCCGTCGTCGCTCACGCGGACCTACCCGCGCTCGGGCCGGGCCGGGTTGATCACCACGATTTCCGCTCCCACGTCGTAGAAGTCCGGGTCCTCATACACCTCCATGCCGACCTTCAGGCCGTGAGCAGCCAAAGCGCGGCCCACCACCCCCTTCAGGGACACGCCTGGACGCATCCTCGGCCGCGGCTCGCCGGTCTCGGCGACGCCGAGCACGCGCAGCACCTGCCCGGTCATCTCCGCCGGGTCGGTGCCGCCACCGCGGCTCGGCCGGTAGTCCCATCTCACGGACCCGCCGTCTTCGACGGTCAGCTCGCAGCGCGCACGTTCCGCGCTGGTGATCGTCAGGCGCCGGCTCTCCTCCCACTCCGGGCTGCGGACACCGAATCCGCAGGCGGCCAGTTTCTCCGCGACGGCGCGCATGGCCTTTCCCGGGTCATCGCAGACGGCGAGGCCGCTGCAGTCGTCAAGCGTCTTGGGCATCAGGCTTCTCCGTATCCCGTGGCGGTGTCCTCGTGCTGACGCGGTTGGCGGGGTGGTCGAGCCAAACCCATTGGTCGTCGGCGGTGACAGTCATGCCGAAACGGTCACGCTCAGGGCGGCCGGCCTCGATCCACCACGAGTAGGCTTCCTCCACCTCGTCCCACAGCCGGCGCGGCCCATACTGCGCGACCGGCAGGCGCAATCGTCCGGGACGGAATTCGGCGCGTGCCCATGAGCCTTCGCGGGTGCGGGTCTCGAACAGGTAGAACGTGCACGCGCCCGCGGGGTCGGCGGATTTGACCAGGCGGGACTGGCAGCCGGGTACCCGCTCGCCAATCGCGAGATCGGCGCCACGGGACTCCCAGGCGAGCGTGCGGGGGTCCAGGAAGGTGCTGAAGATGGCGGCCTGGTTCTGGTGGTGGATGAAGCTGGCGGCGTCGCCGCGAAGGTGGCGCTGGGAGCGCATCATCATGAAGCCCGCCGACTGGGGGAACCGGCCGACCGCCGAGCCGTGCCCGGTGGCGACCAGGCGGGCCAGGTGCCCGAAGGTGTAGCCCGTGGTGTAGGGGGTGAGGATCACGCCGCCGGGACGGGTCTGTTCGATCCAGGCCCAGGGCACCCGCTCCACGGCGAACGTCACGTGAACCCTGTCGTAGGGCGCACCGCGGCTGTGGCCGGCGGCGCCATCGCCAACTATTAGGCGCGGCTGGTACCCGGCGGCCTGGAGGTTTTTTCGTGCCTGCTCAGCCAGCCCCGGGTCGATCTCGACGGTCGTGACGTTCCCGGCGCCCACACGCCACGACAGCAGGGCGGCCGTCCACCCGGTGCCGGTGCCGATGTCCAGGACCCGGTGGTGGTCATGGACTTGGAGCTGCTCCAGCATGGGGAACACGGCTCCTGGCGCCGAGTTGGAGCTTGACGCGCTGCCCTGCCCGGCGGTCACCCCGCCGCGCCCGTCGTCGACCTGAGTGACCAGCACAGTGTCGGTGGTGACAGCCACCCACCAGCGCTCGGGGTCGGCCGTGCGGTCGATGGGGTACTCGTTGGGTTCCTGGTCGTTCGGGTCGGCCAAGGCGACATCGGGGACGAACAGGTGCCTGGGCACCTCGTGTAATGCCTGGCGCCATCTCGGGTCGGTCAGGTGCCTAGTCTCTTGGAGCTGATCAGCCAGGCGTTCGGTGCGCGCCGCGAGATCGGCAGGCGTGTCGTCGTTCACCCAGATCCGCCCTCTCCTTGCCCGAAGATCCGGCCGTGTTGCACCCGGCCCCGCTGGGTTGCTGTACCCTCAGCATGATCCTGGATGATGCCAAACTGCAATAGTGCAGATTGGATTACGCCAAGAATCTTGGATCCGGTGGCATCATCCGGTCGATAGGTCACATCCGTAACAGCGCCTCGCGGATAAGGAACTCCCCATGGCGACACGGCGTAGCCCGACCGCCCGTCATCGGCGGCTGATCGGTGATCTCAAGCGACTGCGCGAGGCGCAGGGCCTGTCCCGTGAGCAGGTAGCCGAGCGCATTGGCTCCTCCGAGACGTCGATCTTCCGCTACGAGAAAGGCGAGTCACGGCCCCAGCCAGCGGTGGTCGCCGCCATGCTGGAGGTGTACGGCGTCGGCGGCGCGGAGCGGGACGAACTGCTGGAGATGGCCAGGGACGCCCGCAAGCGCGGGTGGTGGCACCGCCACCGCCAGTCCCTCAAGCCGGGATTCGATTCCTACATCGGCCTGGAGGCGGCGGCCTCCATCGTCCGCACCTACGAGGCGCAGACGGTTCCCGGCCTGCTCCAGACCGAGGCATACGCCAGGGCGAACGTCGAGGCGACCTCCATCGACGTCCTGCCGGCCGAGGTCGATGAGCGGGTCGACGTCCGCATCTCCCGCCAGGATCTGATCACCCGCTCCACCGACCGCGTCCAGATCATCGCCATCCTGGACGAGGCGGTGCTCCGCCGTCAGGTCGGCGGACCCGAGGCCATGCGGGAGCAGATCCGCCATCTGATCGCCATGGCCGCGGAGCCCAACGTAGTCATCCACGTCCTCCCGTTCGCCGCTGGCGCGCACCCCGGGATGGATGGCCCGTTCGTCCTGCTCAGCTTCCCCGAACCTGAAGATCCCGACCTGGTCTACCTGGAACAGGCCACCAGCGGCCTGGTCCCAGAAGAACCCGGGGAAGTACGCCGCTACACCCTGATGTTCGGAACCCTGCTCGGCAAAGCCCTGCCAGCCGAGGAGTCGGTAACCTTCATGTCAACGATCACGCACAATGAATCATGAGCCCAACCTGGGTAAGGAGGCGTGGGATGACCACGCAGGAGAACGACTCGACCCTGAGCGGGTGGCGCAAGAGTCCCTACAGCAACAACGGCGGCAACTGCGTTGAGGTCAACGTGCTAGCCCGCGACGAGGTAACGGCCGGGCACAAGGCCGACGCCGACAAGTTGTTCGTCATGCGGGACTCCAAGGACCCGGTCGGCCCCCGCCTGTACTTCACCGAGAGCGAATGGGACGCCTTCGCCCGCGGCATGAAGGACGGCGCGTTCGACGACCTGCGCTGACTCGTTCAGCCAGGTCCGCCCTGCATAGGGGGCATTGCTTTGCCTGTTACAGAGTGGCTGCCCCAGGGATGGACAGGGAATACCTTCGATGCGTGGGCATAGGCCGTCAGTCTGGCGCCTGGCCGGGAGGGGCCAACACGCGCACGTTGACTTTCTGTCGCCCCACCTGCGGGTTGGTGCTCGGCACGTAGGCGTTCAGCTCGCCTCCGTCATGTCGGAGCCCGGCGTAGGTGGCGGCACTCGGTACAGCGAGGGCTACCCCGTCCCCTCCCATCCAGGCATGTCAGGGCTATGCGCGGGCCAGAGCGAGAGCAACGGTGCCGCATCCCAGTGGCAGCTCACCCTCAGCGGCGGGGGCTTGACCTGTGAAAACGGGGAGCAAGCGGTTCGGTGGACCGCTGGGTCCGGTCGGCGCCCCGCGCGCACGGACGCATGACGGACGGGGACGGCCGCAGGAGTGATCAAAAGCGGGGTCTGCGCATTTCAGGGGCATATGAGCGGATAGGAGTGAGCGGTTCGGTGAACCGCTTGCTCCGCCCCGATCCCGTCCGCCATATGTCCGTAACCACTGCTACGCGGGGGCTTACAGCGGCACATCGTGAGACACAGCGGGACAGCAGCAAGAAGGCCCGCGAGGCTAGGAAAACCCAGCTCACGGGCCGTTTTCGCAGGTGGTGGCAGGTGTTGGGTTCGAACCAACGTAGGCTTAGCCGACGGTTTTACAGACCGCTGCTCCCGGCCGAGGCGAACGCCCCTGACCAGCGCCTACGCGGTTCAAGGCGGTGTTCGGGGCCGACGCCGTCCGCTATATGTCCGTACGCTCGGAGTTCACGGCGGCGGGGGGCACGGACAGCGTCGGTGGGAGCGGTATGCCGGCCGTCTGGTGCCGTGTCCAGTCTCACCATCGAGGCCTACTCATCACACCCAGAGCTGGCTGATCGGCAGGATCCAGATCCAGCCGTCGTGCCGGTAGGCGTGCTCGCCGGAATACAGGACGATGGCTTCTTGAAGGCGGGAGCCGAGGCGGTCCTTCAAGAGGCGGAGTCCGCGCAGGTCTTCGCCGCTGACACGGGTGCCGGCCTTGATCTCGAAGGCGATCACCTGGCCGTCGTCGCGCTCAAGCACGAGGTCCACCTCATCGCCCGCCTCGGTGCGGAAGTAGCCGGCCGCTACCGGCGCGTCCGACCAGCTGACCTGCTTGAGCACCTCCCCGACCGCGAACGTTTCCAGGAGGTGGCCGTACTCGGTGAGGGTCGCGGGCGCCGCCTGCGCGATCTTCTGCGGGGTGAGGTTGAGCAGCCAGGCCATCACGCCGGAATCGGTCATGTGCACCTTGGGGTGCTTGACTGTCCGGGAGCCAAGGGTCGTGCCCCACGCGGGGAGGCGGTAGATGAGGAAGACGGCCTCAAGGAGCTTGACGTAGTTCTCAGCCGTCGACCGATCCAGGCCGATCGCCCCGCCGGCCGCAGCCATGTTGAGCACCTGGCCTGACCGGGCGGCGAGCTGGCCGAGGAGCCTGGGCAGCATCTCGCGCTGCCTCACCCGCGAGATGTCCATCACGTCCTTATCGACCACCAGGTCAACGTAGTTGGCGAACCAGCGGGAACGCGAACGGCCCGGCGGGCGGCGAAGGGCCACCGGCATTCCCCCCGACGTCGATCGCCGGGCATACTCGTCCCGTGTCGCCGCTGTTACCTGTCCGGGAGGGATTTCAACGCCGCCGCCGTCGAGAAGCCTGGCAACGAAGGTCTCCGGAACGCCGTCGATCTCGCCCTGGGTCAGCGGGAGCACGGGGATGATATCCACCCTCCCCGTCAGAGCCTGGGCGGCCGCCGGAATGGCGGCGTACCGCGTCGAGCCGGCCAGGACGTACCTGCCAGGACGGAGATCCCGGTTGAGCTGGGCCTTGATGGCGTCGAGGAGCTCAGGAACATGCTGATACTCGTCAATCAGGACTGGCTCGCCCGGCTCGACGAACCTGCCGGGATCGGCGCGCACCGCCGACCTCGTCGCGGGATCGTCACAGTCGATCACCGCCCGCCCGAGACGCTCGGCCAGCTGGCTGAGCAGAGTGCTCTTGCCCACGGTCCTCGGACCGTTGAGGACGAGCACCGGCTCCTCAGCGAAACGAGCCGCCGCGACATCGACCAGACGGCGCTTCGCCAGGCCAGTCAGAACCTCACACATACCCCGATGCTACCTGCAGATTCCCGTTTTCCGGGTTAGTTCTTCCGCGTTTCCAGGACTTTTCTTCCCGTTTTCCGGCAGCCGGTTGCCACAACTCCGGCACATGCCACCGCCTCTGAGACGGACAAACGCCAAGTCAAAGCGCCCGTCCGAGGGACCGAGCGAGCGGTTACGAAGACCGCTCGTGGGTGCCAGGCAGGCACCTCGCCGCGAGGGCCATTCTGTGAGAGGTACACGCCGGGCCACCGCCAGGACCGCGGCATCGCTGGGAAGACCTGAGTCACTGTGCCGCACGCTGCTGCCGAACAACTCGCTCATCATTAGGCTGAGCCCGGCCGTTGACATGCCGCTGTGTGACATAGGCAGCGCCAGGGATCAGACTCATGAGGCTTGCATCAGGCTTTCGCGCGGCGCCAGGGATCAGTTTCTCGTGACTCCGCAGGCCTTCATGCCGCAGAGCAGCAGTCAAGACGGAGGCCAGGAACCCAGCGGCCTGCCGATTTCGCACTCATGACCGAACGGATCGAAGATTCGGCCAACCTGGGTCCGGACTGTCGGTTACTCCGCGTTACCTTTCGTGGGTCATCCTCTGGTGCCGACATCGCCCTCGGCTACAAGCAGCTGCTGGAAGTCGAGCGCGGCTGGCGGGACATGAAGTAGATCATCGACCTGCGCCCCGTCTATCACCACCTGGAAGACCGGATCCGCGCCCACGTCACCTTGTGCTGGCTGGCCCTGCTACTGATCCGCATCACCCTGGCCGCCACCTCGCGGCGGTCTTCGGCCGAGGCGCTGACCACCGTCACCGTCGCCCTGGCCCCCCGCAAGCGCGGCGCCCCCGAGCCCGAGGTGCTACGCCGCGCGCTGTTCGCCTGGGCGTTCAACCCCGGCACCCGCACCCTGGACCCGCCCGCCGACATCACCGCCGCCCTGGACTGGGCCGCCGCCGCGTCCCAGCCCGTCACCGCACTAGAGGACCCGGCCACCCTCCGGGCCGTGCTCGGCGCGTGCGCCCGCACCTGCGCCGGAAAGCCCCGGAGGTCGCCGAGACCGTCGACCGCCGCGTCGTCGCCAGCCCCGCCCAGGCCCAGGCGCTGCTCACCGCGGTCCGGGCACAAGGCCCGCGCGGTCAGCACCTGGAAGCGTTCTTCGGCTGCCTCTACTACGCCGCGATGCGGCCCTCGGAAGCGGTGTCCCTGCGCGAAACCGACTGCCACCTGCCTGCCCGCGGGTGGGGCCGCATCGACCTGGCCGCCTCCGAGCCGCGCGCCGGGCGCGGCTGGACCGACGACGGCGCCGCCCGCGAAGCACGCAGCCTCAAGCACCGCGCCGAGCACGAGATGCGCCCAGTCCCCATCCCGCCCGGCCTCGTCGCGCTGCTCCGAGCCCACCTCCAGCGCTACGGCACCGGCCCGGACGGGCGGCTGTTCCGCACCGCCCGCGACGGCGCCATCCAGCAAAGCGCCTATGGCGAGACCTGGCAGGCCGCCCGCACCGCCGCGTTCACTACCGCGCAGCAATCCTCCCCGCTGGCCCGCCGCGCCTACGACCTGCGGCACGCCGCGGTGTCGCTGTGGCTGAACGCTGGGGTCCCGGCCACCGAGGTCGCCCGCCGCGCCGGGCACAGCGTCGCCGTCCTGCTGAAGGTCTACGCCCACTGCATCGACGGGCAGGTCGGCGCCGCCAACCAGCGCATCACCGACGCCCTCACCACCCCAGACGACCAGCAGTCCTGAAGGTACCCGTGGGGCACGGGCAGGTGCGCTGCCCGTGCCCCACCACGCTCAGCCGCCCGACCCGCACCGGGCGCCGGCCTGCGCCGCGCCACCACCAGCCTGGCCGGCGCCGCGCTGCCAGCCCCACCTCCTGGCCGCATCCGGCGGAGGTGTGTCAATCCACGGACGGAACCACGATCCGTCCGTGGATTCACCGGCCGGCGCCCCCGCGCGCACGGACGCATGACGGACGCGGACGGCCGCAGGAATGATCAAGACCGGAGTCTGCGCATTTCAGGGGCATATAAGCGGATCGGGCCTAGTGGTTCGGTGAACCGCTGGCCCCGTTTCTGCTGCGCTGAGCCCAGCACCTGCCAGCACCTGCGGAAATGCCCCGTGAACGAGTACCCCGTCAACCGCACGGCCGACCCTGAGCGCTGGTGGGCGGCCGTCACCACCGGCAGCGTGCTGGTCACCCAGGTCGATGACGGGCGCGGCGACGTGACCGCGGGCCAGGGCAGCGCGTCAAGCTCCAACTCGGCGCCAGGAGCCGTGTTCCCCATGCTGGAGCAGCTCCAGGTCCACGATCACCACCGGATCCTCGACATTGGTACCGGCACCGGGTGGACGGCCGCCCTGCTGTCGTGGCGCGTGGGCGCCGCGAACGTCACAACCGTCGAGATCGACCCGGGGCTAGCCGGGCAAGCACAGAAGAACCTCCAGGCCGCCGGGTACCGGCCGGGCCTGATCGTTGGCGACGGCGCCGCCGGCCACCGTCGCGGTGCGCCCTACGACCGGGTTCACGTGACGTTCGCGGTGGAGCGGGTTCCCTGGGCCTGGATCGACCAGACCCGGCCCGGCGGCGTGATCCTTGCCCCCTACACGGCCGGCTACGGATTCGGGCACCTGGCCCGCCTGGTCGCCACCGGGCACAGTTCGGCGGCCGGCCGGTTCCCCCAGTCGGCGGGCTTCATGATGATGCGCTCCCAGCGCCACCTTCGCGGCGAGGCCGCCAGCTTCATCCACCACGAGGACCAGGCCGGGATCTTCAGCACCTTCCTGGACCCCCGTACGCTCACCTGGGAGTCCCGCGGCGCCGATCTCGCGATCGGCGAGCGGGTACCCGGCTGCCAGTCCCGCCTGATCCAGTCCGCTGACAGCACGGGCGCATGCACGTTCTACCTGTTCGAGACGCGCACGCGGGAAGGCTCATGGGCGCGCGCCGAATTCCGTCCCGGCCGATCCCGCCTGCCAGTCGCCCAGTACGGGCCGCGCCGGCTGTGGGACGAGGTGGAGGAAGCCTGCTCATGGTGGATCGAGGCCGACCGCCCCGGGCGTGACCGTTTCGGCATGACCGTCACCGCCGACGACCAGTGGGTCTGGCTCGACCACCCCGCCGACCGCGTCAGCACGAGGACACCACCACGCGATACGGAGAAGCCCGATGCCTGAGGCGCCCGACGACTACGGCAGTCTCGCCGTCTGCGACGACCCCGGAAAGGCCATGCGCGCCGTCGCGGGCAAACTGGCCGCTCACGGATTCGATGTGCGCGGCCCTGACTGGGAGGAAGGCCGGAACCTGACGGTCACCGGCCTGCGCGACACGATGTGTGACGTCACGGTCGAAGACAGCGGGTTCGTCATCTGGGAGTACCGCCCCGGTGACAGTGCCGATCCGGACAAGGTCGCGGCCCGGGTGATGCGCCTGCTTGCCGATGACAGCCCGCCCTTCCCCGGCAGGCAGGACCGGCCAGAGCCCAGAACTGCATTGAAGGGCCTCGTCGGCCGCAGGCTGGAGACCCGGGGACTGGCGGTCTGCCTGAAGGTCTATGAGGATCAGGTGGCCTACGAGGTCGCGGCCGAGATCTCAGTGACCAACCCGGACTGCCCGCAGCGGGGACGGGTGCATGTCACCGACGAGGGCGCGCTGATGTGGGAATGCGGCTACGAGGAGCACGGCAGCGGCACCGGGGCCATCGCCGGCCTGATCGCCGCCATCCTGGCCGAGGACATCACGCAGCGTTGCGTCCAGCGCGGCAGGCGGCGCCGGCGGACAGCGGGCAGGGGGAATCGCCACGGGATCGGCAAGTTGGTGGTTTGGGGTGTGGCGGTGCCGGTTGTGGCGTGGTGTCCGGGTTGACGCGGGAACGGCTGACTGGCAGGCACACGGCTGGGTCCTGATTCGCGGCGATGGCCTCCTGGCCGGGATGATCAAGGTGTCTGAAGCCCGGTCATCTGCCCGGAGCAAGAGGCCATCCATGCCAGTGCCGCATGCCGCCGTAATCGCCGTGACCCCCGTGACCAGCACCGATGAGAAACTCCCCGGCCTGCTGGAGGTACTGGCGCAGGTCCCGGACCCGCGCCGGAGGCGGGGACGCCGGTTCACGCTGGTGTTCATGCTCGCGGTCGCGGTGGTGTGCGTGCTGGCCGGGGCGAAGAGCTTCCGGGAGATCGGCGGCCAGGCCGCTGGCCTGCCGCAGGACCTGCTGGCCGCGCTGGGCGGCAGGCCGCACCCGCTGCGCCGGAAGATCATCGTCCCGAGCGGGAAGCGGATCCGGACCCTGGTCCAGGCGCTGGACGCGGCCCGCCTGGACGGTGATCACCGGCGGCTGGCTGCGCGCCCTGGCCGCCGCCGGGAAGCCAGGGCACCTGCTGACCGCGATCGCAATCGACGGGAAATGGCTGCGCGGCGTCGCGGACGGGCAGGTCAAGCTGTTCGCCGCGATGCTGCACGAGGAGGGCGTGATCATCGCCCAGCACCGCATCCCCGACGATACGAACGAGATCACACAGGTCAGGGAGCTGCTGGACCCCGCAGGCCTGACGGATGCCGTCGTCACCGCCGGCGCCGCCCACGCCCAGCGCGACACCGCCGCCTGCATCGGCGGGGAAAGGGAACCGGGCTACCTGCTGAGCGTCAAGGGCAACCAGCCAGGACTGCAGCGCGCCATCTACGGCAAGGTCAACGCCGATTGCGGCACCGCCCCGGACCACGTCACCACCGACTACAGCCACGGCCGGATCGTCCGCCGCTCCCTCTGGGTCACCGATGCCGCCGGCACCGGCTTCCCGCACGCCGCCCAGGTCATGAGGGTCCGCCGCGACACCTTCGACCTGACCGGAACCGCCCTGGCCAAGGAAGTCGTGCACGGCATCACCAGCCTGGACCCCGGCCGCGGCACCCCCGCCACCCTCGCCGGCCTCACCCAGGGACGACGATGCGGTCGCCGCAGTGCGCCGCCACCGCCGTCTTGGGCGACGATGGTCCCCAGTTCAGCCGGTAGCGGCCTGTCTGGCCTACTTGAGCGGCCTCGAGCGGTCCCCGAACACGGTGAGACTACGCCCACGACTTGTGCATTGAACGTGGTCGCCCGCGGCCCGTCGCCGCTGGTATCGCGGAAAGGTCATCGAGGACGGTGCGATACTCGCGGGCCACCAGGCGAGGGCGTCTCACGATGGCTCCTTCGAAGCCGCTCTGGCCGTCGACAGCCACTCCATCTCGTCGTCGGCGCGCCGCCCGAGATTGCGTGCCAGCGCCGCGTACAAGTCCGACTGGGTGACCTTGAGCTTCGACAAGTCAAGATCGTCGGTCTCCATCTGCGCGATGAGCCTGCGAATCGCCTCCATGGCGGCCTCCCGGCAGATCCCCGCGAGATCGGCGCCCATGGACCCTTCGGTCTCCGCTGCCAGGGCGTCGATATCGACGTCGTCCGCCAGCGGCTGATGCCGGGTGTGCACCGCGAGAATCGCCCGGCGGGTCGCCGTATCGGGTGCCGCTATCTGGATCTGCACATCGAACCGGCCGGGTCGCAGCAACGCAGAGTCGATGATGTCGGGCCGGTTCGTCGTCGCCAAGGTGACTACTCCGCGCAGTTCCTCGATTCCGTCAAGTTCGGTCAGGAGCTGGCTTACCACCCGCTCGCTGACGTGGTTCTCACCGCCGCCGCCCCGGCTCGGGGCCAGCGCGTCGATCTCGTCCAGGAACACGATGCAGGGAGCAGCCTGCCGGGCCTTCTTGAAGACCTCCCTGATCCCCTTCTCGGACTCGCCGACCCACTTGGACAGCAGCTCAGGCCCCTTGACGGAGATGAAGTTCACGCCGCTCTCATGCGCGACCGCCTTCGCCAGGAGCGTCTTGCCGCCACCGGGCGGGCCGGTGAGCAAGATGCCCTTGGCTGGGCGGGCACCAGCGTGCGCAAGTGCCGGAGCGTAACGCAGAGGCCACTCCACCGCCTCGCGCAGCGCCGTCTTCGCCTCCTCCATCCCGCCTACCTCGTCCCAGGTGACGTCGGGTATCTCGGTGAAAACCTCGCGAAGCGCGGAGGGCTCCACCTCGCGCAGAGCGCCGAGGAAGTCCTCCATGGTCACCTCAAGCGCCATCAACTCCTCGTAAGGAATGTCCGCCGATGCCAGATCGATGCTCGGCATGAGCCTCCGGAGCGCGACCATGGCTGCTTCCCGCGCTAGCGCCTCAAGATCGGCACCGCCGAAGCCGTGCGTCACGGCGGCGAGATGGGCCGCGTCAACGTCGTCGGCCAACGGCATCCCGCGGGTGTGAATTTCCAGTATCTCGCCGCGTCCGTTACGGTCCGGGATGCCGATCTCGATCTCCCGGTCGAAGCGGCCGGGGCGGCGCAACGCTGGATCGAGATTCTGCGGGATGTTCGTCGCGCCAATCACGATCACCTGACCGCGCGTCTTCAGGCCGTCCATCAGCGCGAGCATCTGGGCGACCACACGCTTCTCGACCTCACCCTTGACCTCGGTTCGCTTGGGCGCGATGCCGTCGATCTCGTCCAGGAAGATGATGCAGGGCGCCTTCGCCTCAGCTTCCTCGAAGATCCTGCGGAGGTGAGCCTCGCTCTCCCCGTAGAACTTATGGATGATCTCCGGCCCGTTGACGTGGATGAAGTGCGCAGCGGTCTCGCTAGCGACCGCCCTGGCGAGCAGCGTCTTCCCGCAACCTGGCGGCCCGTACAGCAGCACCCCTCGTGGCGGGTCGATCCCCAGCCGCTCGAACACCTCCGGGAAGCGCAGGGGCAATTCGATCATCTCGCGCACGCGCCCCACCGTGCGGCCGAGGCCGCCGACGTCCTCGTAGGACACCTTCTGGGCGCCGCGGCGGTTGGCTGCCTTCCCGGGGGGCGCCTTGATCTGGACGCGTGTTCCCGGCTGGATCAGCACGAAACCACCGGGGACGGTGCTGCTGACTGTGAAGTTCTGCGGCCGGGAGCCGAAGAGGTTGACGCTAACACGCTCGTCGGCCCCTACTACGAGCCCGTCGATAAGCTGCCCAACATAGGAGGCGTCTCGTGCTTGCGGCGCGCGCAGTGAGCCGATGGGTGTCAGTGTCACCGCCTGAGCACCCTGCACCTTGGCCAACTCCACGACCACGCGCTCGTCGAGTCCCGCCCCGGCGTTCTCGCGAGCGATGCCGTCGATCTGGATTTGCCGTTTGCCTCGCTCGGCGATCTGCGCAGGCATGACCTTCAGAGCGGTTGAGCGCTGCTGGCCTTTGATGACCACGACATCCCCGACGTTCGCGCCGAGGCGCTCCATGTCCGCGGGGTCGAGTCGTGCCATCCCACGGCCAGCGTCCTTCGGCATGGCCTTTGCGACACGCAAGGTCACGTTGCGCTCGGGGTTGTTTGTGGGGGCAGTCATGTGGTGCTCCTCCTACTCTCGGCGTTCCACGCGCTGGCTAGGCACCCGAACTCGCTGGTTGACCCCGCCTGCGAGCTGAGCATCAGCATGACGATCCGCCGCAGCATGCCGGGCCGTTGCGTGGAGCTAGGCCGTGTCCGCCTCTGCTGGTGGCCCTGCTGGCCCTGCGCCGTGGCGCGGCTGGCAGCGGCTTGGCGGGCAGCCCGCCCGTCGTATCCAGAGCACGATCCGGTGCTGCTCAGCCAGGGAAGCGTCAGCATTGACGGCCTGGACTTCCCGGAGATTGCCGCCGATACCGTCGGCCGGGGGTATGCGGGGCTGCTGGGCTCGAAGACGGCCCTGCCTGCCGTGCGCACCGCCACACCGGATGCCACTGCGACCGCGATGTCGACAGTCGACCCGGCGAGCGCCATGGCGATTCTCGATGGCTTCCTGTACAGATTCCTGAGCTGGGACCATGTCCGTAAGGGGGCAAAACGAACCTTCGGTCGGGCGCGCGGATACGCACTCGGCTTCCACCCAGGGGCACTGCCGGTCGCATGGAAAGCACGACCAGGCAGCAGCGTGCAGATGTGACGCGGGTCAGGGCGACAAGTTGCAGAGAAGGGCAACCATCACACACGCCGGGTGCTATTAGTTAATTATCATTACCCAGGCAAACCACTATGTGAGCCAGAAAGCACCCGATAATGCCTGTGATATAGATCACATATAGGGCGGCAAGTATTCGATCTTATATTCGTATAACTCTCTTGACCTGGAAGGCTATCACCGGATCGCCGAGTGCGACACTCCGGGTGTCACAGTTATATATCACTTTCCGTACATAGAAACTTACTCTATGAATTCAATTTCGGCCGCTGCAATCGTGACTCACGAGTTCCTTTCGAATACGTAACGCTACGATTCGACTACACATTGTGTAAAGTCGCATCCCGGCCACAGTTCCTGACAGTCGGATGGGCACGCGTCAGCATGGGCATGGACGGCAAGGCCCTGACTGGGACGACGCGGTTGGCGCGGAGGGCCGGACTGCTCGGTGGCGCCGAGCACCGGCCGCCTCGCTCCTCATCGCGCTTGCGGCCGAGCAGCCCAATCCGCCACCTGGACACGACGCGGGTCATGGTCCGGATGGGTCACCGACGCGGGGCCGCTCAGGAGGCGACGATGAGCTGCGGGACTTCCGCAGCGCGCGACCTGTTCGAATGCGCGGTGATCGCGTGCAGACCGCCTGTCCTGCGGCGCGCCTGGCCCAAGCTACAGGCGGTGCGCCCAGGCACGCTCAGCCGCGGCAGCCGATTTCGGGCTGGCGGCTGAGCACCTCATTCTCTCCTGCCCGCATGGTCAGTACGGGAATTCGATCTCCTGCCAGAGCTGCCGGGGGGGACGGGGTGGTTGCCCGTCGTGCACCGGCGGCATGTGCCGGCTGAGCCGTCCGGTCTGCGAATCGATCTCCGTCAGCCGCG
>Ga0307372_10001481_pt1 | contig 41011 bp, 34 predicted proteins | sample OX1MG_FD_202533 | JGI IMG/M metagenome (GOLD analysis project Ga0307372, IMG submission 202533) | Soil microbial communities from Risofladan, Vaasa, Finland - OX-1 | ecosystem: Environmental > Terrestrial > Soil > Coastal area > Acid sulfate soil | place: Finland: Risofladan, Vaasa | collected...
GCCCCGCTCGGATCGGTGACGGCCCCGAACCCCGCGACGAACGCCATCGTCGGCACCGGTCCGTACCAGTTCCCCGACCCCGACTGCTCCATGTCGCTGGCCCCCCACACCGTGACCGGGGCCGCCAGGCCCGGGGTCGCGACCGCTGCCACCACCTGGCTGGCCCAGGCGGAGCCGGCCTGGGACATCTCGGCCGGGGTGAGGGCGTCGGCGGGGGGATCGGCCGCGGTCAGGCTGTTGCTGGTCCCGGCCGCCAGCCGGATCGGCGGCGAGGCCGCCCCGTGAGAGCTGGCGTAGCCGGCGAGCCAGGCGTCCAGCAGCGGAACCAGGTCGGGGTCGGGAGTGCAGTTGGTGTCACCGAAGAGCTGAGTGCCGAACTGGCGGGGGGGCGCGCTGCTGGCGAGGAAGCAGGGAGCCCCGAAGTCCAGCACCACGATCCCGGCGGCCCGGGCGGGCTCGGCCGCCCCGTATGCGTAGAGGGGACAGCCGCTGCTCGAGCTGACGCGGCAGGCGAGCAGATCGCCTCCGTAGACGTAGTAGGAGGAGGTGGCCACCGGCGCGACGCCCTCCGGGCCCCCGGGGGCCGCCGCCCGCGGGCCGCGCGCCCGGGGCGGGACGGGGGCGGCCGGGACCCGGGCGCCGGCCGGGACCCGGGCGCCGGCCGCGCCGCGGGTGATCGCGATCCGCTGGCCCCGCCCCGCCACCATCACGGTCGTCCCCGGGTCCCGGGGGTCGGTCCCGCTGACCACCCAGCCCTCCGCAGCGGTGTGCCAGCAGCGCCAGGGAGTCACCACCGCCGAGCTCACGGGCAGGTCCAGACAGCGGACCGGCCCCACCCCCGCCAGCCGCACGGACGCCATCCGGGCTGGGGCCCGGTCGCCGACGCTCGCCGGAGCGGCGTCGCCGGTGGCCGGGCCCAGCGCCGCTCCCAGGGCCGCCACGAGGGCGGCGAGGGCGAGCACGGGACGGGGGAGCGCGGACGTTTTGGAGTGGCAGGTGGAGGGGACGACGTCACGGCTCCGGCGGAGTCGGCCGGGGCGCCCGGATCATACGGCACCCGGCGGGACAGCCCGGCTGGTGCCCCCTGGTGGATTCGAACCACCGGCCGTCGCCTTAGAAGGGCGCTGCTCTGATCCGCTGAGCTAAGGGGGCGGTGGCGGCATTGTCGCGCGCCCGGGCGAGCGGCCACCGAGGCCGCCCACCCGATCCCGTACGATCGCCCGGTGGAGCAGCCCCGGCCGGACGACCTGCCGACGCGCTGCTACCTCGTGCGCCATTGCGATGTGGAGAATCCCGGCCGCGTCATCTACGGGCACCTGCCGGGCTTTCCCCTGAGCGCCCTCGGGGTGGCCCAGGCCCACCAGCTGGGCGCCTTCTTCGCCGCCACCCCGGTCCGCGTCATCCTCACCAGCCCGCTGGAGCGTGCCCGCCAGACCGCGGCGATCATCGCCAGCCACCTGGAGGGGGTCCCGGTCGCGGTCACCACCGACCTGGTCGAGGCCGACTTCGCCCACTACCTCCAGGGCATCCCCTACCGCGACATCGTCTGGCGGCGGCCGCGGTGGTGGGTCCACATGGCCTGGCCAGGCCTGCTCCCCGGTGACGAGCCGATGTCGCAGATGGCCCAGCGGGTGGGGCGGCAGCTGGAGCGGGTGCGGGCGGAGCACCCCGGCGCCGGGGGCATCTGCATCAGTCACGGCGATCCCATCCAGGCCTTCTGGGCCACCTGCGACCACCGGCCGCCCTGGGCACTGCACCGGCTCCAGTGCGCCAAGGGCGGCCTGCTCGCGCTCGACTACAGGGGCCGCGAGCTCCGGGCCAAGACCTACCGCGCCCCCACCGCCGCGCCCGCCGTCGAGGCCAGGGGCGGGGAGCCCGAGCCGGTCTCGACCCAACACCCATGAGTCACCGGGCGAGACGAGGCGAACCGCGTCGGCGGGCCGGGGCACGGGCTGGGGCCAGGCGCGGTGGTCGGGAGGCGTGACCCGGTAGGGGCTCATCAGGCGCGTGACCACGCGGAGCGCGGTGCGCAGACGGCGGCGCGGGAGGAGGACGCGCCCGATCTCGGCCAGGGTGACAGGCAGGGCCACGCAAAGGTGGGGCGTCAAGCAGCTCCCTTACTCCCAACTCCCTCGGCCACGGCGAGTGGTGGACGGGGCGTCTCGCCGGTGGACCCAGACGAGGCTAGCCGGGGCCGCGTCCGAGGCTCGTCACCTCCTCAGCCCTGGCGGCGGGAACGAGGATGGTGAGACAGTCGCCATGCTTGAGTTCGGTCTGCCCATTGGGGGTGAGTCGCTGCCTACCGCGCTGGAGCACCACCACGAGTGAGGCCTGAGGCCAGCGGACCTCGCAGACACGCCGACCTTCGTAGCCGACGGGAACGACGACAGCCATAAGCCGATAGCCTTCGAGTGGGTTGCTCGCCTGAACCGCGTTGGGCACGCGACCCGCGGGCAACTGGGCAACCTCCTGTGTCTCAGCCTCGGTGACCACCTGTCCGAGGCGGGCGGCAAAGGCTCGCATGACATCCCGGTCTGATATCCAACCAACCATGGTCTGTCCGTCTGGGCCCATCACCGGAAGTCCCGACTGGCCGTAGATCGCGAGCTGGCGGAGCGCCTGATCCAAGGTCTCCTCGCCGAACAGAGCCTGGGGGCTCGCGCTGGCTCGACCGCCTGACTCATGCGCCCCGGCAGGTGCGGCGATCGGATCCGGAGATGGCGATGAGACCGCCTCGGCCACCACCGGAGGCAGTCGTCTCATCACCTCCGAGACCCGCAGCTGCTGGAGCAGAGTGGCGGGCTTGGGACGGTCGATGTCGACCCCCCGGCGCAGCAGCTTGGTGGTGTAGATGGTCCCGTAGCTGAGACGCTGGGAGACGGCGGTGGCAACGGCGACCGCCAGCATCATGGGTAGGACCAGGGAGTAATCTCCCGTCATCTCCACGGCGGCGGCGATGGCGGTCAGGGGTGCCCTCGCCGCCGCCGCGAACACGGCGCCCATCCCGACCATGGCGAAGACTCCGGCCGCCCCCGCACCGGAGCCCAGCAGGTGGTGGGCGATCAAGCCGTAGGCCATGCCCAGGGTGGCCCCAACGAAGAGAGACGGTGCGAATATCCCGCCCGAGCCACCGATCCCCATCGTCAGGCTGCAGGCCACGATCTTGCCTGCGGCCAAGGCCACCAGGAACCACAGCACATAGCCGCCCGCGACCGCCCTCTGAAGCACGGGGTAGCCCACTCCGTACATCTGAGGCAGTGCCAGGAGGAGCAGCCCCAGGGCCAGACCGCCTACTCCTGGCCGCAGCCATTCCGGCCGGCCCCGCCAGAGCCAGTTCCAGAAGTCCTCCATCCTGTAGAGGGTCTTCTGAAAGGCGATCCCGACAAGCCCCGCAGCCACTCCCAAGCCGATGCAGAGGAGGTACCCGGTGGTCGATGGCAGCACGAGATGGGGTAGGGTGAAGAAGGCGTGGGAGCCGAAGACAGCCTGTCCCACGGCGTCCGCCGCCATGGACGAGATGAGGACCGCCACAAAGGCCTCGGTGGAGATCTCCCGCAGGATCAACTCCAGGCCGAAGAAGACACCCGCCAGGGGCGCGTTGAAGGTGGCGCTGATCCCGGCCGCCGCCCCACAGGCCACCAGCAGTCTCATCCTGGTCTCGGCCATGCGGACGATCTGGCCGAAGGTCGATGCCAGCGCCGATCCGATCTGAACGATCGGGCCCTCGCGCCCGACCGATCCACCACCGCCTATGCACAGCGCCGAGGCCAGGGCTTTGACGACGGTGACCTGGGGGCGGATCCGGCCACCTCGCTCCGCCACCGCCATCATCACCTCGGGGACTCCATGCCCCCTGGCCTCAGGGGCCCAGAGATAGATGATGGGCCCATAGATCAGACCGGCGATGACGGGCGCGAGGACTATGAACCAGATCCCGAGACCGGGAAAGTGAGGACTCGGAACGAGCCCGAACTGACCGAAGGTGGCCCGGCCGGTGATCAGCCAGGTGAACAAGTAGATCAGGTACCGGAATGCCACCGCGCCCAGGCCTCCGCCCAATCCCACCAGGCCGGCCAGGAGGAAGAGGGCGAGCCGATTGCTCCTGACCCAGATGCCCAAGGCGCGCCACTGGGACGGGGAGACAGGGAGGGACGCGACGGAGCGCTCGGCTACCAGGCGCAGGCGCGATATCGAGAGGACTGGCCTCAAAGCCGGGAGATCCCCTCCAGCAGAACATCCAGCGCCTGCCGGATGTTCGACCATCGGAATCCCGCGGGCGCGACAGCTCCGTGCAGCAGCAGGCCGTCACCGAGAGCCAGCAGGATGGAGGCGAAGGCGTTGTCGGGAATCGCTCTCAGCTCCCCGCTCTCCACCCCCTCTCGAATCCACTCCCGCAGTCGGGTTCTGCGCCTCTCCATCGCCTGCACAAACCGGTCCCGGACCTCCACTTCCGTGAGCATGGCCGTCCACAGATCGGCTCGCACCTGCACTAGGGCGGGATCGTCCGCCCGCTCGAGCATGGCCCGGGTGAAGAGGCGCAGCCTCGCCCGCGGCGAGGCACCCGAGCTCGCGAACTCGTCCATCAGCTGGTCCCACCCGGCGGCCTCGTCATCCAGCAGAGCCAGCAGCAGATCGCGCTTGCTGGGGAAGTACACGTAGAAGGCGCCCTTGCTGACACCGGCCTCCGCACAGACATCGTCGATCGTGAGGTCCCGGTAGCCACGGCGCACGGCACACTTCCAGGCGGCCGCGACGAACTCCTGGCGGCGCTGCTGACGGGTAGCGGAAGCGAGTTTGGGCATCCTACGTCTGATTATACAAAGCAACCGACTGGTCGGTCATTATTTCAGCCGAACGCGGCCCCTGCCCCTAGTCTTCTGGCCACTCGCGCAGACGTCTCAATGGGGTCCCCACAGACCCTGCTCCCAGGTGACGACTCGGAGAGTCCACCAGCGCACTCCCACTGGGGATGTCAACCCGAGCCTCGCTGACAAGAGCTCGCCGCGCATTGGTGTCGCGCAAGCGGTCGTTTAGGCTACGAGAGGCCGCTTCGAGGCGGCTCCGGAGGGCGGCTGGTGGCCCGGACCGACGGCGACCCCGTGGTCGGCTAGGTCCGCGTGTCCACCGAGGAGCAGGGCGACCTCGGCGCCGGCCTCGAGGCCCAGCGCCCGGCGATCACGGCCACCTGCCGCGCCCGAGGCTGGCGGCTCCTCGGCCTCCACGAGGACGTCGCCAGCGGCACGGCCCTTGCCAATCGGCCGGGCCAGGAGGCCGCCCTCGCGGTGGTCCGTCGCGGGGAGGCCCGCGGGCGGGTTGTCGCGAAGCTCGACCGGCTCAGCTGGAGCGTCATCGACGCCGCCCAGACCGTCGAGCAGGCCCCGCAGGATGGGTGGAACCTCGTCGCCCTCGCCCTCGGGGTCGACTTCTCCACCGCCGCCGGCACCGCCATGGCCCACATGACCGCGGTCAGCGCCGAGCTCGAGCGCCGCCTCCTCGGGGAGCGGACCCGGGCCGCTCGTGCCGTCAAGCGGGCCCAGGGGGTCCGGCTGGGCCGACCCCCTGAGGTGGCGGCGAACACGGCCGCGACCATCTTCCGGCTCCCCCGCGCCCGCTCGACCACGACGAGGATCGCCCGGCGCCTCGAGGCCGAAGGCGTCCCCGCCCCGCGCGGCGACCTCCGGTGGCACGCGGCAACCGGGGCGCGGCTGATCGTGCGCCAGGGCCGGAGCCTCAAACGGGGTGACCGGCCAGATCCTCCAGGCCTCGTGCCGCCCGTTCCGGGGTGCGTAGAGGATCGTAGGGCGTCTGGAAACGCTACCGTGGCGCCCATGCACGCGGCCGGGCCCCCCAGCGGCCGGAGCGGGGCCGGGCGGGCTGCGGCCGGCCCCGCCTCTTCTGCTTGAAATGCCGCCTCTCCCCGACCAGAACCCGGCCGCCCGAACGTCTGGGCATCGTCCGCAGTGTCCGCGGTGGCGAGAGTGGGGCCGTCAAGGGATACCCACCCGCCCTCCCCTTTAGAACCCTCCCCGGGTGTCCCCCTGCGCCAGCGGCACGCCGGCAGCTGTGACCAGCGCCTGCAGCGGCGCCGATCCCCCCCGCGCTCGCGCCTTCGAGATCGCCACCGAACTCGGCACCTGCACCCCACGTCGGGCCCTTCCCAGACGTCCTGCGGTGAGTTCCGGCACGACCCCCTCGTAGTCCGCTTCCCGGAACAGGGTCATCGCCAGCACGGAGTAGACGACCATCCGCGCTGGCCACAGCCGGTGGCGCACCTCACGCGTCCCAGTGGCCTCGATCGCCTTGTCCACCACCTCCTGGGGATACGGTCCCGTCAGCACGCCCAGGGCGATCCGGTCGCGCAACCGCCGGTCGCCCCAGCCGGCAAGCCGGTAGGCCCGCTCTCAGCCGGGGGGGGGTGGCTTCGCCATCGGCACCGGCCGCAGCCGGCGCCAGAGCATCCGCAGGGGGTCGAACTGGCGGTCGGCGAGCCGCTCCTTGAGGGGGATGATCGCGTTGTCGGTGATCTTGATGTGCTCGGGGCACACCTCGGTGCAGCACTTGGTGATGTTGCAGAACATCACCCCGGCCTCCCCCGCCAGCTGGGGCAGCCGGTCGGCCACGTCCTTGGGGTGCATCTCCAGCGAGGCCAGCCGCACCATGAAGCGGGGGCCGAAGAACTGAGCCTGGCCCTGGTGCTCCCGCAGCACGTGGCAGACGTCCTGGCAGAGGAAGCACTCGATGCAGCGGCGATGCTCCTCGACCCGCGCGATGTCCGCCTCGTGGATGATGAACGGGGCCTGCTCGCCGGGCGCGGGCGTGAAGGGCTGGATGCTGCGATTCACCTCGTAGTTCCAGCTGACATCGGTGACCAGATCGCGCACGATCGGGAAGGCCTGCATCGGCTGGACCACCACCACCGGGTCGGTGGGACGCATCACCGCCTCGATCCGCGTCTTGCAGAGCAGAGCCGGACGCCCGTTGATCTCGGCCGAGCAGGAGCCGCACTTGCCCGCCTTGCAGTTCCAGCGGCAGGCGAGGTCGGGAGCGCGATGGGCCTGGATCCAGTGCACCGCGTCGAGGACCACCATCCCCTCCTGGAGCGGGACCTCGTAGTCGACGAATCCGCCCCCGGTGGCGTCGCCGCGCCACACCCGCAAGGTGGCCGACCGGCCGGTGACGCCGTCGTCGTAGGTGATCCGCAGGCTCGGGAGCGGATCCGGGGCGGCGGTCATCGGTCGCCCCGGTTCGTCCGCCCGGCGGACTGGCGCCGGTCGGCGGCGTCGGCGAGCGCGGTGGCCGCCACCCGGGTCTCCCCCTCGGTGAGGTGCCGCAGCGGGGCTGGCATCGCCTCGATCGGCACCGGACGAACGGCCATCTGGTCTCCCTCGGCCCCCCGGGCGACGAAGTTGACCTGACCCAGCTCGGGGTCGCGCTCGGGGAAGTCGAGCCGCCACTGCGATCCCCGACTCTCGCGGCGCTCCAGCCCGGAGCGCACGATCGCCTCGCTCACCGTCAGCATGAAGCGCAGGTCGCGGGCGGTGCTGAGCCCGGGGTTGTAGGCGGGGCCGCCGGGAACCGCGAGCCGCTCGGCCCGTGCCCGCAGCTCGCCGACGGTGGCGAGCGCCTCCCGCAGCGAGGCCTCGGTGCGCGCAATTGCCGCCCCCGACTGCATCGCCTCCTGGAGCTCGCGATGCATGGCGAAGGGGTTCTCGCCCTGGGCCCGCTCCAAGGGCTCGCGCAGCAGCCGCCACTCCGCCTCCGCCTGGCGCCGGTCGGGATCCGGGCGATGGCCCAGACCGAGGGCGTCGCGGGCGGCGGCCTCGCCGGCGCGCCGGCCGAACACCAGGATGTCGCCCAGCGAGTTCCCCCCGAGCCGGTTGGCGCCGTGGAGCCCGGCCGCGACCTCGCCCGCGGCGAAGAGGCCGGTCGCCGTGGTGGCCCCGGTCTCGGCGTCGACGTTGACGCCGCCCATGGTGTAGTGGATGGTGGGGGCGACCTCCATCGGCTCTTTGGTGATGTCGACGCCGGCCAGGCTCTCGAACTGCTCCACCATCGACGGCAGCGCCCGCCGGATCGCCTGGGGCCCGCGGTGGGTGATGTCGAGGAAGGCGCCGCCGTGGGACGACCCCCGACCCGCCTGCACCTCCTTGAAGATGGAGCGGGCGACCACGTCCCGTGAGGAGAGCTCCTTTTTGATCGGGTCGTAGCGGACCATGAAGCGCTCGCCCTGGCTGTTGCGCAGCAGGCCGCCCTCCCCCCTGACCGCCTCGGTGACCAGGATCCCGCGCGCCCCCGGCGGCCAGATCATCCCGGTCGGGTGGAACTGGACGAACTCCATGTCCTTGAGCTCGGCACCCGCCTGGTACGCCATCGCGGCGCCGTCCCCGGTGCCCTCCCAGGAGTTGGAGGTGATCCGGTACATCCGGCCCCAGCCGCCGGTGGCGAGCACCACCGCTCGGGCCCGGATCAGGACCAGCTCGCCGGTGTCCCGGCGATAGCCGCACGCACCCGCCACCCGACCCCGGTGCTGGAGCAGGCGGGTGAGGGTCGTCTCCATCTCCACCCGCACCCCCGGGGTGTGCACCAGCCGGTCCTGGCAGGTGCGGATCAGCTCCAGGCCGGTGCGGTCTCCGATGTGGGCGAGCCGGCGCCAGGAGTGGGCCCCGAAGGCGCGCTGGCTGATGCGGCCGGCGGGGGTGCGCGAGAAGACCCCGCCCCACTGCTCCAGCTCGATCACGCGGTCGATCACCTCATGGGCGAAGAGCTCCACCATCCGCCAGTTGTTGACCATCCCCCCCCCGCGCATGGTGTCGCCGAAATGGACCTGCCAGGAATCCTCGGGGTCGAGGTTGCCCAGGGCCGCGGCGATCCCGCCCTCGGCCATCACGGTGTGGGCCTTGCCGAGCAGCGACTTGCACGCCACCAGCACCTGGCAGCCGGCCTCGGCGGCGGCGATGGCGGCCCGCATCCCCGCTCCGCCAGCGCCGATCACGAGCACGTCGGTGTCGCCTTCCCAGGTCATGCGGGCCCGCCTAGAAGCCCAGGTGGGGGTCGTGGACGACCCCGTACTGGAGCAGGCGAATGTACAGGTCGGTGAGCACCACGGTGGTGAGGCTGATCCAGGCCCAGGTGCTGTGCCGCAGGTTGAGCCAGCTGGTGAGCCGCCAGAGCTGGAATCGCGGGCGCCCTGCGCGCGCGCAGGAGAAGCAGTCGAGCCCGCCGCCGACCAGGTGGCGGAAGGAGTGGCAGGAGAAGGTGTAGAGAGCCAGGGCGATGGTGTTGACCAGGATCAGCAGGCTGCCCAGCCCCACCCCCAGATGGCCGCGGTCGCTGAAGGCATTGACGGTGTCGATCACGAAGATCACGACCAAAACGATCGCCAGGTAGAGGAAGAAGCGGTGCAGGTTGGAGAGCACGAAGGGAAGCCGGCTCTCCCCGCGGTAGTGCCGGCCCCGGCCGGTGGGCGAGAGCCGCGCCGCCCGCCGGGGCTCGCGCACCGCGCACCCCGGCGGGTCCTGGAAGAATGCGCGGTAGTAGGCTTTGCGGTAGTAGTAGCAGGTGGCCCGAAAGCCCAGCGGAATCCAGAAGATCAGCAGCGCCGGCGAGACCGGGATCCGGCCGGCGGCGATCAGGGGCGAGTAGAAGGGCGACAGATACTGGTGGAAGCTGTCCTGGTGGAAGAAGACGATGGTCCACAGGCTGTAGCCGCCGAACAGGCTGAGCCAGACCGCGACGTTGACGGGGTAGATCCAGTACCGGTCGCGCCGGTGCAGCCCGGCGGGGCCGGCGGGGCCTACCCGCGCGGGCGCCGCCATCAGCCGGCCATCACCCGAAGCAGCTCGCGGGCGGCGTCGGCGGAGCGCAGGAACGCGGCCCGCTCCGGCTCCGTCAGCTCGACCTCCAGCACCTCGAGGATGCCTTGGGAGCCGAGCTTCACCGGCACCCCCATCACCACCCCCCGCAGGCCGTACTCCCCCTCCAGCATCGCCGCCGCCGGCAGCACCACCCGGCGGTCCAGCAGGATCGCCTCCACCATCTGCGCGGCCGCCGCCGAGGGGGCGTAGTAGGCGCTGCCGGTCTTGAGCAGCCGGACCACCTCGGCCCCGCCGTCGCGGGTGCGCTGCACGATCGACTCCAGCCGATCCGGGGGCAGCAGCTTGGCCACCGGAACCCCCGCCACCGTGGTCATGCCGGTGAGCGGCACCATTGTGTCGCCATGGCCGCCCAGCACGTGCGCCTGGACGCTGGCGACCGAGACGCCGAGCGCGGCCGCCAGGAAGCTGCGGTAGCGGGCGGTGTCGAGCACCCCCGCCATCCCCACCACCCGATGGCGCGGCCAGCCGGTCACCTGGAGGGCGAGCTGGGTCATGGCGTCCAGCGGGTTGGTCACGACCACGAGGATCGCCTGGGGAGCGTGCTCCCTCACCGCCTCGGCCACCTGGGCGATGATCCTCGCGTTGGCCTGCACCAGGTCGTCGCGGCTCATCCCGGGCTTGCGCGCGAGCCCCGAGGTCACCACCACCACCTCGGCCCCGTCGATCAGCGCATAGTCGGTGCCGCCCACGATGCGGGTGTCGTAGCCCTGGACCGGTCCGGCCTGCTGCAGGTCGAGCGCCTTGCCCTCCGCCAGCCCCTCGACCACGTCCACCAAAGCGAGGTCCACCAGGTCGCGCTCGGCGAGGCGCTGGGTCAGCGTCGCCCCGACGTTGCCGGCCCCGATGACCGCGACCGTTGCGCGCATGCACCCTCCCCGCCGGCGCCGCCTCCGGGCGCCCTGCTGGCCCCAGGATGATATCGACCCGCTCCCCCCCGGCACCGGAGCCGGGCGGCGGGGCGGGGTTCTGGGCCGCGGCGCCCGCGGGATTCTCGCCCCGGGACCGCTCCCGCCTCTTTAGCCGGCCCGGGCCTGGAACGCCTGGCGCGCCCCCGCGACCGCCCGCCAGGCCGCGTCGCGCCCCTCCCAGCCCCCGACGGTGACCTCCTTGTCGTCCTCCAGCTGCTTGTAGGTCGCGAAGAACACCTCCACCTCGCGCCGCCAGTGGGGGGCGAGGTCGGTCAGCTCGCGGACCTCGTCGTAGCGGGGATCGTGGGCGAGCACCGCCAGCACCTTGACGTCCTCGCCGTGCTCGTCCGCCATGTGGAGCAGCCCGATCGGTCGGGCGGCGAGGCGGCAGCCGGGGAAGGTCCCCTCGTCGACCAGGACCAAAACGTCGAGAGGGTCGCCGTCGGCGGCCAGGGAGTCGGGCACGAAGCCATAGTCGGTGGGGTAGTGGACCGAGGAATGGAGCACGCGGTCGAGCCGGATCACGTGCCGGGCGTGGTCGAACTCGTACTTGTTGCGGCTCCCCTTGGGGATCTCGACCACCACCTCGATGGTCTCGTCGCGCCCGGCCGGATCCTCCATGTGCTCAGTATCGCCGGCGCCGGCAGGGGTCTGCCGGCGCGCCGCCCTCACCCCTGGTCCACCAGCTGGGCGAAGCCGGCGGGGGACTCACCGGGCACGACCCGCAGGCGGGGCAGCTGCCAGAGGCCGCGGGTGGTCTCGACCACCCCGCCGACCGAGGCGTCGACCGCGCCGCCGACGTAGCCGAGGCGGGCCAGTTGACCGAAGAGCTGGGTCTCGGCCGGGCCCGCCTGCTGGCTGCTGGGGTAGGGCCACAGGCCGCTGTAGGCGATGAATTGGATCGGGGCGCCGGTGTGGCGCTCGATCCGCGCGGCCGACCCCCCCGCGAGCTGGTCGACCTGGGCTGTCGTCAGCCCCCAGAGGGCGAGGTTGTCGTAGACGGTGTGGTCCTCGACCCAGAAGCCGCCGGCGGCGAGCTGGGCCAGGTCGGGGACCGTGAGGTAGTGCTGCGGCCCGTTGATCGCGCCGATGAACCCCGCGGGCATGAAGAAGGTCGCGGTGAAGCCGTCCCGCCGGAGCACGGGGACCGCGTACCGATAGGGGCTGAGCCGGCCGTCATCGAAGGTGAGCGCGACCGGGTGGGCCGGCAGCGGCAGCCCGTAGAGCAGCGCGTCGGCCAGGCGGGTGAGGGAGATCGCGTGCGCGTGCTGGCGGCGCAGCAGCGCCATCTCGGCGGCGAACTGCAGGGGCGGCACCGTCAGCCCCATCTCCAGCTGGTACCCGTAGGCAGAGCTCCACTCCGCCCGAGTCGGGTAGGGCCCCACCCGGTGATACATGAGGATCGGCACCCGGGTCGTGCGGTCGGGCGCGCCCGGCGGCACCAGGATCGGGGCGTCGAGCGACGCCGGCCCCTCCCCGAGGACCTGGAAGCGCCGGCCGCCAGGCCCGGGCACCACCACCAGCTCCAGGTGCTGATAGAGGGCCGCCACCCCGTCGGGCTGCAGCTCCTGGGGAGCGGCGAAGCGCACCGATGCCGGCACCCCCCAGCCCAGCTGGCGCTGGGCGGGATCCTCCCGGCTGACCCAGACCACGGCGGGGGTGGGCCGACCCAGAACGATCCCCACCACCCGGGCCGCGGGCGCGGCGAATTTGGCCACGAGCATGGCGCGGCGCGCCTCCGCCGAGGGCCACTGCGCGCGCGCAGGAGGAGCCAACTCGGCCCACTGGGCCGCATACCGCCGCTGGGCGAACAAGCTGAGGAAGGAGCGGGCGGCCAGCGCCGCGCGGATGGCGGGGGCGGGTGCCCGGGACTGCTCGCCGAAGGTCGGGCGGGGACGGTCCGCCCCGGCCGGGCGCGCCGCCGTCGGGCCGCAGGCCGCGAGCAGGAGCAGCGGACCAAGCAGAGCGCACGCGGCCCGGGCCCGCCCGGGCCGCGTGGACTCAGCCGGCCACCGCATGGGCCGCCTGCTCCGGAGCCGCCCGCACCCGAGCGTGGGCGGCCACCGTCACGGGCCGAGGCAGGTCGGAGCGCAGCACCCACACCGCCACCTCCCCGGTCGCGAACGTGCGCACGTAGCCGTGCGCCAGCAGGCGGTGGATCTGAGGCTGGGCGAAGAGGGTGTCCGCGGTCGTGACCACCACCTGGGGTCGGGCCCGGTCAACCCGGGCGTTGACGACGGCGGTGCCGAGCCAGGCCTCGTCGACGTAGATGGCCGGGGTGGGCAGCACCGGCCGCAAGTTGGCGAGCACGTAGTCCCACGAGTCCGACGACCACACCACCGCGCTGCGGTTGGTGAGATGGTTGGCGCGCAGCCACAGGGCGGCCTGGCTCTCGCCGTAGGCCCGTGGGTCGAAGGTGCCGGCGTACGCGACCGGGGTCACCAGCCCCGCCAGATGTCCGACGAAGTTCTGGTAGTAGACGGCGGTGAGCGGCACCGTGTAGAGGAACTTGGTGTGGGCGTGCAGGATCCCCCCCCACAGCGCCATCGGAATCATCGCCGCCAGCGCCAGGGGCGCCCCCGCGGCGAGCAGCCGGCGGGAGGCGGGCTGGCGCAGCCGAGGCCAGCGGGTGCCGGCGAAGAGGGTGAGCAGGGACACCACCATCGGCAAAGAGAAGAACACGTAGGGACGATCGGCCAGCGTCTCGACGATCAGGACCGCCGCCGCCCAGATCCACACCAGATGCCGGCGCGGGTCGCGGCGGCGTCCAATCCACGCCCCCAGCAGGATCGCCGCGATCTCGAGCACCCGGGGCACGATGGTCCCGGGCGCCACCGGCAGCGAGTCGCGGGTGTAGGTGAGGAAGGAGGTGACCAAAAGGAACCAGACGTTGCCGATCCCCGCCACCCCCACGTAGGGGGCGATCGCCGCCGCCACCACGGCCAGGGCGGTCGCCACCGTCGTGACCAGCTGGCGCCGCCCCAGCCCGCCCGGCAGGACCAGCAGCCACAGGCAGGCGGCGCCCAGGTCGGCCAGGGCGGTCTGCTGGTAGAGGATGGCCGCGGCGAAGAGCAGCCCCCCGACCACCCCGCGCAGGTACTGCCGCCGGGGCGGGGCGGGGCGTAGGGCGAGCAGGGTGACGATCATCCCGAAGGCGGTGGGGGCGATCAGGAAGTTCTCCGGCAGGGCCAGGTCGCCATTGAGCAGAGGCGTCCCCAGCAGCACCGCGGCGACCCAGACGGCCAGCATCGCGCGCCGCGGTCCCCAGCCGTCGCAGACCAGCTTCCACAGGGCCAGCAGCGCCAGCAGACCGGTCGCCATCGAGATCAGGTGGATGCCGAACTCGGCGGTGCCGAACCAGTTGAGAGCTAGCCCGTAGGTCCAAAAGAGCAGCGGCGGCTTGTTGTTCCAGACCGTCCCGTAGAGGGAGAGGCCGTGCCCCGCCAGCCAGGCGGTGGTGGCGTAGCCGGCCTCGTCGGTGTACCAGTGGGGCTCGAACAAGGACGGGAGCCGCAGCACGCAGTAGAGCACCACCGGCAGCCCGATCCAGCGCCCCTTGCCGGCTGGGACCAGCCAGCGCTGCATCCGCTCCCAGCGGCCGGGCGTCGGGCACGGGGCGGCCCCGGTTGGGACCGCTCCCAGCGGGGGCGACGGAGACCAGCTGGAGGCGGGGCGCGCCCGCCGCCAGCGGCGCACCAGCACCGCCGCGAAGCCCAGCAGCCCCTCGGGCACCGCGATGGCGAGGTCGAGCAGCTGCACCTCCAAGCTGAGGGCGAGCGCGGCGGGCAGCGACCAGCCCGCGAGCGTCAGGCCGCCGGTCCACCACAGCTGCGAGGTGCCCAGCCCCCCCACCCCCTGGATCGGCAGCGAGAAGAGCAGGGTGCGGACGGCGAGGGCGAACCAGACCTGCCAGAAGCCGATGTGAGCGCCCAGGGCGGTGAACAGGCACCAGTACTCGAGGGCGCTGAAGAGTCGAGCCCCCACGGTGGCGGCGACCAGCCCGACCAGCGCCCGGCCGCTGCTGAGCTCTTGGAGCACCGCCTCCCCGCGCACCGCGAAGCGCCCCAGCACCGGGAGCCGCTCCACCGCGGCCAGAGCCCAGCGCCGCGGCCGACTTCGGAACAGGACCGCGAGCACCAGCGCGAAGGCGAGGCTGAGAACGATGACCAGCACCCGCAGGGCGCCCGGGATCGCCACCCGGGCGACGCTGGCGCTGACCAGCAGGATCGCGACCAGGCTGGCGAGGTCGAGCAGGCGGGCCACCAGGGCGGCGCCCGCCCCGCGCAGCACCGGGACGTCGAGGTCGCGGCGGGCGAGCCAGACGAAGGCGGCATCTCCGCCCGGTCCCGGCAAGACCTGGCCCGCGCCCCAGGCGGCGACGCTGACCGCGGTGACCGGTAGGGGCGCGCCCCTGCCGAGCAGGAGCCGGTAGCGCCACGCCCGCATCGCGACCGATCCAAACGCCAGCGCGGCCGCGGCCGCCACCAAAGGGAGCGAGGCGTGCCGGACATCCTGCAGGACGTCCACCAGCGACACCTTGTGGAGCACCAGCACCAGCAGCGCGGCGGCCACCACCGTGCCCAGGCCCACCCGCACCAGACGGCGGCGGAGCAGGGCTCGGAGTCGGGGCGCGGGCAGTCTCCGGCTCACGCCCCACACGGCTGGGCCATCACGCGTGCTCCCATCTGGTGAGGTCGACCCGTCGCCCCGCTCCCCCCTCCGACTTCCGTAGTATGGCCGACGAGTGCCTCACGCCGTGATCGAGCGCGTCCTGGTGACCGGCGGTGCCGGCTTCATCGGCACCCACACGGTCCGCGAGCTGCTGGCCCGCGGCCGCGCCGTGCTGGTGCTGGACGACCTCCGCCACGCCTGTGGCGAGCCCGTCCCGGCCGCCGCGGAGAGGGTCGTCGCCGAGCTGACCAGCGGGGAGGCGGCGGCGGCGATCCACAGCTTTCGGCCCCAGGGGGTGGTCCACCTCGCCGCCCAGGGCGGTGTCAGCCGCTCGGTGCGGGACCCCGCCGGCGACGCCCAGGTCAACGTGGTGGGCACCGCCGCGATCCTGCGCGCGGCGGTCGACGTCGGCGCCCGCCGAGTGGTCTTCGCGTCCTCCGGCGGCGCCATCTACGGCCGGGCGCGGCGCCTGCCCAGCCGTGAGGGCGACAGCGAGCAACCGCTCTCCCCCTACGGCGCGGCCAAGCTCGCCGGCGAGGCCTACCTTGGGATGTTCCGCCGCACCTTCGGCCTCAGCACCCTGGCGCTCCGCTACAGCAACGTGTACGGGCCGTACCAGGACGGGACCGGCGAGGCCGGGGTGGTGGCGATCTCGATCCACCACCTGCTCGCGGGCGAGCCGCCCCGGGTCACCGGCGACGGCCGCCAGACCCGTGATTTCGTGTTCGTCGGCGACATCGCCCGCGCCAACTGCCTCGCCCTGGACGCGACCACGACCGGCGCTCTCAACATCGGCACCGGCCGCGCCACCACCGTCGGGGAGGTGGTGGCCACGCTGGCCCGGCTGGCCGGACGGGCCGACGGCCCGGTGGCCGCGCCGGCACGGCCGGGGGAGGTCCGCCACACCCATCTCCAGGTGGAGCGCGCGGCGCGGTCGCTGGGGTGGCGAGCCGAGGTCGAGCTGGTCGACGGGCTGGCCCGGACCTGGGCGAGCTTCCGCGCGCTCGCGGCCGCGCCGACCGCGCCCCGCGCCCCTAGCTGAGCACCGGTCGGGCACCGCCCTCGGCCGCATCGCTCAGCCGGCGGCGGCCTTCGCGGCTCCCGGCGACGCCGCCGGGGCCTGCCCGCCCGTCGCCGCCCCCGCGCCCCCCCCGCCGGCGCCGAAGCCCCCGCCCCCGGCGCCGAAGCCCCCGCCCCCGGCGCCGAAGCCGCCGCCGCCGCCCCCGAAGAGCGAGGTGAGCCCGACCGACACCGAGCGGGCGCTGACGGACCCGTTGCGGGCGGTGGTGCCCCGCACCACCACCGACTGGCCGGGGTGGACCTGGGAGATCCCGCCGGTGGAGGTGATCGAGATGGTGGCCCCCTGGGTCCTGACTGCGACGGTGTTGCCCGAGAGCTCGGTGACGTAGAGGGTGCTCCCGTCGATGACTTTGATCGTGCCCGCGATCACCCCCCCGGCACCGCCCCCAGCACCCCTGGCGAACCGCCCGGCGGCGGCGGGGGTGCCGGCGCCCCCGGTGGAGGTGGTGGCCGCCGCCGCCGGGGTGACCGACCGCTTCTCCACCTGGATCCCGACCAGGAAGCCCGCCACCAGCAGCACCGCGGCCCCCAGCCCCGCGGTGATCCGGCGGCGGCCGGGGTGGCTGGGGGGGGGCGGCGGCAGGGGATTGTCCCACTCGTCGGTCCCGCCGTCGGGAAGGATCTGGTCGGCCGGTGGGGTCTGTGTGGTCATGCTTGGCTCCTTGGCCCGCTCTCAGTCATGTCGCAGGGCCTCGATCGGCTGCAGGCTGGCCGCCCGGCTGGCCGGGTAGAGGCCGAAGAAGAGGCCGACGGCCACCGAGACCACCAGCGCCAGCACCACCGAGTAGGGCGCCACCACCGGGGTCACGCCGGCGATCTGGAAGTGACTGCCGACCAGCCCCGCCGCCACCCCGGTGAGCCCGCCGATGGCCCCGAGCAGGACCGCCTCGACCAGGAACTGCCCCATCAGGTCCCGCCGCCGGGCGCCCACCGCCTTGCGAATGCCGATCTCACGGGTCCGCTCGGTGACCGTCACCAGCATGATGTTCATCACCCCGATGCCCCCCACCAGCAGCGAGATCGCGGCCACCGCCGCGAGCAGGGTGGTGAAGGTCTGGGTGGTCGAGGTGGAGGCGGACAGGAGCGTCGCCTGGTTGAGGATCTGGAAGTCGGCGCTAGCGCTGTTGGTGACGTCGTGGGTGGTGTCGAGGGTGCTGGTGATCTCCGCCTCGGCGGCGCTCTCGCGGGCCGGCGAGACCGCTTCGATCGCGATCCGGGTGTAGGAGCTGGGGTAGCCGCTGAGGAGGTCCTCGACCGCGCTCAAGGGGGCCATGATCACGTCGTCCTGGTTCTGGGCGCCGTTGGTGCCCTTGCTCTTGAGAACCCCGATCACCTGGAAGGTGGCGCCGTTGAGCTGGATCGACTGCCCGATCGCGTTCTGCCCGTGGAAGAGCTGCGCCAGCACGGTCTGGCCGATCACCGCCACGGCCGCGTGGGTCCGCTCGTCCTGGCGGGTGAAGAACTCGCCGGACGCGATGTGGTAGTTGCCCACCCGCTCGTAGGCCGAAGTTGTCCCCAAGCACTGGGATGGGCTGTAGGAGGTGCTCTGCCAGGTGGCGGTGACGCTGCAGCTCAGCACCGGCGCGACCGCGGCCACATCGGGATTGGCGGACCGGCTCGACAGGGCGGCGACGTCCTCGGGGGTGAGGTTGGCGGCGGTGGTCACCCCCCCGGGGCCGAACCCCGTCGGCTGCGGCGTCACCTCGATCAAGTTGGTGCCGAGACCGTTGATGCGACTCTGGATCGCGGCCGAGGATCCGGTTCCGACCGCGACCAGCAGAATCACCGACGCCACCCCGATCAGCACCCCGAGGATGGTGAGCCCGGAGCGAAGCCGATTGGCGAGGATCCCCTGGAGCGCGATGCGCAGGTTCTCGGCGGGGATCACGCCGGCGCCCCCACCGGCTGCGGCATCGGACCGGGGCCGGCAGCGGCGACCACCCGGCGGTCCTCCACCACCAGCCCGTCGCGGATCCGAAGCACCCGGGACGTGCGCTGGGCCACCTCGGCCTCGTGGGTGATCAGGACGATGGTCCGCCCCGCCTGGTGGAGCCGCTCGAAGATCGCCAGCACCTCGGCCGATGCCTGCGAGTCGAGGTTGCCGGTGGGCTCGTCGGCGAGGATCAGGGCCGGGTCGGTGACGATCGCCCGGGCCACCGCGACCCGCTGCACCTGCCCGCCGGAGAGCTGGCTCGGGCGATGGTCGACGCGACGGGCGAGGCCCACCTGGGCGAGCGCGGCCAGCGCGCGCGCCCGCCGCTCCTGGCGCCGGACCCCTGCATAGACCAGCGGCAGCTCAACGTTCTGCAGCGCGGTCGCCTGAGCCAGGAGGTTGAAGCTCTGGAAGACGAACCCGATTTTGCGGTTGCGGACCTGGGCCAGACCGTCCTCGTCGAGGCGCTGGACATCGACCCCGTCGAGGATGTAGCGGCCGGTGGTGGGCAGATCCAGGCAGCCCAGCAGGTGCGCCAGGGTGCTCTTGCCCGACCCCGAGGCGCCCATGATGGCGACGTACTCCCCGCGCGCGATCACGATGGAGATCCCTCGGAGAGCGTGGATCGCCAGCTGCTCGCCGCCGTACACCTTGGTCACCTGGCGGGTGAGGATGACCGGCAGCGGGCCGGAGCCGCTGCTCATCCGCCGGCAGCCCGGAAGGCGAACCCGGCTCCCCCGCCGAGACCGCCACCTCCGCCCAGGCCGCCCCCTCCCCGAAGCCGGGCGAAGCTGGTGGCGAGGCGGCTGGAGGCGGACCCGCTCGCGGCGGCTGTGACCAGGACCACGGTCTGCCCGGCCGACAGCCCCGCCAGGATCGCGGTGGTGGTGTCGCCGCGCAGGCCCAGCGTGACCGTCACCGGGCGCCGCTTGCCCCCGGCGCCGACCACCGTGACGGTGGCGCCCGCGCCCGTTCCGTGGACCGCCGCGCTGGGCACGTTGAGGACCCCGGACTGCTGTGCTGTGACCACCGTGAGGCTGACCGACATCCCCGGCAGCAGCTTGGGGGCGGTGTCGTCGAGCGCGAACGTCACCGGGTAGGAGACCAGGCCGCTGGAGGTGGTGGCCACCGGGGAGATCGCCACGATCCGGGCGGCCAGCTCGGTGCCGCTCAGGGCCTCCACCGCCACCGTCGCCGGCTGGCCCAGGTGGAGCAGGGTCGCGCTCGCCTCGCTGATGTCAGCTGTGACCTGCAGCCCCACCGGCACCAAGGTCAGCAGCGCCGGGGTCGCCGACGCGCCCGAGCTGGTGCTGGAGCTGGCCGCGGCCGCGCTGGCGGCGCTGGTCGCGCTCACCCCGGTACTGGCGCCGAGGGTCTCCCCCACCGTCCCGCTCACCGACTCCACCCTCCCGCTCACCGGTGCCCGCAGCACCGTCTCGGCGAGGGTGAGCTGTGCCTGGCTGAGCGCGTTCTCGGCGTTGACCACGGCCGCGTCGTCGCTCACCACCTGGGCGGGGGTGGAGACGCTGGCGGGCTCGGCGCTGACCACCGCCGTCGCCGCTGCCGCCGCCAGCGCCGCCCGGGCGGTCGCCTTCGCGGTGCGAAGCGCAACCGTGGCCGACCGCTCGGCGGTCAGGATCGCGACCTGGGCCGCAGTCCGCGCCGATCCTACCGACTGGCGGGCGGTTCGCTCGGCGGTGGCCACCGAGGTGGAGGCGTTCTGCTCGGCGGTGGCCACCGTGCTCGAGGCGTTCTGCTCCGCGCTCCGCAGGCCCGCTTCATCGGTCGCCACCTGCAGGGTCCCCTGGGCGATCGTCTGCTGATCGTGCAGGCGGGTGGCCGCCTGACCTTGCTCGGTCGCGGTCAACGCAAGCCCGGCGCTGCGCTCCGCCAGCCGCGCCGAGGCCACCGCCTGGGCGTCCTTGGTGGCGGCGGCGGCCTGGCTCTGCCGAGTCGCGGTCAGCGCCAGCTGCGCCGTCTGGACCTGCGCCTGGGCCTGGGCGATGGTCTGCTGGTCGTGCAGCTGGGTGGTGCCCGCGCTCTGGGTGGCGTCAGCGATCGTGTTCTGGTCCTGGGTGAGCTTGGCCTGGTCGGAGATGACCGCCTGATCGGCCGAGCTGAGACCGCTCTGATAGGCGGTGAGCTGCTGCTGGGCCTGGCTCAGCTGGGTGGCGAGCCCGCTGCAGGACGGCCCGCCGCCGGCGCCGCCGCACCCGAGCGCAGTCTGCTCCGCCTCCAGCTGACTGATCTCGGCCTGGGTCGTGATCACACCATTGGAGTCGGTCGTGACCGTGTTCTGGTCGGTCGCGAGAGTGTTCTCGTCGGTCGCCTGCTGGGCCTGATCCTGGGAGAGCGTGAGGCCGGACGTGCCGCTGTCGCGCCCGGCGTTCTGCTGGTCGTTGCTGAGGGTCTGCGCTGCCGCCGACACCTGCGCCTGTGCCTGCGCCAGCGCCGTCGCCGCCGCGCTGTGGTCGCTGGCCTGCGCCTGCTCCGCAGCGGTGACGCTCTGCTCCGACACCGTCACCTGCTGGCGCGCCTGCGCCAGCGTGGTCGCGGCAGCCGTCACGTCATGGGCGGCGGTCTGGCGGTCCGCTGTGAGGGTGAGGTCGGCAGCCTGCACCTGTTGCCGTGCCTGGGTGATGGCGGTGACGCCGGCATCCTTGGCCGCGGTGATGCCGCTGGCGGCGGTGGTCTGGGCGCTCTGAAGCGCAGCCGCCTGCTGGGTCTTGGTCTGCAGCAGCGTCGCCGCCTCCTGGGTCTTGGTCTGCAGCAGCGTCGCCGCCTCCTGGGTCTTGGTCTGCAGCAGCGAGGTGGCTTCCTGGGTCTTGGTTTGGGCCATCGACGCGGCCGCTTCCGCCAGCTGGGCGGGCGTCATTCCCCGCTCGAGCTGGGCCAGCTGAGCCCTGGCGGTCTGGAGTGCGGCGGTGTCGCTGGCGACCAGCTCCGCGTCCGTGGTGGGGCGCAGGCGGGCCAGCACCTGGCCACGCTGCACCCGCTGCCCCACCGCCACCGGCCGGCTGACCAGCTGGCCAGCGGTGAGGAACCCCACACTGTAGGTGGTGGCCGCGGCCAGGCTGCCGGTCGCCGAGACGGTGGACTGCACCACGCCGCGGCTCACGGTCGCGGTCGCCAGCACCGCGGGGCCGGGCGTGGAGGTGGTGCCGAGCGAGCTGGCCGCCACCCCCCCACCGGCCACCACCACCACCACCAGGGTCCCGTTGAGAAGGGTGAGCCGCGTCATCCGCATGGTCAGGCTCCTTGGGAACGGGCGGGGGCGAGCACCCCGGCCCCACGAGGGGGGATCACGGCGTCGACGGCGGCCGGGCCGAGGCGCTCGGCCCGGTGCCACCGCCGAACCCCCCGGGCGCCCCGAATCCACCCGCTCCGGCCCCGACCGGCCGCGCGCTCCGGCACGCCGCCAGGGCGGCTCGGATGGCGGCGCTGAACGACCGGCGGGGCCCGAAGGCCCCGCCCGAGGGTCGGGCTCGGGGCGAGCGGCGGGCGCCCGGCGAGGGCCGCGCCCCGGAAGGGCGGAGGCGTCCGAACCCGCTCGCGAACCGCGGCAGGTGCACGCCGTGGGCGGCGAGGCACGACCGGTAGGCAGCGAAGGAGCCGGTCGCCGGGGTCGCCGCCGTCGACGGGGAGGGGACGGGGGTGGGGGGCGAGCCACCGCACCCTGCCAGCAGCGCCGCCGACCCCACCGCCAGGCAGGCGCCCCGCCACCAGCAACCCAACCGCCTTCGCCCACCACCTCCGGGCATCATCGGTCTCCTGTTCCTGCCTGCCTCGACCTGCTGAGGCTAGAACCCGGTGCTGTGATCCTCCTGTGGACCAGATGTGCGCCGTCTCATCAGACCTGGGCCCGATCGACCCGCCGGGATCTGGTCGAGGGATGGGCGCAATCCGCCGCCCCGGCACGACCCGGCCAGGACGGCGGCGTCGGGGGGCACGGGAGCGGCCCCGAGCTGGTCGCGGTCACACCCCGCCGGCGGCCGGGTCGGCGCGAGGGCCCCGGGGGCGTGGCGCTGCGACGGCCCATCCGCCGCCCAGGGGACGGGCGGGGGCACCCGCACCGACAGTGGGCGAGTTGAGGCACCACGAGCGGGTCGGAGGCCGCGTCTCCGGCGGAGGTGGCCACCGACAGAGATGCCGCGGGACACCGGCACCGCCCCGGCACGCATGCCGAAACCCATCGCGAGCCCCAGCGAAGCCGGCGCCCGTCCGGGTACGGCGCTCCGGCGGCCGGGCGCCACTCCATCCCGACGGGTGCCGCGAACCGGGCCCGCCGCGCGGCCAGCGAGCCGGCCGCCGCCGGCGCCTCCCTCCACCTGCCCGAGCGGATGGACGGCATCCCCGGCAGCCCCCGCTCAGGGGAAACTGCGGTCCCGGTCCTGCGTCGCTCCGGCGCGACGGCGCCAGCCCCGCCGGGGCTGGCGCCCGGGACCGGTGAGGTCAGCTCGTCGCTCACCCGGCCCCGGCGGTCGTGCCCCCAAGGTGATGGCGCGGGCACGGTGCGCAGGAGTCGCGACCCTGATGGTGGCGACGGGCTGGGGGGCAGTGGGGCGATGGGGACGGAGAGCCCTGGAGCCCGCCCGCCCACGCTCGACCCGGGCGAGCACGCCCCGACCCCGCCCGCCGTGTGCCGGAGCCGAGCGGGTGGGCGCGGATGAACCCGGCCGGGGAGCCACCGAGGGTGCTCCCCGCGAGGTCGCCCCCGCCCAGGCGGGAGCGCGTGAGGCCGCGGGCGGGGAGCGCGGCCTCACGCCCCGCACGGGGGGTGCCGCAGAGAGCCCCTTTTGACCGGTGACCGCGGCGATCCCGCGGCACCGGGATCGACCGCGCCGTCGACCTCAGCTCCCAGGTGGGGGCCGACCGCCCCCGACCTGGGCAGCGGCCTGCCCCGGTCGACAGGACGTCGCCCCGCTCAGGCGCCGGAGGCGCGGCCTCCCGGGGGCGGGCGCCAGCTCCGCGCGATCGCCAGGCGCAGCCGCACCAGCTCGCGCACCGCGCGCAGGATCGGCACCAGGCGACCGCCCGAGCGCCGCCCGGCCAGCCGGGGATGGTGCGGAACCGGCGCCTGGGCGATCCGGAACCCCGATCGACCAGCTTTGAAGTAGAGCTCGGTGTTGAGCAGGGCGGCCCGCGCCAGCAGCGGGGCGGCCGCCACCAGCACCGACCGGCGCATCACCTTGAGGCCGCAGTCGACGTCCCGGCGATGGATCCCGTAGAGGGCACGGACGAAGATGTTGAAGGTCCCGCTCACGACCGAGCGGTGCCAGGGGTCGGCGCGGTGGATCCGCCAGCCGCCCACGAGGTCCGCCTGGGGCAGCAGCGCCACCAGGGTGGCGAGGTCGGCGACGTCGAACTGGCCGTCGCCATCCATGAACGCCACCACGTCGCCGGACGCGGCCCGCAGCCCGTCGGCGACGCTGATCCCGTAGCCGGACTTGTGGGGATGGGTGATCAGGGTGAGGTGGCGCACGTCCTCGGCCAGCACCTCGCGGGCCTGCTGGGCGGTGCCGTCGGTGGAGCCGTCGTCGACCAGCACCAGCTCCCACTCGGTCGCGAGCTGGGGCAGCACCCGCCGCACCGAGCCCAGCACCGCGGGCATGTTGAGCGTCTCGTTGTGCACGGGGATGACCAGCGACAGCGTCCCCGCCACTGCCGGCACCGGCGCGCCCGCCTCAGCCGGCAACGACGTGGATCCCCTGAACCAGAGAGTAGACGAGCGCCGGGAACACCCCCAGCAGCAGGGTCGCGGCGGCCAAGACCAGCAGGATCGCCTGAGTCCCCAGCGCCGGCCGGACCAGCGCCAGCTGGGCGCGGCCGACGGCGGCGCCGTCCACCATCATCCCCGCCACCTCGACCCGCTCGGCTCCGACGGCGGGCTCGGTGAACATCGCGAGGATCACGCGCAGGTAGTAGAACAGCGAGACCGCGGAGGTCACCACCCCCCAGAGCGCCAGGGGGATCTGGCCGTCGTGGATCGCAGCGGAGAAGAGGAAGAACTTGCCGAAGAACCCCGCCGTCAGGGGGAAGCCCGCCAGCGAGAGCAGAAACAGCGACATCAGCGAGGCCAGCAGGGGCTGGCGCCGAGCCAGCCCCACCAGCCCGCCGTAGTCGTCGCAGTCCTCGCCCTGGCCGCTGAGAGCGGTGAGGATTCCGAACGCTCCCAAGTTCATGGCGGCATAGGCGGCGAGGTAGTAGAGCGCCGCCCCGGTGCCGTCCGGCTGCCCCACCGCCACCCCGATGAGGATGTAGCCGGCCTGCGCGATCCCGGAGTAGGCGAGCATCCGCTTCAGCGAGCGCTGCGCCAACGCCACCACGTTGCCGTACACCATCGAGGCGATCGCCACCAGCGCCACCGGGACCGTCCAGTCGCTCTGGGCGGTCCCGAAGGTGACCGAGAAGATCCGCAGGAAGGCGGCGAACCCCGCCACCTTGGTGGCGACCGACATGAACGTCGTCACCAGCACCGGCGCCCCCTGGTACACATCCGGCGTCCACCAGTGGAAGGGCACCGCCGAGACCTTGAAGGCGAGCCCGACGCCAATCAACGCGAGCCCGGCCAGCAGCATGGGATCGGCCCGCCCGGCGAGGGCGCCGTGGAGCAGCACCCGATGGATCTGGGCGAGGTTGGTGGCCCCGGCCTCGCCGTACACCAGCGCCATCCCGTAGACCAAGAAGGCCGAGGCGAAGCCCCCGAGGAGCAGGTACTTGATCGCCGCCTCCTGTCCCAGGCCATCGTCGCGGTTGAGCGCGCAGAGCACATAGAGGGGGATCGAGAGCAGTTCGATGCCCAAGAAGACCACGATGAGGTTGGTGGCCCCGGCCAGCACCATCATGCCCGTGACCGATGCCAGCAGCAGGACGTAGTACTCGCCCGACTCCAGCCGGCGGCGCCTCAGGTAGCTGGGCGAGAGCCCGGTCACCGCCAGCGCGACCAGCAGGATGAGGAAGTCCGCGAAGAGGCCGAAGCGGTCGGCGGAGAAGGCTCCATCGAAGACCGGCCCCGCCGGCACACGGCCGATCCACTCCCCCACTGCGACACAGAACCCCGCCAGCAGGACGGCCCCGGTGATCACCGCCAGCCGGCCGCGGTGGGCGGGGGAGATGAACAGGTCGGTGAGGATCACCAGCACCATCCCCGCCGCCACCACCAGCTCGGGCAAGAACTCCACCAAGTTGGCGGCGGGCACGAAGTGGAGCGGGAACCAGGGCGGTGCCACCGTCAGGGGCAGCGACGACCAGGCCCCGCTCACGGCTGCACCTCCCCGGGAGCGCGCGCCACCGTCCGGGCCGCGGTCCGGGCCGGCGCCGGCACCACCCCATGGTCGGCGGCCAGCACGTACTGATTGGCACTGAAGCGGGTGTCGCGGATCACCGGTTCGGGGTAGACGCCGATGACGCAGATCAGCGCCACCAGCGGGGCCAGCATCGCCACCTCGACGGCGCGGAGGTCGCGCGTGCCTTGGGCCCCGGGGGCCCCGGTCCCGGGGACCTGGCGTCGGCCCTGCATCAGTCCCTGGTAGAGGCGGAGCATGTACCAGCAGGCGAGCACGGTCCCGAGTCCGGCGGCGACCGCCCAGGCCGGCGACACCTCGAAGGCGCCCAGCAGGATCAAGAACTCCCCGACGAAGCTGCTGAGCAGGGGCATGCCGAGGCCGGCCAGCGCGATCACGAGGAACACACCCGCCAGGATCGGCAGCTCACCCGCGAGTCCGGCCAGCTGGCGCCGGTCGCGGGTGCGAAAGCGCGCCTCCAGCATGCCGGCGCACAGGAACAGGCCGGCGATGATCACCCCATGGCTGACCATCTGCAGGATCGCCCCGTTGAGGCCGTCGACATCGAGCGCGAAGATTCCGAGCACGATGAAGCCGAGGTGGCTGATCGAGGCGTAGCCGATCGTGCGCTTGATGTCGGCGGTGCGCAGGGCCATGAGCGCGCCGTAGAGGATGCTGGTCACCCCGAGCGCCATCATCACCGGTTGGAACGTGTGGCTGGGGCCGGGGAACAGGGGCAGGCAGTAGCGGATCAAGCCGAACGCGCCCAACTTGCTGACGATGCCGGCGAAGAAGACCAGGAACGGCGTCGAGCCCGACTCGTAGGCGTCCGGCAGCCAGGTGTGCAGCGGCACCAGGGGCACCTTGATGGCGAAGGCCAGGGCGAAGGCCAGGAAGAGCCACTGCTGCGGGGTGAGGAAGTGCACCACGTGGCCGAAGAGGGTGAGGCTAGTGGGGTGGGCGTTGTGAATTGCCGCCTGGATCAGGATCTGGGTGGGCAGATCGAACGTGTAGATCCCGGTGGTCGCCCCGCCGATGAAGTACAGGCCCAGGATCGCCAGCAGCATGAAGAGGCTGCCCGCCACGGTGTAGACGATGAACTTGAGGGCGGCCGGGCCGCGCCGCTCGCCACCGAACCCGAGCAGCAGGAAGTACAAGGGGATCAGCGCCGCCTCCCAGAAGACGTAGAAGAGCACCAGGTCGAGGGAGAGCAGGACCCCGAGCACCCCCACCTCGGAGAGCAGCATCAGCATGGCGAAGGACTTGAGCCGCGCCTCCCCGCGGCGGATCGCGACCCCCGCAATCAGGAACAGCAGGGCCGCCAGCGCCACCAGCCAGACCGAGAGGCCGTCGGCGCCCAGGTGGTAGGTGGCGTTAATCGCGGGAGGAGCGGCCTGGTTGACGCTGTTGTTGCCCTGGTTCAGGGTGGGCGCCGCTGGGCCGAGGTTGGTGAGGGTGCCCAGCCACGCCACCTGCTCTTGGAACTGGAAGGTGATCGGCGAGCGCACCGCCCGCAGGCTCTGGCCCTGGACCCTGCCGCTGAGCCCGGAATCGGCGGGGTTGGGCAGACTCACGAACGCCAGCAGCAGCACCACCGCCAGGGCGAGGGTGGCGCCGGTGACGGCCACCAGCACCCACCGGATCAGCTGCCGGCGGGACCCCGGCACCAACGCCACCACCCCCGCCCCCGCCAGGGGAAGGAAGAGGATCACGCTGAGGATGGGCCAGCTCATGCGAGGCGCAGCCCCAGCACCAGCAGACCGACCACGGCGAAGGCGAAGAAGACGGTGGCGTACTCACGCAGGTAGCCGGTCTGGAAGGTGCGGAAGTCCTGGCTGAGGCCGGCCACCGCGTCCCGCACCCCCCGCACGGTGCCGTCGAACATCCGGGGTTCGACCACACGCGAACAGGCGTGCGCCAGCGCCATCACCGGTCGGGCCAGACCCATCTCGTAGATCTGGTCCCAGTAAAACTTCTCCAGCGAGAGCCGGTAGAGCCAGGCGAGCCGCCGGCTGACGAGGTCGACCGGGAGGACCCGCCACGCATAGACCAGGGCCACCACCCCGATGCCGGTGAGACTCAGCAGGGTGCCGGCCAGCAGCGCCGCCAGGCCGGCGCCGGCGCTGGCGTGGGCGCGCACTAGCCCCACCACCGGTTGGAGCAGGGTGCTGAAGGCGGTCACCGGGTGCCATCCGGCGAAGTCGATCTCGAGGAACCCGGCCAGGGTGGCGCACACCGCCAGCACCACCACCGGAACGGTCATCACCGGGGGAGCCTCGTGGGCTGCCTCCGCCTGGGTCGAGCGGGGGGCGCCGTGGAACGTCAGCCACACCACCCGGAAGATGTAGAAGCTGGTGAGCAGGTTGACGCTGACGCCGATCACCCACAGCCAGGGTGTGGCCGGGCCCAGCGCCAGCGCATTGGCGAGCAGCTCCTCCTTGCTGAACCAGCCGGCGAAGATGGGGATGCCCGAGAGCGCCAGCGCGCCCACCAGGAAGGCCGGGTAGGTGAGGGGCAGACGCCGGCGCAGCCCGCCCATCGTGCGCAGGTCCTGCTGGTCGTGAAGCGCGTGGATGACGTTGCCGGCGGCGAGGAAGAGCAGTGCCTTGAAGAAGGCGTGGGTGAAGAGCTGGAAGATCGCCGCTGAATAGGCGCCGATCCCGGCGGAGAAGATCATGAGCCCGATCTGGCTCATGGTGGAATAAGCGATCACCCGCTTGATGTCGTGCTGGGTGCAGCCGATCACGGCCGCCATCACCGCGGTGCCGAGGCCGATCGCCGCCACCACCCCGGCCGCCACCGGCGCCTGCTGGAAGATCGGATGGAAGCGCACCACCAAGTAGACCCCCGCGGTCACCATGGTGGCCGCGTGGATCAGTGCCGACACCGGGGTGGGGCCCTCCATGGCGTCGGGCAGCCAGCTGTGCAGCGGCCACTGCGCCGACTTGGCGGCGGCGCCCACCAGGAGCAGCAGGCCCACCAGCGTCACCAGCCCCCCGCCCAGGGGACCGAGGCCGCCCGAGAAGTGGTGGCCGGGACCGACGTCGGCGAGGATCGCGGGCAGGCTGACGGTGTGCAGCAGCCGGCCCCCCGGAGCCCTCAGATTCAAAAAGATGAGAAAGGCGGCCAGCACCAGGGCGAGGTCGCCGATCACCTGGGTGATGTAGGCCTTGCGGCCGGCCGCCACCGCGCTCGGGCGTTGGTACCAGAACGCGATCAGGGCGTAGGAGGCGAACGCCACCATCGACCAGCCGATGATGAGGAAGATGAGGTTGGCGCTGAGGACCAGCACCAGCATGCTGGTGACGAAGAGGTTCATGTAGGCGAAGAAGCGATTGAACCCCCGGTCGTCGGCCATGTAGCCCACGCTGTAGACGTGGATGACTCCGCCGACCCCGGTGATGATGATCGCCATCACCAGCGCCAGCGGATCGATAGTGACGGCGAAGTCTGCGTTGAAGCCCTGGGTGCCCGCGATCCCGTGCCAGCGCGGCACCCCCAGCTGGAGCCACTGCCAGAGCACGACGGTGGTGCTGCGGTCGGCGGCGGGGCGCGTCAGGGTGGCCACCAGCAGCACCAGCACGCAGACGAATGCCGCCAGCACCACCCCGGGGCCGAGCCAGCGGACGATCCGCCGGGAGAGGTGGCTCCCCGCCAGGCTGATCCCAAGGAATCCCAGCAGCGGCAGTCCCAGCACCAGGGTCGACAGGACGGTGGCGAAGCTGGTTCCGATCGTCACTGGCGGAGCTCGCTGAGATCGTCGAGATCGAGCCGTCGGCCGCGTCGGAAGACGCCGGTGATCAGCGCCAGCCCGACCACCACCTCGCAGGCGGCGACCGTGATCACGACGATCGCGAACACCTGCCCGTCCATGGTGTGGGTGTAGCGGCCGTAGGTGACCAGGACCAGGTTGGCGGCATTCAGCATCAGCTCGATCGACATGAAGACCACCAGCGGGTTGCGCCGAAGCAGCACCCCCATGGCACCGATCGCGAACATCGCCGCCGAGAGCCCGATGAACCCGGGGAAGAGCTGCGGGCTCACGGATGCGCCCGCCGGCTGCGGGCGAGGTGGACCGCGCCCACCGCCGCCACCAGCAACAGCAGCGAGGCGACCTCAAAGGGCAACAGGAAGGTGGTGAAGAGCTGCTCCCCCAACGTCTGCACCTGACCGTGGCGATCCACCAGGGCGGGCGCGAAGGGGCCGAGCGCGCCGTGGAAGTGCCCCGACGGGGTGACCGTGATCCCGTTGAGAGTGAGTCGCACCAGCACCACCGTGAACAGCACCGCGGCCAGCGCGCCCACCACCACGCGAAGCTCCAGCGGCTGGAGCCGCTCCTGGGCCCCGGGCGAGAGCAGGGCGATGATGAAGACGAACAGCACCATCACCGCTCCGGTGTAGACGATCACCTGGACGGCCGCCAGGAACTGCGCGTCAAGGAGCAGGAAGAGGACCGCCAGCGCCAGCATGTTGACGATCAGCGAGAGGGCCGCGTACAGGGTCCGCCGCGCCCCCACCACCCCGACCGCCCCCAAGAACGCGATCCCCGCCGCCACCCCGAAGAGAATGGTCACGGTCGCGGGGGCCCGGGTGCGTCGGTCGCGGGGATTGCGGGATTGACCCCCGGAGCACGGCCGGAGGGGCCCTGGTGGGGGGTGCCCGGCCCGGCCGTCACCGGCAGCTCCCCGGGCGCACGGGACCCCGGGCCGGCGGACGGCCGGAACCCCGGCCACGCCTCCAGGAGATCGTGCTTGGTGGCGACCAGGCGCTCCCGCTTGTAGTCGGCGAGATCGAGTCGGGGACCGAGCGTGATCGCCTCGGTGGGGCAGGCCTCGGCGCAGTAGCCACAGTAGATGCAGCGCATCAGGTTGATCTCGTAGCGCAGGGCGTAGCGCTCCCCCGGCGAGACCGGATCCGCCGGATCGTTGGCCGCGGGCAGCACGTAGATGCAGCCGACCGGGCAGGCACCGGCGCACAGCTCGCAGCCGATGCACTTCTCCAACCCGTTGTCGTAGCGGTGCAGGATGTGGCGGCCGCGGGCCCGCGGCGGCACCGGCCGCTGCTCCTCCGGATACTGGATGGTCTCCGGCTTGCGCAGCATCGCCTGCAGGGTGATCCGCAGGCCGCCGATCAGCTCACGGAACACTGGAGCATCCCCCCAACCTCGTGCTCACCGCAGCGCCACGAACACGGCGGTGACGACGATGTTGGCCAGCCCGAGCGGCAGCAGCACCTTCCAGCCGAACTGCATCAGGCGATCGTAGCGGAGCCTGGGATAGGTCCAGCGGACCCAGAGCATGATGAAGATGAGCAGGCCGACCTTGGCAAAGAACCAGATCGGACCCAGCCAGTTGGGCAGGAAGAAGACGGGCGCCATCCAGCCCCCGAGGAAGAGCGTGGTCGCGATCGCGGCCACGGTCACCATGTTGACGTACTCACCGACGAAATACATCCCGAACCGCATCCCGGCCATCTCGGTGTGATAGCCCGCGCCCAGCTCGCCCTCGGCCTCGGGCAGGTCGAAGGGCAGCCGGTTGGTTTCGGCCAGGCCGGCGGTGAGGTAGAGCAGAAAGGCCAGCGGCTGCATGAACACGAACCACAGTCCGTGCTGCGCCTGCACCAGCCGCTCCAGGTCGAGGGATCCCGCGAGCAGCACCGGGCCGACGATGGCGAAGCTGACCGCCATCTCGTAGCTGATCAGCTGCGCGGAACTGCGCAGGGCGCCCAGCAGAGCGTACTTGGAATTGCTCGCCCAGCCGCCCAGGAAGATGGCGTAGACGCCGATCGAGGTGACCGCCAGGATGAAGAGCAGACCGATGTTGAGGTGGGCGAGGTCCCAATGCAGAGCGTACCCGCCCGGACAGGTAGCCGAGAGCGGTCCGGCTCCATGGCGTCCGTTGATACAGATGGTCTGGTTGAGGGGGATGGTGGCGAAGGCGAACAGGGCCATCGCCGCCGCCAGTGCGGGCGCCAGTTCGAACAGGAAGCGGTCGCGTCCCTCGGGCGCGGCCGCCTCCTTGAAGATCAGCTTGACCGCGTCGGCAGCGGGCTGGAGGAGCCCCCCGGGTCCGACCCGATTGGGACCGATCCGCAGCTGGATCCGGGCCGACACCTTGCGCTCGGCCAGCACCAGGTAGGCGGCGGTGGTGAGGAGCACGAAGAGGATCAGCACCCCCTTGACGAGGGCGACCAAGAGGGTCACCGGGACGTTGACCTGGGGGTCGATCGCGAGGATCACCCGGGGCTCCCCCACCCCGGCCAGGCCGCCCGCAGACCGCCCCGGGTGCTGCGGTACGCCGGGACGGCGGTGGCCAGCACCTGGAACGCCGGCGTCGCCAGCGGAGGCCCGTCCCAGGCGCCGCCCAGGGCCCGCCCGATCTCGATCAGCAAACGCAGCTCACTGGGGCCGGCGCCGAGGCGGGGGTGGAGCGCGGGCCGAACCCGCTGAACCCGACCCTCGCTGCTGGTCACCGTCCCCTGCTTCTCGACAATGGTGCGCCCGGGCAGGAGCGCTCGTGCCTGACGGCTGATCGCTCCGAGGAACGGGGTCAGAGCGATCACCAGCTCCACCCGCTGGAGTGCCGCCTCAAACCCGGATTCCGCCTCCAGCTCGGGGTTGGGACCCACCACGATCAGGGCGCGGAGACGGCCGGCGACGGCCGCGGCCAGGATCTCCCGCCCACCCATTCCCGTCCGCTCCGCCGGCTGGTATCCCGGGAGCAGGTGCGGGAGCAGTCCCATATCCTTGCAGCCGCGGCCATTCATCCCATCGGTGAGCGTGAGCCGGCGGACCTCGCCGTTGCCGGGGGCCAAGGCCGCCGCCAGCTCCCGGGCGGCCGTTCGGTCGGTCTCGTGGGCGACCACTCCCACCAGCCGCCGTCCCCTGACCAGGGCGGCCAGCGGGGCGGGATCGGCATCCGCGGCCACCCGCCGCACCTCCCTCCCGCACTTGTGCTCCGCCTTGCGCAGCCGCAGGGTGAGCACCGGCGTCGCCTGCTCGGGTCGCTCTCCCAGGACTACCACGGTGTCGCACTCTTCCAGCTCTCGTATCCCCAGCCGAAACTCCTCCACCGAGAGCTGGGGCCAGTCCCGCAGCTGGTGGTCGACGTGGGGCGTGCCGATCACGTCGCGGGCGAGCCACTGCAGGGCGAACGCCTCCTCGTTGGTCATCTGGGAGGTGCCCAGGCACGCGACCTGGAGCGGACCGTGGCGCTCCAGCAACCCGGCCAGGGCGCGCGAGGCGGCGGCCGCCGCCTCGGTGGCGGCGAGCGGACGGCGGGGGCCCTCCAGGCTGGTCTCGGCACTCACCACCCGGTCGGTGCGGTTGAGGTCGGGGACGCCATAGCGGCCACGGTCGCAGAGCCAGCTGTCGTCGACGTCGGGGTTGTCCTGGCTCACCAGCCGGACCACCTGGTCGTCGCGACTGTCGACTCCGAGGTTGCAGCCGTAGCTGCAGCCCGAGCAGATGCTGGGGGTGCGCTGCAGGTCCCAGGGACGGGAGCGGAAGCGGTAGTCGGTATGGGTGAGCGCGCCCACCGGGCAGACCTCGGGCAGATTGCCCTGGAAGGGGCCGGTCAGAGGGCGCCCCTCAAACGTGTCGACCACGGTGTGGACGGCGCGCTCTTGGAGCACGATCGCACGGTCCCCGGTGATCTCGTCACAGTAGCGCACGCAGCGCCAGCAGAGGATGCAGCGCTCCTGGTCCAGCATGATCCGGTCGGAGAGCGGGCGCGCCTTGTCGAAATGGACCTTGCCGGTGATGGCGGTGCGCGACCGCGGTGGCCCGTAGCGCTGGGCGAAGTCCTGCAGATCGCACTCGCCGCCCCGGTCGCAGACAGGGCAGTCGAGCGGGTGGTTGAGCAGGAGAAACTCGAGGTTCCCTTCGCGGAAGCGGCGGACCTTCTCGGTGGCGGTGCGCACCTCCATCCCCGCCTGCACCACCGTGGCGCAGGCCGGCTGGAGCTTGGGCAGGGTGCCGACCTCGACCAGGCACATGCGACAGACCGCGACCGGCTCCATCTTCTTATGGGCGCAGTAGACCGGGACGAAAACCCCCGCCTTCTCGCAGGCGTCCCACACCAGCGTGCCGGGCGCGACCTCCACCGCCCGGCCGTCGATGGTGACGGTGAGCGGGTCGGCGGGCGCCCGGGGCTCCGCGCTCATCCGGCCGCCCCGCTCACGCCACCCGCCGCCCGCGGGCCCGCACCGGGCACTCCCCGGCCCCGCAGTGGGCACGGAACTCGTCCCCGAACATGCGGTAGGCGGACATGACGAACCAGGTGGCGGTGTCCCCGAGCGGGCAGAAGCAGCGCCCGTCCATATGTTCGCAGATCTCCGCCAGGGTGGCGAGCTCGTCCGAGCTGGCCAGGCCCGCCTCCAAGCGGTGCATCAAGCGGCTCTCGAAGTAGGTTCCCTCCCGGCAGGGGACGCACTTGCCGCACGACTCGTGGTGGTAGAAGTCCACCAGCCGCATCGAGACCTCGACCAGGCAGGTAGTCTCGTCCATCACCACCAGCGCACCCGCACCCAGCGACGACCCGGCGTCGGCGACCGCCTTGAAGTCGAGCGGCAGGTCCAGGTGCTCGGGGCCCAGGACCTGCATCGAGCCACCTCCGGGTTGGAGCGCCTTGAGCCGATGACCGGTGCGCACCCCCCCGGCCAGCTCGACCAGGTCGGCCAGGCTGGTGGTCCCCATCGGCACCTCGAAGGTGCCGGGGCGCTCGACATGGCCGCTGACGCAGAAGAGCCGGGTTCCCGGGCTGGCCGCGGTGCCGAGGGCAGCGTAGGCGTCTCCGCCGTGCTCGACGATGTAGGGGAGGTTGGAGAGCGTCTCCACGTTGTTGACCACGGTGGGCTGGCCGTAGAGGCCGCGCACCGCCGGGAAGGGGGGCTTGAGTCGCGGCTGGCCCCGCAGGCCCTCGAGGGAGTCGAGCAGCGCGGTCTCCTCGCCACAGATGTAGGCGCCGGCACCGCCGTGCACGATCAGCTCGCAGGCGAAGTCGCTGCCGGCGACGCTCGCACCTGCGTAGCCGCCCCGGTAGGCCTCGTCGACGCAGCGCTCCAGCAGCTCCCGCTGGGCCCGGTACTCGCCCCGGATGTAGATGAAGGCGTGCGAGGCCTGCAGAGCAAACGCGGCGATGAGCGTCCCCTCCAGGAGCTGGTGGGGATTCGACTCTAGCAGGACCCGGTCCTTGAAGCACCCGGGCTCGGACTCGTCGGCATTGACGCACAGGTAGCGTGGGAACACTCCCTTGGGCAGGAAGCTCCACTTGGTGGCGGTGGGAAAGGCGGCCCCGCCGCGCCCCCGCAGCCCGGACGCCCGCACCTGCTCGGTGATCGCCTCTGGCGTCATCGTCAGCGCCTGGCGCAGGCTGGCGTAGCCGCCCACCGCCTCATAACCGGCGAGCGAGGTCAGATCGGGGCTGCCCAGATGACGGGTCAACACCCGCCGCTCCTGCGCCGCCATCAGCTCCCCGCTCCCTCCGCCCGGAGCCGATCGAGGAGCTGGTCCACCCGCTCGGCGGTGCAGTCCTCGTGGGAGTAGCGGTCGACCTGGAGGGCCGGGGCGCCGCCGCAGGCGCCGAGGCACTCCACCGTCGACTCCAGCGTGAAGCACCCGTCAGCGCTGGTGCCCCCGTCCGCGACCCCGAGCCGCTGCTCGAGATGGCGGAGGAGATCGTCGGCGCCCCGCAGCGCGCAGGAGACGTTGGTACAGACCTGGATGAAGTGGCGGCCGGGCGGTCGGCGGAAGTACATCGCATAGAAGGTGGCGACCGCCTCCACCTCGGCGGCTCCGATCCCGAGCTCGTCAGCCACCTCGGCCATCGCCTCCGCGGGGACGTGCCCCAGCTGGTCCTGGGCGGCCCACAGGGCGGGGAGCGCCGCTGACCGCGGGGACGGATACCGAGCCCGAGCGGTGCGGATTCGCTCCCGGGTCGCGTGGCTGAGGACCCCGGTGGAGGCCGCGGGCGTGCCGGCGGCCTCAGCCACGGTGGCCATGGCCCTGACGGCGGCGGCCGTCCTCCCCCACCACAGTCGTCACCCGGGCGCCCTCCCCGTCGCACCCGCGGGTGGATGCGTGCACCGTCATCGCGCCCCACTCTACCAAGGCCACCCCGGCCGACCAGCCGCCCCAGGTGCCGGGGGGGTGCGGCCCGTCAGGATTACCCGCGTGCGACCCCATCCTCCCCCCCGGCCGGGTCCCCTCGCCCCGGGCGCCGGGATCGAGCCGCCCACCACCTGGCGCCGGCTGCTGCGGGTGCCCGCGCTGCGCCACAACCTCTACTACCTGGTCGGGATCGGAGGCTCGGGCGCGGGCGTGCTGGTGGCCCAGGCGTACGTGGCCCATCGGCTCACCCCGAGCGGGAACGGGGAGGCGACCGCGGTCCTGGCGATCCTCAATCTCCTCTACACCGCCACCTTCATCGTGGCGGCCGGGACCGCCCGCCGGGTGGCGGCCCTGGCCCCCACCCTGGCCGATCCTGAGACGCTCTGGCCCCAGCTGCGAGCACGGGCACGACGCCACGGTCTCTGGCTCGGTCTCCTGATGATTCCCCTGGCACCCCTGTTCGCGGTGCTGCTCCACCTCCACCAACCCCTGACCGTCCTGGTCACGATCCCCGCCGGTCCGCTGGCGGTGCTGGGGGGGACCCAGCGCGGCTACCTCCAGGGCTGCCACGACTTCAGCCGCCTGGCCCGCAACTTCCTCCTCTACGGAGGGCTCGTGGTGGTGACGGCGGTGGTCCTGCTCCAGCTCGGGCTGGGGGCAGCGAGCCTGCCGATCGGCTCACTGGTGGGGATGGCGGCGGCGGCCACCTACCCACGACACCGACGGCTCGCGACCGCGGGGACCGATCGGCAGGCCACCCCGTCTGCGACTCCTGGCGGGGGGCTCACCGCCGGCGGCTGGCTCACCGGTCTAGCCCTGATCTCGGGGGCGGCGACCCCGCAGCTCTTCAACAACTTCGACGTGATCGCCGCCAAGCACGTGCTCCCGGCACACGTGGCCGGACTCTACGCGGGGCTGTCGGTGATGGGAAAGATCCTCTTCTACGGCACCAGCAGCCTGGCCGCGGTGATGTATCCCCGGGTGGCCGCCGCCCGGGACCCCAGCCTGCGCCGTGAGCTGGTGCTGCGCACCGGGATGGCGTTGCTGGCAATGGACACCGTCGTGCTCGCGGTCTACACGCTGCTCGCCCACCCGATCCTGCGGGCGGTCCTGGGGCCCGCATACGCCGGTGACGCCCGCCTGCTTACGGTCTTCACCCTGGGGGTGATCGGGCTGACCCTGGTCAACCTGCTCGTCTACTACGCCCTCGGGGTGGGCGGCCGGAGGTTCGCCCTGGGGCCTGCGATCGGCCTGCCGCTCCTGCTGGCCTGGCTGTTCACCTCGCCGCCAACGGTGGCGGGGTTCGTTCCCCGGATCGCGGGAGCGCTGCTGATCCTGGCGCTGGCAGAGCTGATCCTGGTGGGCCCCTCGATCGTGCGTCCGCCCGCCGGACGGCGCTCAGCGGTCGACGTCGCCGAGGACGATGTCGATGCTGCCCACGATCGCGACGGCGTCGGCGATCAGGGAGCCCTCGACCATCCGTGAGAGGGCGGAGAGGTTGCTGAATGAGGGGCCGCGCACCTTGCAGCGGTAGGGGCGGTTGCCACCGTCGCTGATCATGAGGAAGCCGAGCTCGCCGCGGGGACTCTCGATCGCCCGGTAGCAGCTCCCGGGGGGTGGTCGAAAGCCCTCCGTGTACAGCTTGAAGTGCAGGATCAGCGATTCCATCGAGGTGTCGATCTCCTCGCGGGGCGGGGGGACAACCCTGCGGTCGGGACTGTTGACCGGCCCGTCGGGGAGTCGGTCGATCGCCTGGTGCAGGATGCGGCAGGACTCCCTCATCTCGCGGACCCGGACCAGGTAGCGGTCGTAGACGTCGCCGTTGACGCCGACCGGAACGTCGAACGCGTACTCCTCGTAGCCGCAGTAGGGAGCCGCCCGGCGGACATCGTAGGGAACTCCTGAGCCGCGCAGGGTGGCCCCGGTGCAGCCGAAGGCCAAAGCGGTGGCGGCGTCGATCACGCCGAGGCCGATGGTGCGGTCGCGCCAGATCGGATTGGCGGTGAGCAGCCCTTCGTACTGGTCAACTTTGAGCGGAAAGTCCCGCAGGAAGTCCCGCACCATGCCCTCGAACTCGGCCGGGACGTCGGCCATGAGCCCCCCCACCCGGATGAAGCTGGTCATCATCCGCACCCCGGAGATCCACTCCAGGATGTCGAGAATTCGGTCGCGCTCGGCCCAGCAATACATGAACAGCGTGGTGGCGCCGAGATCGAGGGCATGGGTTCCGAGCCAGATCAAGTGGCTGGCGATCCGGGAGAGCTCGGCGACGATGACGCGAATCACCTGGCCTCGGGGTGGGATCTCGATTCCCAGCAACTCCTCCGCCGCCAGCGCGAACCCCAGGTTGTTCATCGGCGGGGCCAGGTAGTCCATCCGGTCGGTGAGCGGGATGCACTGCTGGTAGGTGTGCGACTCGAAGCTCTTTTCGAAGCCGGTGTGCAGGTAGCCGATGTCGGGAACGCAGGCCCGGATGCGCTCCCCGTCCAGGCTCAGCACCAATCGCAGCACCCCGTGGGTACTGGGGTGCTGCGGGCCCATGTTGATCTCCATGAGTTCGTCCGCGGGCTCGATCTTGTCCAGGAACTCTCCCCGCCCCCCGGGATGGATGATGGGAACGCCCTCCTGGCGAGGAACGGCATCGGTGGGCAGGCCGGTGCCGGTGGGTGGCGGCACCAGGGCGCCGCTCATGCCCGCTCTACCGACCCGCGCACGGACCCCGGCATGTACTCGGGGCGGTCTTGGGGCGAGAGCGCCCACTCCAGGTTGTGGGTGAAGGCCACCGGCTCGCCGAACGAGACGTAGTCTTTGCGCAGGGGGTGCCCCTCCCAATCGTCGGGCAACAGGATCCGGCGCAGGTTGGGATGGTCCGCGAACGCCAAGCCGAAGAGGTCGAAGCATTCGCGCTCATGCCAGTCCATTCCCGGGAGCAGGGGTGCCAGGCTGGGCAGGGTGTCACCCTCGGCGGCGGCCACGACGAGCCTCACCACGTCGTTGCGCAGGAGCGAACGCAGCACGTAGACGACGTCGAAGCGGGGCTCGCGTTCGGGCCAGTCGACGCAGGTCATGAGGACCGGCATCTCGTAGCGGTGGTCGGCATCGTCGCGCAGGCACCGGACCGCTTCGAGCAGGTGCTCCGGCGCCAGCTCGATGATCACCTCGCCGTGGTCCTGGCTCGACCCCCGAATGGCGCTGGGTAGTCTCCCTTCAAGGCAGGCGAGAGCCGCGGCGCCGGCGGGAGGGGGGGCCTCGCTCACGGCCTCACGCGAAGAGGCTGGTCGGCGGGTTGGCGGCGATCTTCTTCTGGAGCTTGATCACCGCGTCGAGCAGGCCCTCAGGGCGAGGAGGGCAGCCGGGGATGTAGACGTCGACCGGGACCACCTTGTCCACCCCCTGGACGATCGCGTAGTTGTTGAAGATCCCCCCGCAGGAGGCGCACGCTCCCATCGAGATCACCCACTTCGGCTCGGGCATCTGATCGTAGATCTGGCGCAGAACTGGGGCCATCTTCTGGGAGACGCGGCCGGCCACGATCATCATGTCGCTCTGGCGGGGGGAGGAGCGGAAGACCTCGGCTCCGAAGCGGGCGAGGTCGAAGCGGGCGTTGCTCGCGCCCATCATCTCGATCGCGCAGCAGGCGAGACCGAAGAGCGCCGGCCAGAGCGAGGAGTACCGGCCCCAGGCCACCACCTTGCCGACGGTGGTGGTGAGCACCCCGGCCCGGGCCGCGGCATCGACAGCCTCCCGCTCCCGGGGCAGAGTTCCGGGGATGGCAGGCGCCTGGGCCTGGGCCCTGAGGATCGGGGAGCGAGTGACTCGCAACGACGTGGCGGAGGCCACGCCCAGGCTTCCTCCCAGCCGCACCGGTGGCTCGGGGCGATCGGTCAATCCCACTCCAGGGCCCCCTTGCGCCAGACGTACAGGAGCGCCACCCCCAGCAGCGCTACGAAGATCAGCATCTCGATCAGGCCAAAGATGTGCAGGCTGCGGCCGAGGTCGACCGCCCAGGGGTACAGGAAGACGGCCTCCACGTCGAAGATGATGAAGAGCATCGCGGTGAGATAGAAGCTGACAGAGAAGCGCCGGCGGGCCGCCACCGCAGGGACGATCCCACACTCGTAGGGCAGCCCCTTGGCCTTGCTCGGCTGACGGGGGCCGAAGAGGTTGAACAGACCCGTCATCGCTCCCCCGACGAGGGCCGCGAGCCCGAGGAAGATGATCAGGGGCAGGTAGTCGCTGAGCACCGCGAGATCAGTCTACCAACCACAAGGAGCGAGCTCGTGGGCAGCCAGAGACCTCCGCTCGGGCCCGGCGCCAGGTGGGGCACCCGACAAATCGCAGAGAGGCCCCATGGCCACGATCGGCCCCCGCCCTCCACCCGCCCAGGCTCACCGGCGCCGCCGGGGCGGTATTGTGATCCTCGGCGCGCGGGAGTAGCTCAGTTGGTAGAGCGCTAGCCTTCCAAGCTGGATGTCGCGAGTTCGAGTCTCGTCTCCCGCTCCATCCTCCATTCTTCGGACGGGTGTGAGTTCAATTAGAGCGGTTAAGTTTTAGCTATAGCTGGGGTATGAGACCTGTAAAACGGGACCAAATTGTGTGGGGCTACCGCTGCTAAGCATTGCGCTTCTGCACAAAACCGATATAATATAGCTACCGCTCTACCGATCCCCAAAAGAGGTCCTTCGCCGTGGCCACCATCTCGGTTGTCTCACCCCCCACCACCTCGTCCCTGGAAGTACTGGTCGAGGACTACCTGGCCTCCTGCCGCGCTCGCGGCCTCGCCCCCTCCACGATCAATCAGGCATACCGCTACAGCCTGGTCGACGTCTTCCTCCCCTGGTGCCGCCTCCACGAGATCACCAGCACCTCCCAGCTCGACCAGCGTACCCTCGACCGCTTCACCGGAGAGCTGTTGAGCGAGCCCGGCAAGCGCGGTCAGCTCCGCTCCCGCCACACCGTCCACCACTACGTCCGCTCGGTCCGCCAGCTCCTGGTGTGGTGCAAGGCAGAGGGCGAGAATGTCTCTGGTAAGCCCCAGCTTCCGCGCCTGACCCAGCGGGTTGTCGAGGTGCTGAGCCGCGACGAGATTGACCGGCTGGAGGCCGCTGCCCCCACCGACCGCGACAAGCTCATCATCCGGCTGCTGGCCGACA
>Ga0307372_10001483_pt1 | contig 40972 bp, 38 predicted proteins | sample OX1MG_FD_202533 | JGI IMG/M metagenome (GOLD analysis project Ga0307372, IMG submission 202533) | Soil microbial communities from Risofladan, Vaasa, Finland - OX-1 | ecosystem: Environmental > Terrestrial > Soil > Coastal area > Acid sulfate soil | place: Finland: Risofladan, Vaasa | collected...
AGTTCAAGGCCCAAGCGGCGGCGCGAGGGGCGTCTCCCCCCACGCCCCTCGCCCTCCCAAAACCAGAACTAACCCAAACCGAGCAACTCATATTATGATTTGGACCAAAGAAGGGGAGCAGGTCACACATGCGCCAAAGTAGACTCTGTAGTATCCTTCTGCGCCTGGAAGCCGCTCAGGGTTGTTGCTCATGAACCCTGACACGGCCGCCCTTACAACGGGTATTAAATCGAGTCCGGCTGGAGACTCCCCGGTCGTCTTTGTCTCAAGTCCTCCTTTTTGGATCTCTTCTTTTGTGGGTCGTTGGCTGCGATTGGCGTCGGCGCCAAAGATCTGCATAGCGGCCGGGGAGAACGCGACGAGCGCGGTGGTTTTGAGGAACTTTCTTCTATTTTGCCCGCGACCATGCGGTTCGATACGGTCTTCGCTGCGCTTACGATCACTCATCACTTACCTCCCCATATCAGGAAACTACTTATCAGGCAACATAGTTTTGATTAAATGTTACCTTCGTGAACTGGGGATGTTGTAGAACTGCGGTGGCGAGCCAGAGGAGAGCCGCGCATCCGAGGACGTGTGCAGATTTCCCGTTGGCCGCTATGTTGGCATGGATCTTCGCCATAAGGGGCGACTACCGTCTCCGTGTATCACAGTAGCAGCTTGGTAACATTATCTGATCTTGTGATGATTATAAGTTATAACTCGTCCCACGGGCGATGCCTATTGTCAAGTGAAAGTTGCGGGCGTGTCGTTAGCGCCAGAAACACAGGAGCATAAAACTATGAAACCGGCCAGATCATGTGCTATAAAAACCGGCCACTTTAATGTGCTAACAACACTATGATAAACAGACAATGACGCTCAATCTCCTTGTGAAGCAAAAAGCTTTAGAGGCCGGCTTCGATATGGTCGGGATCGCTCCGCTCGCGGTCTGGAAAGATTTGGAATTCGCACGCAAGTGGGTCGAGCAGGGTTATGGCGGCGAGATGCATTATCTCCAAAATCCTAAACGCGACGATCCGCGGCAGGTTCTTCCCTCCGCTCAGTCCGTGGTCTGTGTTGGGCTCGTTTACAACGCACCGCTGCCGTATTCAACCGAAATCGCGAACCTGGCCCCAAATTCTTCTACCCTTTTGGTCGGCAAAGGCCAGCCTCCGCACGAGGAAGATAGTGGGGAAACTCCGACACGCGGGTGGATCTCGCGCTACGCCTGGGGACAGGACTATCACGAAATTCTCCGCATAAAACTCGAGGATCTGAGAAAGGCCATTGAAAATGTCGCTCCAGGTGTGGAAACGCGCGTTTATGTGGATACCGGGCCGGTGGTCGAGCGCGCGTTTGCCCGCTACTCCGGCATCGGCTGGATGGGCAAAAACACCTGCCTGATCAACCAAACAAAAGGCTCCTGGTTTTTCCTGGGCGTGCTGCTGACCAACCTTAGCCTGGAGCCCGACCTTCCGGCTCCGGATCGTTGCGGGAGTTGCACGCGCTGCCTGGACGCCTGCCCCACCGGGGCGCTGGTCAAGCCTTATGTGATGGATGCCTCCCGCTGCATCGCCTACTTCACCATCGAATTGAAGGGTTCCATTCCCGAACCATATCGGCCCGCCATCGGCTTGAATGTCTTTGGCTGCGACATCTGCCAGGATGTCTGCCCGTGGAATAATAGAAGTGAGAAGTCAGAAGCCGGAAGTCAGAATAGGGCGGCCAGCCATCAGCTATCAGCGTTCAGTGCTCAGCCTGCGGAAAAAGGATTTGGCCGCGCCGGCGTTTCGACAACCACGTTGCCCGAATTTCAACCCATCGAGATAACGCTTTCAGATTGCTCTGACAATTCCGTACCATCGGCCGGCAACCAGTGCTCTAATGCGAAACATATTTCAGCCGTATCCGGGTCAGACCCGGCTCAATCGCCCACCCGAACCCTCTCGCTATTCAATCCTCCGCTCGACGCGCTGGCGCAACTGAGCGAAGAGAACTTTCGCCGGGCGTTTACGCGCTCGCCCATCCAGCGCGCGAAATATCGCGGCTGGCTGAGAAACCTCTGCGTAGTGATGGGCAATTCCGGCGGTCGCCGCTTCATCCCGAAACTCGAAGAACTCTCCCGCCACCGCGATCCCGTGGTGCGCGAGCACGCCCAATGGGCGCTCGCAAGGCTCAACGGCTCACGCCCGCCGTCAACACTACCTCTTGACAATAGTCGTCATAACGAGTAATTTAACGGTATGGAGAAAGGGCTTCGGGCCGAGATCAAGCAAAAGCGGGCGTTCGCGAGCTTGGAAGAAGAAGTCTTCCTGAGTCTTCTGCGAACGGCCGACCTCCTGGACCAGAACCTGGAAGGGCTGCTTAAGACCTCGGGCCTTTCCGGAACCCAGTATAACGTCCTGCGAATCCTGCGCGGGGCGGGCGCCGGCGGGCTCACCTGCGGCGAAACCAGCGGGCGCATGCTGACGCACGATCCCGATATGACCCGGCTGCTCGACCGGCTGGAAAAGCGGAAGCTCATTACGCGCGCGCGGCAGGCGCGCGACCGCCGCGTGGTCACGGCGCGGATCACCCGGCCGGGGCTGCGGCTGCTGGGCGAGTTGGACCAGCCCGTGGCCGAGCTGCACCGCGGCCTTTTCCGGCACATGGCGCAGCGGGATCTCAAAAAGCTTTCGTCCCTGCTCGAAAGAGTCCGGGCTCGCGAAGGGTAGTCTTTTTTTGACTCATATATTTGTTGTAACGATATTCGTTTCAAGTCATCTTAATCTTTAGGAGGTACACCATGGCACAGACACAGCAAGCTCCGGCAATTGAAACCGGAATCCCCACCTGGAAGATCGATCCGGCCCATTCCAACGCGCAATTCTCCGTCCGGCATCTCATGATCTCGAACGTCAAGGGAGAGTTTACGCGGGTTAGCGGGCAGGTGCGGTTTGACCCGGACCGACCTCAAAGTCTCTCGGTTGAGGCCACGATCGACGTCGGCACGATCAACACCCGCGAGCCCGATCGCGACACCCACCTGAAGAGCGCCGACCTTTTCGACGTTACCAACCACCCGGCCATCACTTTCAAATCCCAGCGGGCGGAAAAAGGTCCGGACGGGCTGAAGGTGGCGGGCGACCTGACCATTCGCGGCGTCACGCGCGAGGTCACGCTGGAGGTCGATGGACCGACACCGCCCATGAAAGACCCCTGGGGCTTCACGCGCGTCGGCGCCTCGGCAACCACCAGGATCAATCGCAAGGATTTCGGCCTCACCTGGAACCAGGCGCTCGAAACCGGCGGAGTGCTGGTCGGCGACGAGGTCCGGATCAGCATCGATGTGGAACTTGTGGAAGAGACTGCGGCGACAGACGCCACGAACTAAGCATCGGCAGCGCAGCAATTGAGGATCGACGACCCAAAAGGACGCGCAGGTTACAGGCGAACTTCACTTCCCGCCCGTAACCTGCACGCAGTTTTGGCGGGGAAAGCTACTTCCCGGTGGTGAACCGGCTCTCCGCTGCTTCCCAATTAATAACGTTCCACCAGGCCGTGATGTATTCAGGCCGGCGATTCTGATACTTCAGGTAGTAAGCGTGTTCCCACACATCGAGCCCCATCACCGGGAATTTGCCTTCCATCAAAGGACTGTCCTGGTTGGCGGTGGAGTAGATGTCCAGTTTCCCGGAATTGCCCTTAATCAGCCACGCCCAGCCGGAGCCGAAGCGGGTGGTTGCGGCGGCGGTGAACTTTTCCTTGAACGGGTCGAATCCTCCGAAGGTGCTCGTGATGGCTTCCGCCAGCTTGCCGGTTGGCTGTCCACCCTTCTTCGGTCCCATGATCGTCCAGAACATGGAGTGGTTGGAATGGCCGCCGGCGTTGTTGCGAACGGCGGTTCGAATATTTTCCGGAACGATTGCGCAATTGTTAGCCAGCAACTCCTCGAGCGACTTACCGGCCAGGGCAGGCGCGGATTCCAGCGCCTTGTTTAAGTTGTTGACGTATCCGGCATGGTGTTTGCCATGGTGGATCTCCATCGTTTGTTTGTCGATATACGGCTCCAACGCATCTGTCGCATACGGCAGACTGGGAAGAGAAAACGGCATAGTGCCTCCTTTGGCAGTAGCAGGTGAGGTTCCCATAATATCCTCCTTCTAAACTTGAGTGTTTTTCCGGCAGCCCTTATCGAACCGAAGCTGCGTCACAAGTGCCATCAGTTGTGCGGCCAAGGTGGAGCACAATCGCTCCGCCCATTGTCCGGCTGGAGACTCATCCCCTCGGGCCGGACATCATGGCTCTTCGCCAAACGATAATCATTCGCTTTCGGCTGCTTCTTGCCCCACTTTTCATCCGTATTTATAGTCTATCACATGCGCGGGAGAAGGGAAAAAGGCGCCGGGTCAAGAGCGCTCCCGCCGGCAGGCTGAGAATTCCGGGGAGTGATTCGCCTCACGTCTCGGGCTCGGGCTTGGCAGGCGGCCCGCCCAGCAAAGGCAAAGCCGACTTGTCCAGCACCAGCGTGCGCGTGGGAAAAGCAAATTCAATCCCTTCTTTCGCGAACCGCCGGACGATCCGCTTCCGCAAGTCATGCTGGGCAAAAAACTGGTCCACGTAATTCCGAACATGGACCACCAAGGTAAGATCCAATGATGAATCGCCGAAGCCCGGAATGAACCGGACGGCGGGCCTGGGGTCCGGAAGCAAGCCTTCCGTCCCCGCTTGGATTGCTTGCTCAGCGACTTCGAGCAAGACCCGTTCGACCAGCTCCACGTCAGTCCCATACACAACGCCAACCTGGAGCGGAAGCGCCACCCGCGGCTCGGGCAATGAATAATTGGTGATAATGGCCTTCGAGAGCGTTGAATTCGGCAAGACCACAATGCTGTTCGGGAGCGTGCGCAACTGAGTGGAACGCCATCCGATGCGGCTTACGTAGCCCTCCTGCCCGGAATCGAGCTTGATGAAGTCGCCCAGGCGAATGGGCTGATCGGCCAGAACGTAGAGGCCCGCAAAAAAGTTGCTCAGCGTATCCTGCAAGGCGAGGGCGACCGCCACGCTGCCCACGCCCAGGGTGGTCCACACAGCGGTCAGGTGAATGCCCAGGTTCTCCAGGATCACAATGATGGCCACCAGGGCGAACAGGGCGCGGACCACAAAAGTTGCCGGGGCCGTCACACGCTCAAGCGACGGGTCCCGCTGGGTCATGCGGCGAAGGGACAAAATGAAAACCTTTGCCGGAAAATAAAAAATGACCGCGATGACGACCGCTAAAATAAGCTTGTCGCCCAGGTGGCGCCAGGCGCGCGGCAACTCGAAAAGCCGCAAGGACATATGGATCCCGGCCAACAGCAGCAAGGGAATAGGGAGGGATGCGAGCAGAGCAAACAACCACTCTCCCCATTTGCCTTTGAGCTTTACGGTCCAGTGGTGGAATATCCGGTTTAAGATAAGCCCGATGAGCAGGGCCGACGCGAGAATGGCCCCGGCGGCACTGAGATCGAAAACCGTTTGCGATACATGCAGGGATCGCTCCAAGCTGTGCCACATCGAATGAATCTCCTTCTCCTCTTTACAACCGTTTCTGAGCATAACTTGGGTTCACTCCGGGAAGCAATCATGCCCGGCGAGTGGACTCGCTTGGCCGCCCGAATCTTCCTGGCGGCGCGAAGGGGTCAAGATTGTTGTAGGATGATGCCGATAATCAATAAGCTTGGACTTGGCCGGGGATAGGAGGCTTCATTTCCCAGGAACCGTTTGGCGGACCTCAGCATCAAAATACATAGAAGCTGCTAATATTGACTGGGGGCTATCGACGAACAAGGGCGCCTGGCAGTCCGTTTATATAGGGCGCCATAAGTCGGCGACGGTCATTTATTGTAGCGCTGCTTGCCTGAGCAGCGAAATCCGCCGGTCGCAGACCGGCGCTACAGTTTTGGAGCGTCGCCGACTTATGGCGTTACGTTTAGAACCGCCAAGTCCACGTGCTAGAATAATGAAGAGTAAAGCTTGGGACCCGTCAATCGTTGGAAAGCAGGGCTCTGGAGGCGTCGCGCAATTTCGAGTTCCGGGAGACCCACACAATCATGGACGATAAAACGAAGAAATCGCCTGAATATAACGATCTGGCTGTCTTGCCGGTTCGAGACACCGTTTTGTTTCCGAACGCCATTCTGCCGCTGACGGTGGGGCGTGAAAGCTCGCTCGAGCTCATCAACTCCTTGCCCGAAGGCGAAAAGTACATCGGAGTGTTTGCCCAGCGCGATCCGCGCGTTGACAACCCCGAGCCGGCGGACCTCTACCCGATTGGCGCCGTGGCTTACGTCCACAAAATCATCAAGCTCCCCACGCAAAGCCTTTTTATCTTTGTCGAAGGACTGCAGCGCATTTCGCTCGATGAAGTCCTGCAAACCGAACCTTTCCTGCGCGCGAAGGTCAAGCCTCTGCCCGACGTGCTTCCAACCGAGAAGCGGGCCGATTTTGACGCCCTGGTGCGCAGCGTGACGACCTTGTTCCAGCAAGCGGTCCAACTCTCGCCCACCCTGTCCGACGACTTGCAGACCGTGGTCATGAATATCGACGATCCGGGCCGGCTGGCCGATTTCATTGCCGCCAATCTTCCCTCGCTTTCCAGCACGGAAAAGCAGGAACTGCTTGAGAGTCTCGATCTTCAGTCGCGTCTCGACCGCCTGAACCACCTGCTGGCGCGCGAGGTCGAGGTGCTGCAACTTCGCTCGAAAATTCAATCCGACGTCCAGGACCAGGTCACGCAAAGCCAGCGCGAGTATTACCTGCGGGAACAGCTCAAGGCCATCCAGAAGGAGTTGGGCGAGGCGGACGAGCAGCAGGAAATCGAAGAGTTGCGCAAGAAAATCGAAGGCGCCGGCATGACCGAGGAAGCCCGCAAGGAAGCATTGCGGGAGCTGAACCGGCTGGCGAAAATGTCTCCGGCGGCCGCCGACTATCATGTCACGCGCACTTATCTCGACTGGCTGGTGGCTTTGCCCTGGAACAAAGTCAGCGATTTCAAAGTCGACATTGCCAAGGCCAAAACCGTCCTGGACGAAGACCATTACGACCTGGAAAAGGTCAAGGAACGCATTCTCGACTATCTCGCGGTTTTGCAACTGAAGCCCCAGCTCAAGGGCCCCTTGCTCTGTTTCGTCGGGCCGCCCGGCGTCGGCAAGACCTCGCTCGGCAAATCCATTGCCCGCGCCTTGGACAGGAAGTTCATCCGCATGTCGCTTGGCGGAATCCATGACGAAGCGGAGATTCGAGGGCACCGGCGGACTTATATCGGGGCGCTTCCCGGCCAGATCATCCAGGGCATCCGCCGGGCCGAGACGCGCGACCCGGTGTTTATGCTCGACGAGGTGGATAAGATCGGGCGCGATTTCCGCGGCGATCCGTCTTCCGCCCTGCTTGAGGTTCTGGACCCTGAGCAGAACTCCCATTTCCGGGACAACTATCTCGACGTGCAGTTCGACCTCTCGAGGGTTCTGTTTATCTGCACGGCGAACGTGTTCGATACAATTCCGCCGCCGCTGCTCGACCGCATGGAAGTGCTGGAGGTGCAGGGTTACACGGAAGAAGAGAAAATTGAGATTGCGAACCGCCACTTGATCCCCAAGCAAGCCGAGGAGAATGGGGTCAAACTCGGGGAGCAGATCGAATTTACCCGCGAGGCAATCGCCTCGATTATCCGCCACTACACCCGCGAGGCGGGGGTTCGCAACCTGGAGCGCGAAATCGGAACGGTATGCCGCAAACAAGCGCGCAAGATTGCCGAGGGGGGCACCAAAAAGCTGACGGTCGTGCCCGACAGCCTTGCCGGGTTCCTGGGTGTTCAGCACTTCCGCCTGGAAACCGAACTGGTCGAACGCACGCGTGAGCCGGGAGTCGCGGTCGGCTTGGCTTGGACGCCGTCGGGGGGCGACATCCTGTTCGTCGAAGCCAATTCGATGAAGGGCGGCAAGAACTTCACCATGACCGGACACGTGGGCAAAGTCATGCAGGAGTCAATGCAGGCCGCGCTTGCCTGGGTGCGCGCCCATGCAGCGGAATATGGCATTGACCCGGACTTTTTCCAATCCCAGGATATCCACATCCACGTACCGGCGGGTGCGATTCCGAAGGATGGGCCGTCAGCCGGCATCACCATGGTTGCAGCGCTCGTCTCGGCGCTGGCCCGCCGCCCGATCCGCTCGCGCGTCGCGATGACGGGCGAGATTACCCTGAGCGGGCAGGTTCTTCCGGTGGGCGGAATCAAGGAAAAGGTTTTGGCGGCGCGGCGCGCGGGCGTTCGCGAAGTACTGCTACCCGCTGACAACGAGCCCAACGTCGAAGAGGACCTGCCCGACGAGATGCTGGAAGGCTTGGAACTGCGCTACGTGAAAACCATCCGCGAGGCCGTGGATTTGGCGCTTGAGAAGGAAGCCATTCCCGCCGCCAGCGTGCCGGCAGCGGCGTCATAAATCCCAACCGCTGCTCCGATGGCTCCGGCTGTCCGATCGGTGGGCCCGATAGCCTTGGCAATTTACCTCCTGGTCTCTAACGTTTCTTGAGAGTCACGGCAAGCCCGCGGCCTCTTATTGGGCTCATCCCGCCGGATGGCGCGGACCTCAACGGCGGAGGCTTGCGCTACCGGCTGTCGCGGGGGCAGAACTGTTCAGGGGTGGCGGGTGGCGTAGAGGTAGCCTCCCTCGGGATCCAGGAGGGGAGTTTTTTCGGCCTTGAAGCCGTGGGCTTCCAGGAAGCTCAGAAGTTCCAGCGGGTCATGCTCATTCAATCCCACGTGGTATTCCATGGCGATCGTCTGAATTCTCCGCAGCGTGTCTTCGCGGGTATTGAGCAGGATGTCATACTCAGCTCCTTCACAGTCGAGCTTCAGCAAATGACACGTCTCGACGCCGTACCGGCTGAAGATATCCTCCAGCGTAAGGACCGGCATCCGGCACAAAGGCCGGAACTCGCTGCCCAGCACGTCCCGGCAATACAAAGTGTTGAGCACTTCGTCTCCCCGCGAATACAAAACCGCCTCCCCCGTCCGTCCGCCGCAGGCCGCTTGGACCACCGTGACGTTCCCGAAGTGGTTCAACGAAACATTGCGGGACAAGTATTCGCACATGCGCGGCGACGGCTCGACGGCGATCACGCGGGCGGCATTGCATTTCACGGCCCACAGGGTAAACACCCCGACGTTGGCTCCGACATCGACCACCGTCGCTCCCGGTGGAATTCCGAGCCCATCAGGCGCGTAGCGGCCCTCAATCCAGATTTCTTCAAACGGGTGGAGCAGTTCCTCGGCCGCGGGCGAGGAGATCGAAATTCCGCTTTTCAGTTTGATTCGGTTTTCCGGGTTTCGCGAACGCCGCCGCCGAAGCGGGTACAGCAGAACACTGCCTAAAGTTACTCCGCCTTCGAGCAGCCTGAAAGCGACTTGGAGATTATTGCGGATGCGGCGAGTCATGCCACTCGGTGCCCATGCCACGAACAGACGCGGCTGCGAGCCGCTTTGCAGCGTCCGCCACCGGCCCGCGGCACGCCTTTTGCGGGGCTCGATGCAATCCGGAAACCCGGCGCGCCACGGAATGTATCCTACCATAAGCAAATTGCGCGCACCTAATTTGCAGGTCCGCGGTTCGTTGAAAATCAAGAACCGTAGACCGCAAGGACAGCAGTTTGCGCTGCGCCCTCCTGACGGCGCCACCCTCTCCCGGAGGGCGAGGGTGGAGATTATCGGGAGCGGGGCGGGTTGCAGAGAAGCGGACTTTCCGGTAAGATACGCAACATTGCATGGTTTTCGTCTTTTGGCGAGCGGCCATGCTGAAAACGGCGGGGAGTGTGCTCTGCGCTCGAAGCCCCGGACCTCGGAAGCCCCAGCCGCGCGTACACCTGAATCGGAACGATGATTACACGACAGATTGGCAAGACCTGCTGGTACGCTTACGACGCGATCATCCGAGCCTTCGCGAAAATCGGCATCAATCCCAACGTCCTCACCTTCATCGGCTTTACCATCAATCTGGTGGCGGCGTATTTGTTTGCTTACGGCTACTTCCGCTGGGCCGGGGCAACAATCTTTGTGGGCGGCGTCTTTGACTTGACCGACGGGCCGGTAGCCCGCACGACGCGCCGGGTCACTCCTTTTGGCGGGTTTTTCGATTCGGTTCTCGACCGTTATTCCGACTTGATCCTGCTGATCGGCCTGCTGATCTACTATGGCCGGATCAACCGCTTTGCTTACGTCACGCTGGTGGCGGCCGCCATGATTGGCTCGGTGATGACCAGCTACACCCGCGCGCGGGCTGAGAATCTGATTCCTTCCTGCAAAGTGGGATTTCTCGAGCGCGCCGAACGCGTGGTGCTGATCATCATCGGAGCGTTTTTTGACCGCATGGCCCCGGTACTCTGGATCATCGTGGTGCTCTCCAACCTTACGGTGGTGCACCGCGTGATGCACACCTATCAGGAAAGCCGCCGCCGTGTGCCCGCTCCAGAGCCGGAACTGGCCTCCAAGGAGGCCGTCACCGATTCCCTCCAGGGGTTAGCACCGACACAAGAAAGAGGATAGGGAGGGCGAGGCCGCGTCTGCTCTCGATCGCGAGCGGACTATTTCCCGATTTCCTTAATCACCGCGTCCACAACCTGCGGAACGGCCTGCCGCACGGCGGGTGAAAGTTCGGTTCCAAGCCTGTAATCTTTCCCTTCAATCCCGAACACGATCAAACTCCCAGGAAGCTGGCCGAGGACCCGGCTGAGTTCGATGGCCTCCGCGACACTGAAGGCATGAGTCGAGTCGCCGAACATGCTGGGAGCGAGCGGCTCCAGACGGCAGTCGATGCGGTGCAGGGTTCCGGGCCTCGCGCCTGAATGCGCGGCATCGATAAGGATCACGGCGCGAGCGTCCCGCCAAGTCTCCATCAAATCAGCGCCTTCACCTCCATGATCGAGAACCTGGACACCCGCCGGCGCCAGTTCCCTGAGCTGCCGCGCCACCACAAGACCCACAGCATCGTCACCGCGATAGGCGTTGCCGATCCCAATTACCAGCATCGAACCTCCGGGAACATTTTCCATAACCGGCCGACAGGCTGCCGAAAAAGGCCATTCGTCATGCTGTGCCCCTTCGCCGTCATTCCGAGCGAAGCGAGGAATCTGCTTTTCCCCGCTCAGGGTAAACTCCGCGAAGCATCTGCTGGACCTTCCTGAAAACGAACAAAACAGATCCTTCGCTGCGCTCAGGATGACAAGCGAACGGGCTCAGGATAATAGGCGAAGGGCTCAGCATGACGAGGGACCCTTTTCAGCGCTCGGCTGGAGGTCAGGTCCGCCGACGCACTCTGCGTGGCGCAGCAGCTCCCGCTTATTCGCGCTCGATCTGGAGCTTCAAAAAGTGGGTTGAGCAGGAAATGCACGGGTCGTAGTTGCGGATCGCCTGCTCGCACTGCCAGCGAAGCTTCTCGGGCGGAAGATCGAAGTGCTGCGGAACGAACTCCCGGAGGTCCTGCTCGATGGTCTTCTGGTTCTGCGAGGTGGGCGGAACGATTTTCGCGTCCAAAATGATGCCCTGGTCGTCCAGGCGGTAACGGTGGTAGAGAGAGCCGCGGGGCGCTTCGGTGCACGCGGACCCGCTGCCCGCGTGAGGATGCACCTCCACCGCCGGCGCGTCGGGCATCTCATACTCCTCGATGACGCGCAATGCCTCGTCGCACGCATAGAGCGTCTCCACGCTTCTCACGATAATGCTTTGAAACGGATTGCGGCATACCGGGCCAAGCCCCGCCTCGCGGGCCGCTTCTTGCGCCAGGGGAGAGAGCCGGTCGAAGTTCAGGCTGTAGCGCGCCATGGGGCCCACGAAATACGGTCCCTCGCCCCGCAGCACGGAGTGCAAAGCGTGCGAGTGCTCAACGTGTTCTTCGGCAAAATGCTTCTCGTAATCCTGAACGGCGATGTCCAGCCCAAGGCTCGAGACAATACGCCCTTCGTTGAAAGGATATTCATCCGGATGGCGCAGCGCCACAAAGAGGTAGTCGCGTTCAAACTCCGGAAAGGGGAGCTTGGCGGTCCAACGCACGGTCTCGATCGCCGCCTCCCGCGCCCGCTTCAGCTTTTCGGCAAGCGGGGCCAGCTCCGCCTTGGTGGGGACTTTGTAAAAGCCGCCCACCCGGACGTTGATGGGGTGGATTTCCCTGCCGCCCAGCAGAGTCACAATTTCATTCCCGGCCTTTTTCAATCCGAGGCCCTGCTGAACCACGTCTCCGTGATCTTTCGCCATCTGGATGGCATCCGCGTAACCCAGAAAGTCCGGCGCATGAAGCATGTAGACATGCAGCGCGTGGCTTTCAATCCATTCACCGCAATAAATCAGGCGGCGAAGTTCCCGCAACGGCCCTGCGACTTTGACGCCGAGGGCATTTTCCATGGCGTGGACGGCGCTCATCTGGTAGGCAACCGGGCAGATGCCGCAGATGCGCGCGGTAATGTCCGGGGCTTCGCGGAAACTGCGTCCGCGCAGGAAGGCCTCAAAAAAGCGGGGAGGCTCGAAAATCTTCAGCTTGACGTCCACCACCTGGCGGTCTTTGACCTTGATGTACAGGCCGCCTTCGCCCTCCACCCGCGCCAGGTAATCAACCTTGATGGTTTTTGCTTTCATGGATTCTGCTCTCGGTATAAAAGGGTTCGGCGTATGCGTTAAAGCTGCGATAGACCCGCACCAGGTCTTTCTGCTTCACCCCAAGCTTTTCCCACGCAAGGCTCAGTTCGGGGGTATTGGGAGTTTCCATCGGGCCGAAGCAGCCGTAGCATCCGCGATTGTAGGAAGGGCAAATGGCGCCGCACCCGGCGTGCGTGACCGGCCCCAGGCACGGAGTCCCATTCGCTACCATGACGCAAACGGTGCCGCGCAGCTTGCATTCAATGCAAACGCTGTGCGGGCGCACGTTCGGCTTGCGGCCCATCAAAAACGCGCTGACCACTTCCACGAGTTGTTCCTTGTTGATGGGGCAGCCGCGCAGCTCAAAATCCACGTGGATATGCTCAGAGATGGGGGTCGATTTCCTTAAGGTGTCAATGTAATCGGGGGTCGCGTAGACAATGGAAATAAAGTCCTTCACGTCGACAAAATTGCGCAGGGCTTGAATGCCGCCGGCGGTGGCGCAGGCGCCGATCGTCACCAGGAATTTCGAGGCGCGCCGCACCTGATGGATGCGCTCGGCGTCGTGCGGCGTACTGATGGAACCCTCCACCAGCGACAGGTCATAAGGGCCCTTCACCACCGCCCGGGAGGCTTCCGGAAAGTTGGCAATCTCAATCTGGCTTGCGAGCGGCAGCAAATGGTCTTCACAATCCAGCAGGCTCAACTGGCAACCGTCGCAAGAGGCGAATTTCCAGACAGCGAGTTTGGGTTTCTTGGCCAATGCTAAATCCCTCTGATATTGAGCAGCGCTTTTATGCTTTCGTAAGAAAAGACCGGACCGTCTTTGCAGATAAACGTCGGCCCAAACTGGCAGTGGCCGCAGAAGCCCACCGCGCATTTCATGTTGCGCTCCATGGAGACATAGATACTTTCGGTCTTCATGTCACGCTCTTCAATTTCCTGAATGGCAAAGCGCATCATGATTTCCGGGCCGCAAATCATCGCCACCGCTTCCGAGGGATCAAACCTAGCCCTCGGGATAAAATTCGTGACCACGCCCACCGTCCCTCGCCAGGAAGCCGAAGCGCGGTCAACGGTGACCTGAACGTCAAGATCAAAGCGCCCGCGCCATTGCTCGACCTCCTTCGTATACAAAAGGTCCGAAGGCGTGCGCGCCCCATAAAGCAGAACCACGTTGCCGTATTTCTGGCGGTTGCGAAGGATGTGGTACACCACGGGCCGCAACGGCGCCAGTCCGATTCCTCCCGCAATGACGACCACGTCGCGGCCAACGGCTTCACTGACCGGCCACTCGCTGCCGAAAGGACCTCGGACGCCCACCGTGTCTCCCCGCCGCAGCCGCCCGAGCACTTTGGTGGTGGCGCCCACCGCCCGCACCGTATGCACCAGCTTTTCAGGCTGTGCCGGGTCGCCGGAGATTGAAATGGCGACTTCGCCGACTCCGAACACGTAGAGCATGTTGAATTGGCCCGGCGCGAAAGGAAAGGCGCTGTCTCCGCCGCCCTCGGCCGGAGCCAGTTCGAGCGTAAAGGTGTCGTAAGTCTCCTGGCGCACCCGCTGCACGGTGTGCAGCCGGGGAACCATGGGGGCCAACCCGTCAGCAGCCATCATCGGTTCAGGGGTTAAGTTCGTAGACATTGAGTAGCTGTAACCTCGTGGCCAGAAGGGCCCGTGCCATGAGCTGCGAAAACCGCTTCATGAATTCGTACCCCAGGTCGTGGTTTTCCTCGGATTTCTTGCGCAGGCAGGCGCCGTCCAGCGCAATGGCGCGAGTGAACTCGACCACTCGCGCGTCAAATTTCCAGCGATGCGGAGGGAAGAGCCACGACCAGCCGAGGACTTCGCCTTCCGCAAGCGTCAGGATGACGATCGCGCCGCGCTCGGGAGCAAATGCCTCCAGCGCCACTTTGCCCTGGCGAATCAGGTAAAACTGATTGGCTTCTTCCTCGGCGCGAAAGATATATTGCCCGGCTTCAAATCGGACGTTGGATGCACAACCCGTCAGCAGCTCGAGGTAGCGTTGATCCATGCCTTTGAAGAATGGGTGCTCGGCCAAGATGTGTTCAAGTGTTTCCATGTTTGTCTCCCGTGAGCGAACCTTTTGGAGATTGGGGCGCTTGCCGGATCGCCCGGACTTCCTCCGTGATATCGATAGCTACGGGGCACCAGGTGATGCAGCGCCCGCAGCCCACACAACCCGACGTTCCGAACTGGTCGATCCACGTAGCAAGTTTGTGCGTCATCCACTGGCGGTAGCGCGCTTTGGGAGTGGCCCGAATACTGCCGCCGTGAATGTAGGAGAAATCTTTGGTAAAGCAGGAGTCCCACTTCTGCCATCGTTCCGCGTGCTCGCCTTTCAAATCCGTAACATCCTCGACCGTGGTGCAAAAGCAGGTGGGACAAACCATCGTGCAGTTGGCGCAGGTTAGGCAGCGGCCGGCCACGTTATCCCACCGGGGATGGTCGTAATTTTCATAAAGGAGTTCCTTGATGTTGGCCGTGTCCATGTGACGGCCCATTTGCTGGGCCGTCCTGGCAACGGTATCTTCAGCAGCGGCTTTTTCCCGATCTTCCACTTCGCGGTGCGGAAGCTCAGCCAAAATTTCTGCTCCTAACTCCGTTCCGACCTCGACAACAAAGTAGTGCCGGTCCCGCTCGCGGATTTCGGTCAGCGCGAGATCGAACCCGGATGTGGCCTGCGGCCCGGTACCCATTGAAACGCAAAAACACGTTCCGCCGGCCTCGCCGCAATTGATGGCAACAATGAAAGCCTGCTCGCGCCTCGCCTGATAGAGACGGTCCACATAACGCCCGTTCAGAAACACCTTGTCCTGAACGGCGATGGCGTGCAAATCGCACGAGCGGACGCCAATGAACGCGGTCTTCTGAGTGTCAGGCTTCTCTTCCGTAACCTGAAAAGTCTTGCCCTTGCGGTCAGCCTGCCATAAGCGCTCGGTGGGAGGGTGAAGAAATTTCTTCCAGGAGTGAGGGCCGACCGCGTAGCCGAACAAAGCGTCATCGCCTCGCCTCTTCAGGCGATACGTTCCACCTTCTTGCTCGTCCGTCCACCCGGCCGGGAGGTCGGCAGCGGACTTGATCTCGTCGTAGACGATGGCGCCCTCGCGCACCGCCGGCCCCAGCAACCGATAACCTCGTTTGCTCAAAGCATCCAAAAGTGCGTCAAGGTTGTCGCGTTCCAGAACCGAGCGCGTTCCGACTCTTAGGGCAGTTTCCGTCACGGCTCCCCTTTCTCGCCCCTATGATAACGCGGATCGGGGGAAAGTTCATCTTGGAGCACTATCCATCCTAGGCTCCCATATCTTGGAAGGCAGTGACACACGTCACGGGAGTGTGGGGCACGCGTCACTGGCGGGCTTCATAGGATTAAGCAATTGTCGGGAGCAATACTTCTCGGCGAAGGGCGCTCCTGTGCGCGGGCGGCACTGTTCGGCGCCGCAATGAGGGCGCCATAACGCCCCTTGTAGGAAAGAGGATCTTAGGCGGGTGGCGCAAACGCTTCGATTGCAGTGTCCGCGATCTTGCGGCACGGGTGGCCGCAACGGTGTTTTTGCCCGTCGCGGGATTTTCTGGAACCCGCGACACACCCAACAGTGTCGCGGCTACCAAAGCGCTTGTCCCACGGGCCGTCCCGCATGCTCAGGGGCATGTAGGGGCGAACGGCGTTCGCCCGCCCTTGCGCGCATGCCATGCGCCCCTACGGGAAATCGCAGACCCCACAAACCAGGGTCTGCGCCAGCCGGCGTTATCCGCGCTCCTGATCAGTGTGGAGGCTCGCTGAATAGTCAGAGACGTACTTGAGTAGGGCCGGCATGTTTTGCTCGTTAACGCTCAGCGGAATAAAGTCCGCCCGTCGATCTAGAATTAACCACCCGAATCTATAAAGTAGCTCGGGAACATCCTTGCCTTCAAAGTCGGACATGGCGGAGGTCACAGATCCCGCTTCATGACTAATGCCACGCCTGAATGTAATCAGAGACGCCGAATTCTCCGCCGCAGAAAGTGTCGGATGGGCGAGCTCGCTAAGGCCGCCATAGTCCAGTCCCAGCGATGGGGTTTTCACCCCTTGGTCCGCGGCATACCGATCGAGTTTGCTAATGTCTGCCGACCACGAACGAGCGGCACGGGCGAACCACTTGCCTGTCTGCCCCGGGACCGGGGGCTTCGCGAGTCGAAACTGGAACGCGAGGAGCCATGTTTCGAGATATGCTCTTCGAACAGCGAGGTTGTCCGTAGGATTAATAATAGAACCGCTGTAAGCTGGCATTGTTTAGTCAGAGAACTACACTGCTCGGCGCCAACCCGAAGAAGCTCCTCTTCAGCCTCCACGCGGCATTGGGAAGCAACTTGATAGATGGAAGGCATGTATTCTCCAAAATGAGCGGATCGTCCGGCTGGACTTTTAAAGCAGCTTCGCAAACTCATCCGGCGAGAGCTCAGCGTCGCGCAAAATCTTCCTCAAGAGCCCACGGCCGACCGCCTTGTGGTCGGGAACGGTAATCGAATTCTTTCCAGCATACTCCAGGCGGATATGGCTTCCGCGTTGGCGAACTTCCTTATAGCCGGCCTTCCCCAGCGCCTTGACGAGAGCCCTGCCCGAAAGTATGGGAAGTCTGGCCACGGCTATAAGGTGATGGTGTGCAGGCTGAGTTCTTCAGGGTGGTACGTCTCTAAAATGTCCCGGTTCTTCTTGTCTTCGGCGATCAGTTCGATCACTTCTCTGATATTCCGAAGCGCTTCGTCTACGGTTTTCCCCTGGCTGTAGCAGCCTTCAAAGAGGGGGCATTCGACCACGTAGAAACCATCTTCATCTTTCTCGATGAACACAGGCACCTGCGTGCCTCGGAGTTTGGTCTTGGCAGGCGAGAGTCTCTTTCGCATGGTTTGATCCTAAGGCATCGCGCAGGAAAATTCAAACCTTCGAGTCGGCCTTCAATTCGTGGGCGGCGCAAACGCTTGCATTGTAGCGTCTGTGGTTTCGCGGCACGGGTAGCCGCGACGGTGTTTTGCCCGTCGCGGGACTTTCCGCCAGCATCGTTCGGGAACCCGCGACACACACAGCAGTGTCGCGGCTACCCAAGCGCTTGTCCCACGGGTCGTCCCGCATGCTCAGGGGCATGTAGGGGCGAACGACGTTCGCCCGCCCTTGGGCGCATGCCATGCCCCCCTACGGGAAATCGCAGACCCCACACACCAGGGTCTGCGCCAGCCTAGGTTTCCAAGAGACGCACCAGGTGCCCCTGAGCTTCGACAGCAAGCTTCTTTACTCCCTTTAGGATTTCTGTGAACTCGGATAAGCGAAAATAGTCACGCGGATCGGCTTGGGCAAAATCCCGGATAGTTACCCGCATGATGATGAACCCGTATTCAGGAGGCCGGGCGAGGTCCTCTATGGCTATGTCAGGGGCACCCACATGGGTAAAAAAGTTTCGGTGCTCAGAAAGAAATTGATACCAATCCATGCCAACCGAAAGGCAATCGCAGAGGTACAGCAAGAAACTGTGCGTTTGGAGCCTGCCCTTTTTTGAAAGAATTTTGATCCTCTTGCCTGAAGATAGCGTCACCTGGGAAGATGGCGCCCCGTCGGTCCCCTTCAAGATGCCGTAAACAAAGTTGGCCAACAACTCTAAGTAGGCTCGAAACTCGAAAAGGAGGGAGTCTACTGCGAACAACGCGCTGTCGCGAACTTCGAAGAGGTGCTTTCCCCTTACCGTGCGGTAGTGAATCCCGCCAAGTTCGGTCTCGGGTATCTTCCAAGGTTCAGGGATATCGTCCATGAGAGCTCTTAACGACGCCTTCAAGGCTTCTACAGCGGCTCGAAGGATGTGGTCTCTGCGTGCCAAATGCACTGCCGTCCGGTCGTACTTCTCGTGAAGCTGACCTCTCGCTAGCGGCGTAATCTTTCCATGGTCTTCGGCTCTTTTCAGCGCAGTCCAGATGCGGGTTGGTTCGAGGAAAAGGTGATCCGGAAGGAAGTTAATGTATATGACAGACTTGGGTGGCCTCCTCATAATACGCTCACCCCCTGAGGGATGCCTTCATGGGAGCTTATCCCATGAGCGCGAAACAAACAATCTTAGCGCGCTGGATGTCGACCTCGTCTCGTAAATCATTGGTTCGCTGCTCCCTGCATGCAAACGATAGAGGACGCGCAGAGCAATATGTATGCTGCCCACCCCAGAGTAGAAAGGGCTCTCGAAACCTAAGCAGCAAGCTAACTTCTGTCTGGCAGACCTGACGGAAGTTCGCCAGGCAGGGCTCTGAGTAAATCTGCAAGCCCTTCAACCCAAAGCCGACGATCGAGGGGGGAACCGTAATGAGTAGTAGCTCCCCAAAAAACATTACGGGTTCCTATCGAGCGATCCTTCCGCCAGCGGATTTTTCCGCAGAGCCGGCTGCGGCGCAACTCCACCAACTGCTTAAATGGTGAGGGTTGCCGGTCAAGGTCCGGAATGCGGCGTCGCTCGACTGCGAGAGTGTAATCATCCACTTTACATTCCCCCGTTTCCTCTTCCAAATAGGGCACCATCTCCAAATCGGTCTGGCAGCCTGGAATTGGCACATACCCTGGCCGTACTTCACAAACAATCCAAAGCCACGTAGGGTAACCGCAAACAGAGTCATGCACTATAATTTGGCTTATGCATTCCCTGACTAACGGGTCCAGATCAAGGATGTAATCGATTAGAGTAGCCAAAAGAATTTCCGCTTTTGCTTGACGGCCACGTAGCCTCGGAGGAGCTTCGATCTATTTGGCTCGTCGAGTCGCAACGTTCACTTTCAAGCATCGCTCGTGTCCGTCTGTTGCAACATATTCTAACCCTCTCGGGCGCACGAAGCATGTCGAAGGCCTCACCGCCGCGCGGCCTTCACCTTTGCCGGTGCGAAGGTCATCTCGCCTTTTTTCAGGTCGGCGTCCACTTCAATGGTTTCGCCGGGCTTCACTTCGCCTTCCAGGATTTTGAGCGCCAGCGGGTCCTGGATCAGGCGTTGGATGGCGCGTTTTAGCGGCCGCGCGCCAAACTGCGGGTCGTAACCGCGTTCGAAGAGCAATTCCCGCGCCTTGTCGGTGAGGCGGATTTCGATCTTGCGTTCGGCCAGCAAGCCGCGCAGGCGGGTGAGTTGCAGATCGATGATCCTGGCGATCTCTTCCTTGCCGAGGGCGTTGAAGACCACGATTTCGTCCACACGGTTCAGGAACTCCGGCCGGAAGTTTTCGAGCAGCATCTCCTGAATGCGCTTTTTCAGGTCTTCGCTGATTGCGCTGCGTTCTCCCTGTAGCGGCGATCTGCGATCGCCGGCTTTTTCCCGCCGGTCCCTTCCCGCGTCAGGGCCGGCTCCGACCGGCGCTACAGCTTCGCGGCCCATCGCCTCATGGATCAGGTGGCTCGCGATGTTGCTAGTCATGATGATGACGGTGTTCTTGAAGTCCACGGTGCGGCCCTTGCCGTCCGTCAGCCGGCCCTCGTCGAGGATCTGCAGGAAGATGTTGAAAACGTCGGGGTGCGCTTTTTCGATCTCGTCAAACAGCAGCACGGAGTACGGACGCCGCCGCACCTGCTCGGTAAGCTGGCCGCCCTCCTCGTAACCCACGTAGCCGGGAGGCGCGCCAATCAGCCGCGCCACCGCGTGCTTCTCCATATACTCCGACATATCGATGCGGAGCATGGCACGCTCGTCGTCAAACAAGAACTCGGCCAGCGCCCGCGCCAATTCGGTCTTGCCCACGCCGGTCGGCCCCAGAAAAATAAAGCTGCCGATGGGGCGGTTCGGATCGGAAAGTCCTGCCCGGCTTCTCCGCACGGCGTTTGAAACCATCCCCAGAGCTTCCTCTTGCCCCACCACGCGCAGCCGCAGGCGGTCTTCCATCTTGACCAGCTTGGCCACTTCCCCTTCCAGCATCTTGGCCACCGGGATTCCGGTCCATTTGGAAACCACGCGCGCCACGTCTTCCTCGTCCACTTCTTCTTTCAGCATCCGGCCCGCTTTCCCTTTGCCTTCGAGCTCGGCGTTGGCCTGGGCAAGCTGCTTTCCCAAGGTGACCAGCTTGCCGTAGCGGATTTCCGAGGCTTTGGCAAGGTCGCCTTCGCGGGTGGCCCGTTGCTCGTCCACCTTGGCCTGCTCAATGTCTGCCTTCAGCTTCCGGATGCGGGTGATGATTTCCTTTTCCGCATTCCAGCGCAGCTTCAGCCGGTCGGACTGTTCCCGAAGCCCTGCCAGTTCCTTTTCAAGCTTCGAAAGCCGTTCGCGCGAAGCAGGATCGTCTTCTTTCTTGAGCGCCTGCCGCTCGATCTCAAGCTGCGTGATGCGCCGCTCGATCTGGTCGATCTCGGCGGGCATCGAGTCGATTTCGATGCGCAGGCCGGAAGCTGCCTCGTCAATCAGGTCAATGGCTTTGTCGGGAAGGAAGCGGTCGGAAATGTAACGGTTTGAAAGCACCGCGGCGGCCACAATCGCCGAGTCTTTGATGCGCACGCCGTGATGCACTTCGTAGCGTTCCTTGAGTCCCCGCAGAATCGCGATGGTGTCTTCGACGCTCGGTTGTCCCACCACGACGGGCTGGAACCGCCGTTCGAGCGCCGCGTCTTTCTCTATGTGTTTTTTGTACTCATTGAGCGTGGTGGCGCCAATGCAGCGCAACTCGCCGCGCGCCAGCGCCGGTTTCAGCATATTGGAAGCGTCAATGGCTCCTTCAGCCGCGCCCGCGCCCACCAGCGTGTGCAACTCGTCGATAAAGAGAACCACCTGCCCGCTCGATTCCTCGATCTCTTTCAGCACCGCCTTCAGCCGGTCTTCAAACTCCCCCCGATATTTGGAACCCGCCACCATCGCGCCCAGGTCAAGCGCCACAATGCGCTTCGACTTCAGAGACTCCGGCACGTCGCCGGCCACAATGCGCTGTGCGATTCCTTCCACAATCGCCGTCTTGCCCACGCCCGGTTCGCCAATCAACACCGGGTTGTTTTTGGTGCGCCGCGAGAGGACTTGAATCACCCGGCGGACTTCATCGTCCCGGCCAATGACCGGGTCCAGCTTGCCGCGCCGCGCGAGTTCGGTCAAATCGCGCGCGTAACGCTCGAGCGCCTGATACTTCGCCTCGGGGTTCTGGTCGGTAACGCGCTGCGAGCCGCGGATAGCCACCAGGGCTTTCAGGATGGCGTCGTGCGAGACGCCCAGCCGCGCCAGGATGAGGCCCGCAGCGTCGTTCTTCTTTTTTGCGAGAGCCAGCAACAGGTGCTCGGTCGAGACAAACTCGTCTTTGAACGGTTCGGTCTCTTTCGCCGCCTGCTCCAGAACTTCTTTGAGCGCCGAAGAAAGATAGTGATCCGCCATCCCGCCAACCTTGGGCAGTCGATCGATGGCTTTCTCGGTTTCCTGGCTGACGCTCGACGGCGCCACACCCAGCCGCTCAAGGATAGCCGGAACGATGCCTTCGGACTGCTCAAGCATGGCGAGAAGCAGGTGGAGAGGCTCGAGTTGCTGGTTTCCAAAACGGCCCGCTACCTCCTGGGTCGCTTGGAGTGCTTCCTGGGCTTTAATTGTAAATTTATCAAAACGTGTCGCCATGATTCTTCCTTTGTGAGATTAACCAAATCCGGGTTGGCGGATATGATCCGCCAACCCGGAATCAACTCAGCCGCGTCGCTACCCAGCCGGGCGGCGAGGGCGCAAGATCAGCGTAACTCACATGCTGATCTTGATTTTCCTGGGCTTGGCCTCCTCGCGTTTGGGCATCGTCAGGGTCAAGATCCCGTCCTTGAACTCCGCCTTGACCTTCTCCGCATCAACGGAGGCCGGCAGCGTAAAGGTTCGGGCAAAACCGCCGTAAGCTCTCTCGACGTGAAGGTAGCTTTCTTCCTTTACGTCGCTTTCATATTTACGCTCGCCTTTCAGATAGAGCTTGCCGTCGTGCATGCTGGCTTCAACATCTTTGGAATCGACACCGGGCAGTTCGGCTTTCAGCACAATGTCGTGGTCGGTCTCATAAATGTCAACCGGCGGAATCCAGTTGCCGGTGCTGACACCTTCCTCTTCCCCCAGGAATCCGCCTGGAGTTTCGTTAAACAAACGATTCATTCGGTCTTGAGTTGCAATCGAATCGCGAAAGGGTCCCCATCGTACGATTGGCATCGTCTTTATACCTCCTTCTTGAGACTGCAAAACGATCTTATGGGTCCTCTTTGCTTTCGCTGCCAGCGACATGGTGTCGCGGACAGCGAGGGCCGCTCCTTACACTTACTGGATGCTGATCTTGATGGTCTTGGGCTTGGCTTCCTCGCGCTTGGGCATCGTCAGGGTCAGGACGCCGTCCTTATATTTCGCCTCGACCTTGTCGGCGTCAATCGAGCCAGGCAGAGCAAAGGTCCGGCTGAACGCCCCGTAAGAACGCTCCACGCGATGCAGGTTTTCCTCTTTGGCCTCCTTCTCGACTTTCCGCTCGCCCTTCAGGTACAAAGTGTTGTCCTCCACGCGCACTTCAACGTCGTTGGGGTTGATCCCGGGCAGCTCGGCTTTCAGCACCAGGTTGTCGTCGGTCTCGTAAATATCAACCGGCGGCATCCAGGCCCGCGAGCTTGGCTCTTCATTGCCAAATGCCCGGGCCAGAGTTTCGCTGAAAATACGGTTAAACCGGTCCTGAGTAGTAACCACGTCTCGGAAAGGTTCCCATCTTACGATCGCCATGTTAGTAGCCTCCTCATTGTTATTACTTAGTGTTGCTAAATAATATAACATGAGTGTGTACTTGTCAAGTATAATTTACAATTGTATTTTCAACAACTTATAAAATATATTTGGTTTATTTATCATCTATAAACAAGGATTAATCGGCTGAATGCGAGAGGATAACAGGCCCTATTCTCGCGGAATCAAGACCCCGGCGACGATACTGGAAGATCCCCTACAGGAGCTTAACAGGGCCTTCATATCGGCTTCCCTCCCTCGCGCTATCGTAAACTATTGACCTCTCACCGATTCGTGCTAGACTTTTGCCAACGTAGCCAATTGGGGTCGGCTCAGGGAGGTGGACGATGCCACAAAGAACGAAGATTGCGGTGGGAGTCCTGGCTCTCGCGCTAGGTCTTCCGATGCTCGGTTCCGGAGCGGCGTTACGGGTGGGAGAAAAGGCGCCCAACTTCACCCTGCCCGATCAAAACGGCCACGAGGTTAACCTGAGCCAGTTCCTGGGGAAAAAGAGTGTGGTCCTGGCGTTCTACGTCCTGGCTTTCACGGGCGGTTGAACGGCGGAGCTCAAGGCGTATCAGTCTGATCTCGCCAAATTCAAGGAAACGGGAACGCAGGTGCTGGGCATTAGCGTGGACAGTTCGCCGGCCAACCGGGCATTCGCCAGGCAGATCGGCGTTACTTTTCCGCTGCTCAGCGATTTCAACCGGAAGGTTTCCACCGAATACGGAGTGTTGAATACCCAGCACGGGTTTGCCAACCGAACCACCTTTGTGATCGACAAGCAAGGCATCATTACGCACATTGACAAGGACAAAGAGGCCCTTGACCCGGCCGGCGCACACCAGGCCTGCAGCCTGATGGCGCACCAGGCGCGCGGAAAGAACAAGAAATAGCGCGGTTGTGCAGTGGGCGTACCGCGAGCCGTACGCAGGCTAATTCACGGGGGGGGGAACCCGTATGGGATTGATCATCGGAGAGCAAGCGCCGGACTTTGAGTTGTCTGATCACTTGGGGCGGCTGATCCGGCTCAGGGATTTCCGTGGCAAGAAAGATGTCGTACTGGCCTTCTACGTCTTTGCCAATACGCCGGGCTGAGCGCAGGAACTCCGGGCATACCAGTTTGGTCTTGCCAATTTCGAGAAAACGGGAGCTCGAGTTCTAGGGATCAGCGTCAACCAGCCCGCCGCGAACTTCAGCTTTGCTCAAAAACTCGGACTCACGTTTCCGCTGCTATGCGACGTGGAGAAGAAGGTCTCCAGGCAATACGGGGTTCTCGGCTTTTTCCCGCGTCTGGCCCGCCGCACCACCTTTGTAATCGACAGAGAAGGCGTGGTTCAGCACATCGACCACGGCCAGGACGCCGCCACGCCCGCCTCCGCCCTCAAGGCCTGCCGTCTGCTTTTGCCGCATTCAAGCTGAAGGGGGCGCGCCCCAAGCTTGCGCCTGAGCGGGCGGCTATTTCTGCTGTGCCGCGAGTTTGTTGAGAACCTCGCCGAGCTGTTTGATCTCGTTGCCATATCCCGCCCAGTCTCCCTGGCGTTGCAATTGCAGGGCGCGCTCGTAATGCTGATTCGCTTGCTGGGTCAGCGCTTGAAACTCTTTAACAGCGGACGGAGTAGGAGCGGGAGCGGCAGGGGCTATGGTTGCGATTTTTTCTCCCGGCACTTTGGGCTTGAAGGTGGGAAGCGGCTGGGCTCCTTGGGTGTTGATGTTCCCGCCGAAGATCTGGCTGAGAGCGTCGTCGAGCGTCGGCGACATGACGACCTGGTCCGAGTAAGAGACGATCACGCGCTTCAACTGGGGCAGGCCTCCGCCGGCCTGGGCGGCGAGATAAAGCGGCTCGATATAGAGAACGGCGTTGGAGATCGGGACGACCAGCAAGGTTCCGCGGATGACGGTTGAGCCTCCCTGGCCCCAAAGGGTGAGTTGCTGGGAGATCGACGTTTCCTGATCGATGCGCGACTCAATCTGCTGCGGACCGTAAACCAGCTTCTGCTTTGGAAACGTAAACACCAGGACCTTGCCGTAATTGCCCGCGTCGCAACGGGCGGCCATCCAGGCGATCATGTTGTCTTTGCGGGCGGGAGTGAAGGGCACCATCAGGATGAACTCTTCCGACTTCCCGACCTCCGGCAGCTTCATGATGGTGTAATAGGGCGACATCGGCGAGGCCGGACCCTGGGTGGAGCTTCGCGCCACGCGCCAGAGATCTTCCTTGTTATAGAAGACGCGGGGATCGGTCATGTGAAACACCGCGTACTTCGCAGCCTGGACGCTGAAGAAAGCCTCCGGATAGCGGATATGCGCCCGGAGGTCGTCGGGCATGGCATCCAGAGGATGAAAGACGCCGGGGAACATGCGCGCGTAAACCTGAATGATAGGATCGGTCGGGTCGCTGATGTAGTACTTGACCTCTCCGGTGTAGGCATTGATGGTGGCCTTGACCGAGTTGCGAATGTAGTTGCCCATCTGGCTGGTAGGTTCGGAGTAGGGATAGCGATCGGATGTCGTGTAAGCATCCAGAATCCAGTAAAGCGCTCCGTCCTTTCCCACCACCATGTAGGGATCGGAATCGAAGTGGAGAAAAGGCGTCAGGCGCTCGGCCCGCGGGATGATCTGCCGGTAAATCATGATGCGGCTTCCAGCCTGGATGTCGCTCGAGAAGAGAATGTTTTTCTGGCCGAATTTCAGAGTAAAGAGCAAGCGGCGCCAAATGTTCTTGACGGGAATTCCGCCGGACCCATTGTAGGTGCTGTAGACGTCATGGTCGCCCGCGGGATAATCGAACTCCTGCTGCCCGGTTCGCACAAAGCAATAATCGTTGGGAACTTCGCCGTAGTAAATCTCCGGGCGCGTGATCTGAATGGGAACGGAAGAAATCGGCGGCACATCCTTGATGAAGAACACCGGCAAGCCGTCGGGCGTGTATTCGTTCACCGGGCTCATACACAGGCCGTAGCCGTGGGTATAAATGAGATGCTCGTTGATCCAGTTCCTGCTCGGCAGGCTGGAGGTGGAAAGCTCGCGCGGCGAAAGCGACACCTGGCGATAGACGCCGTTGATGTCATAACGGTCGTTGTCAACGCTCACAAAGTCGTAATAGGTGCGGATCTCCTGGAGTTGCCCGAAGGTGGTCAGCAGCGGTTTATGATCCCACAACCGCACGTTCCGCATGGTGGGTTCATTGTTGACGATGTTTTGCGCGGTAAGGTCATGGGCGGCGGAGAAGTGGTGCTCGTGGAAGCGATCGAGCGCGTACGCCTCGCGGGTATATTTGATGGCGTCGGCGATGTAGGGGCGCTCCTTATCGAGCTCGTTAGGGGTGACAATAAAGTGCTGGACGATGCCAGGGTAGATGTTGACCCCCACCAGCGCCACCGCGATGAGGGCCAGGAAGCTCCAAATGGCCGGGCGTACGGTTCCCCGCACCGCCCCGGCGATGAACGCCAGCGCCGTGATCAGCGAGAGCGCCAGCATGATCTTGAGGATGGGCAAGGTGGCGTGAACGTCGGTATAGCCCGCGCCATAAATCAAGCCCCGCGACGAATAAAGCAGGTCGTACATGGCGAGGCGCGCCCGGTAGGCCAGCAGAGCAAACAACAGCCCGCCCAGCACCATGAGGTGCGCGCGCGCCGTGGGCGCCACGCCCGGCCCGCGCGGCGTCACCCACACTCCGCCTTCCAGCAGGTAAACCACCACGGCGCTCAGCAAGCAGGCAATCAGAATGACCAAAGCGAGATGATAGAGAAACCAGTGATAGGAAAGATGGAACAGATAGAAGCCCAGATCGATGTGGAACAGCGGGTCAGCCTGGTGCATGGGCACGGCGTTTTTGGCGAGCAGATAATCCTGCCAGTGGAATGTCGCCCACTGGCCTACTGCGTAGCCTACCAGCAGAACGCCCACCCAGACCAGCCAGCGGAAGACCTCGGCAAAACGCTCCAGCCCCGGCATCTCGATGGCGTCGTGGAAGACGCGGTAGCCGTACCGTGACGCGATGGCGCGCGCCACCAGAACGTTTGCGCCCACCAGCACCATGAAGCCGATGCCCGCCATCCCGCTCAAGCCGATCTGAGCGAACAGAATGTTTTTGTAAAGGACTAGGTAGCCGTGGGTTCCAAACCAGAGCCAGTCCACCAGCAAATTCACGCCGTCCGTAAACAGCGGCGCAAACACCAGAAGAAATAAGACTCCTGCAATAATGAGGCGCTGAGCGCGATCTTTTTTCAAGGCAAGTCTCCGCCGTTATCTTCACATACCCGCGCGCCTGTGTCAAAAAGCTTGGCAGTTTTTTTCGAGCCCCGCGCCAGGACCCAGACAGCCACCCCAACGGCCATCAGGCGCGCGGCCATCACCTTCGCCGGGATTAGTTGATGAGTAAGCGCATCAGCCTTGTTCTTAAAGGCTGCGGGTTTTCATCACGCTTTCTGTAGCGGCGGTCGCCGGCAAGCACTGCTTGCCTGATCGCCGGCCCTTCCTTGCCGCATCGGAAGCAATTCGGCGGTAGCCACGGCACTGCCGTTTGTGCCGTGGGTTCGCGCCAACGAAACGCGGCCGTCACGCTCAGAGTTTTTCTGAGCGTGGGCAGTTTGCTCAGGTTCGCCGGGCAGCCCGTCGAGATCGGGCGGGCCGGCTGGAACGGATGTTGAGGCCTCCGCGACTTCGACCAGAGAGTGCAGCGCTTTATTGACGGCGGCTGAGTTTGGGAAAGCGGCTGCAACGTCAGGCTCAAGCACCACGACGTTCGAGCTTGCCTTAACTCGCTCGTAGTAATTGCCTCGCTCCAGCTTCTTGAAGTCCGAGCGTTTGTACTCCGCGCGGAGTCCATCGGATTTAGCCTTCTTCATAAATTTGCCTTTCATGACGAGTTGCGCGGCGGCCAGGCGCCGCAATCTCGACATGAGAGAAAATTACAGCATCTCGCAGCTCGACACCAGCCCAAAGCCGCGGATCTAAAGATCCGCGCTACCCACTTCACCCGAGGGTGTGGCTCAAAAGCTGGCGCACCTGAATCTTCTTGACAACCGGGCGGGGATAGTGTAGCCTATATAAGTATTTTTGGCGGCTGCGGGCGCAGGGCGGCCGAAGAGAAGAAAAGGCGAAATAAGCGAACATGGGCACAGCGTTGCAATTCAGGGCTCGATGGATTAATCAAATAGCTGAATACAAAAGTCTTACCTTCAATAACAGGCTTCCAGGCGGACTAAAAAAAGAAAAAACAATCCTTTTTTTCAAAAACGAAGCTAGGAAGTTGTTGAAAACAAAGTACAGCTGTTGAAAAAACAGCCAAAACGAACCGAAAACGAAGCTAGCCAAGTTGCTGAAAATACGTAAGGGGCTAAAAAACGAAGCTAAAACGAACCGCAAATGAACCCGAATCTTGCCAGCCTCGCCGTGACGTCGATCCAGCCCGTCCTAGCCTCCCAATTAGCCTGAGTGGCGCGGCAAAAAATGAGATATAGTTGGCAAATAAAAGACGAAGATGAGCGGAACCGTTCCGACAATCCGATTCGGTCCCGCCGGCTGGTCTTATGACGACTGGCACGGGATTGTCTACCCCGCCCACAAGCCGCACGGCTTTCATGAGGCCGAATATCTGGCGCACTATTTCGACACCATTGAGATCAACACGACTTTCTATCATCCGCCGCGCCCCGAGGTCGCGCGCAGTTGGGTGCGCAGGGTTCAGCACAATCCAAACTTTAAATTCACGGCCAAGCTGTGGCAGCAGTTCACGCACGAGCGCGCCACGAGCCACCGCGACGAGAAGACTTTTAAGGAAGGAATCGATCCGCTGCGGGAAGCCGGCCTGCTGGGAGCGTTGCTGGTGCAGTTCCCCTGGTCGTACAAAAACACCAAGGAAAACCGCGAGTATTTCGGCGGGCTGGTGATGCAGTTCCTGGAATACCCGTTGGCGCTGGAGGTTCGGCACGAGTCATGGAACCGGCCGGAAGTCTACCAGATGCTCCGCGAGCTGGGCGTGGGATTCTGCAACATCGACCAGCCGGCGATTGGACGCTCGCTCCAGCCGAGCGGCCGCTCCACCGCGCCGGTCGGCTACGTCCGGCTGCACGGCCGGAACTACGAGCATTGGTTCACGCCCAATGAGCGCCCCGAGGAGCGCTACGATTATTATTACAGCCTGGCGGAACTTGAGCCCTGGGCCGAGCGGATCAAGAACATCGCGGCAGGCGGAGAGGAAATCTACGTCATTACCAACAATCACTTTCGCGGAAAAGCCGTGGCCAACGCTTTACAGTTGATCAGCCTCGTCCGGAACCGGCCCGTGCGCGTCCCGCCACCTTTGATCGGCGAGTATCCCGATCTCGAAACCATTGCTGCCGCGGATGCCGCGGATGCCGCGCCGGAACAGAGAGGTTTTCCCTTCCAGGAACAATGATTGACAGTCATGAAGGCCCGTTGCTAGCATAGAGGATTCTGCAGACCAGTACACGATCCCGCTGGCGGGCAAGCGAGGAGACTTTATGCGAGTCCTTGATCCATTGCCTGGACAGTCTGCAGGCAGCGCGTCCCCGTCGTCTAGCCCGGCCTAGGACATCGCCCTTTCACGGCGGTAACGCGGGTTCAAATCCCGCCGGGGACGCCAACACTTTCAGTGAGTTACCAGCTTTGCCTCTGGAAGCGCCTGGGTTGTGGTGACGAATTGGTGACGATCGTCGCCGTTTTCGCCCTCTTGAGCGAGCGCCAGAACCGAATCGAGGCCATTCACAGCCTGTCGCACTTGGGAGCTGGCAATCCTCGCATACCGCTTTGTCATCCTCAAATCCCGGTGTCCTAACTGGCTGGCGATCACGTCCAGCTCGATTCCCCGCTGGCGAAGCCACGTTCCAAAAGTGTGGCGGAGATCATGAAGGCGAATATCCGCGATGCCAAGCTGTTTCATGACGCGATGAAAGGCCATGCTTACGGCTTCCGGGGTGATGTCGGAGAATAGCAAATCCTCGGGGCCGCCTTGGGGGACGGATGCGACCCCTTGCAATCCGCCTTGGAGCTTTTGAGGCGGGAGGGCGGCGGCGCGAAGATATGGTTCAACGACGATAAGTTGAGCAAGGAGCGAGGCCCGCGGCGCTGGAAATTCAGGGTTGGTTATAGGAGAATGGACAGGGCGGCGTCATCCGTGCTTAAAGTTTGCCTCTGAGTTCGACGGCAGCGGTCCGATATAAAGGTTCGCGGCAAGTGCGTAGGCAAGGGAGAAGAGGGCGTGCCGGTCAGCCGGAGCAAGACGGCCAAGAGATACGAGATGGACAAGGGCGTGGATTTCCAGGACATGGCGGTCAAGAACCTGGGAACGCAAGGAATCAGTGTGGGCCTGGCAACTTTCGCCCCGGGCGCCTGGCTTCCCTGCCACATTCACAATTGCGAAGAATCGATCACCATCCTGGAGGGGTCGGCCTACTGCGATGTTGAGGGGAAACGGTTCAAGCTGGGGCCCTATGATACGTCGCACGTACCGGCGGGCATTCCTCACCGCTTCGTGAATGCCAGCCGGGAGGAAAAGATGGTGATGCTGTGGGTCTACGCCTCGGCGGACGTGGAGCGGATCATTCAAGACACGCAGCGTTGTATGGGCGCCGATGCGAACCCTTACAAGCCGGCAAACGCCGAATAACGCCGTCTTGATGTGAAAAACAGGCTGGAGCAAACATCATGTTTCAACGATAGGGACATCCGGAGGACTATTAAACGTGGCCGAAGGCATGAACGTAGGATTGACGAGAGACTTTCTGACGCCATCCGGCCAGGTAGGGATGGGAGACATCGGGCTGCGGGTGTTGGAGGAAGCGCCGGGGGTGGCTTACGAGTTTTTCTCCGAACACTTTGCGGAAGTGAAGCCCGAGCAGGTCGCCGGCCGTGACGGGGTGATTTCGCTTGCTCCCCGCTACACCCGGCAGACGCTCTCCGGCCCGGACCTGAAATTAAGCATCGTGGCGCGGTTTGGCGTGGGTTACGACATGGTGGATCTGGAAGCGCTGACCGAGCACGACGTCATCCTCACCATCACCCCGGACGGAGTGCGAAGGCCCATGGCCACAGGGGTGGTAACGCTGCTGCTGGCGCTGGCGCATGAACTGCTGGCCAAGGACAGGCAGGTGAGGAACGCAAAGTGGTCGGAGAGGCTGGAGATAAAGACAACGGGGCTGACGGGGCGGGTTCTCGGGTCCGTCGGAGCGGGCAACATCGGGCGGGAAGTTTTTCGGCTCGTTCAACCTCTTGAGATGGTTCACCTGGCGACTGACCCGTATGTCACGCCGGATGAGGTGAGGGCCGAGAACATTCGGCTGGTGGATTTGGAAACCCTGATGCGCGAAAGCGATTTTGTTTGCGTGAACTGTCCGCTTACGCCTGAGACGCGGGGTCTGGTGGGGGAACGCGAATTCGCATGGATGAAACCCACGGCTTACTTTATCAACACCAGCCGCGGCCCGGTTGTGGATCAGGCCGCGCTCTACCGGGCGCTCAAGGAGCGGCGGATTCGCGGCGCAGCGCTCGACGTGTTCGGTGTTGAGCCGGTCCCGGCGGACGAACCTCTGCTCAAGCTCGATAACCTCATTCTCACGCCCCATTCCCTCTGCTGGACCGACGAATGTTTTCGTTCCATGGGCGAATCGGCAGCCCGGTCGGTGTTGACGGTGCTGAAAGGGGACGTGCCGGAGAACGTGGTCAACCGGAAGGTTCTGGAACGGCCAGGATTGCGCGCCAAGCTGGAAGCCAATCGCCGGAAATGGCAACAGATCGCCGGGAGGAGTTCGGCTTGAAAGCTCTCGCGCTGAAGAAGGCTTTGAGGGAAGGCCAGGTGCCGCTGGGCACGTGGGTCTTCCAGTTCAACACACCCGGGATCGCCCGCTTACTCGCCAGCGCGGGTGCTGATTTCGTGGTGTTTGATATGGAGCATAGCGGGTTCGGCGCTGACTCGGTGCGGGCCCTGCTGGCTGAAACGCAGTCGCTGGAGATGGCCGGATGGGTGAGGCCTCCGGCTGGAGAGTACCACTTGATTGCGCCGCTGCTGGACGCCGGGGCGGAAGGAATTATCGCGCCCATGGTAGAAACGGCCGAGGCGGCGGCCCGCGTGGCGAGAGCTTGCCGGTATCCTCCGCAGGGGCGCCGCGGCGCAGCCTTTTCGGTGGCGCACGATGGCTTTCTTCCAGGAAGCGTGCCCGAGAAGATGCGAGCCGCCGATGAGAGGATTGTCTGCGGGCTGCTGATCGAATCCCAACGCGGAGTGGAGAATCTGGAAAAGATCCTGGCGGTTCCGGGCATCGACCTGCTCTGGGTAGGTTTTCTGGATTTGTCGATTACGATGGGCATTCCCGGGGAGTTCGAGGCCCCGCGATTCGTTGCGGCCGTGGAACGAATTCTGAAGCTAAGCGCCGAGCGGGGTATTCCGGCGGGAATTATGGTGAAGGACCCTGAACAGGGCCTCAAACGCATTCGCGAGGGTTTTCGCTGCCTGAGTTATTGGGGAGATGTCTGGCTGCTGCAACGGGCGCTCGCGGAGGGAATCGGGGCGATTCGCCGCGAGCTATCGCGGGTCCCGCCGCAGAAGTCTAAAGCCCGGAGACAGCTTGTGTCGGCGCAGGCGAGGCGACACTCCAAACTGGCAAGGCCGCCGAAGGCGAAGAAATAAAGGACGGTACGTCTTACTGATGTTTACAAAATATAGCGACAACTATTACTGTAGCGCGGGTCTATGGTCTTTCGCCGCTCAGCCAAGCAGTGCTTGCCGCCGAGCGGCGCTACAAAGAACGGCGTTACTATATTCTGTAAATCTCAGTAGAAATCGCCACCTATGCGCTGGGAATTAGCTTGGTCGCTCCGGAACGAAGGTTTCATAAACAGGATCCTTGAGTCCTTGGACTGATTGTGAGCCGCGTTCTTCGAGTTCGAGCACGATGATTGCATTCTCGCCTGTTTTGAGCCAGGCGCCGGGGAGGAACAGCGTTTGTTGGGGTCCAATTTTCCAGTACCGGCCCAGGTGATGGCCATTAACCCAAACATGGCCCTTGCCCCAGCCGCGCATGTCGAGGAAAGTGTCACCCACGGACCCCAGTTGGAAGGTGTCGCGATAGAACCGCGGACCTGGCTTCGGTTTCTGCGAAAAGCGCAGCCGGGAGAGGTCCATCAAGGGAAGCGAATAGATTTCCCACCCTTTCAGATCTTCCCCGTTCAGCGTGACCTTCTCCGTGATCCCCTTGCGGTCATTCACCATATGGGAGCCATAATTGATCCGCCCCATGTTTTCGACCAGGATGTCCAACGGCTGGGCGGAAGCTAGTTTCACATCCACGGCATCCTGCTTGAGGCGGCGATCCAGTTCAGCCAGCTTGTTTTCACCCTGATAAACCAAGGCGTAGTCACTCACCTTGGTCACGCGCAGTTCACCCTTGATGGGCCGTTTGACTTGCCAGCGATAGAGAATAAACCCGTACGACTGCCCCACAAACTCCATCGGCTTTGGCCCTTCCGACCGGAGAGGCTTCTGTAGCAGGTCAAACATTCCAGCCGATTCTTTCAATTCAAACCTGGGGACTTCGATGACCGCCAGTGGCGCGGGCAATGGTGGGACATCGCCACCATCGGGCAAATGTTTCTTGATCAGCTTTTGCAGCGCATAATACTTCGCCCGCGGTCTTCCTGCCTCGTCGAGCGGTGCATCATAGTCGTAGCTTGTAACGTCCGGCTCATACCCTTTGCCGTAGTTTGCCCCGTTCATGAACCCGAACGAAGTTCCACCGTGAAACATATAAAGGCTGAAAGAAACGCCGTTTGAAAGCATCCACTCGACGCCTTCCATAAGATTTTGATTGTTTCCTCGGTGATGAGTTTCACCCCAGTGGTCAAACCATCCGGGATAAAATTCCGCGCACATGCGGGGCACGTTTTGGCGGAACTTGGCAAAGTAGTCGAACTGCTTGGCCGGGTCCGAACCGAAGTTGATGAAAGAGAGAACGCCGGGAAGAGTTCCTCCTGCCAGCATGCGAGGCTGCGGCCCATCCGAGGTGAATAGAGTTATATCGAAGCCAGCGTCGCGGATCATCTCTCTGATTGCGGCTAGGTAGACCTTATCGTCGCCGAAGGAGCCGTACTCATTCTCGACCTGCGTCATGATGATGGGACCGCCTCGGGTGATCTGGAGGGGTGCAAGCTGTTGGCCGACGTGCAGCATGTACCGCCTTGCAGCTTTGAGGAAGCGGGGATCGGCGCTTCTTACTCTAATGTCGGGTGTGGCCAGCAACCATGCCGGGAAGCCGCCAAAATCCCATTCCGCACAGCTATAAGGTCCCGGCCGAAGAATAACCCACAGCCCTTCCTCCTGCGCCGTCCGGACGAAGGCCGCCACATCGTGTCTTCCCCTAAAGTCAAACTTTCCGGGTCGCGGCTCGTGAAAGTTCCAGAACATGTAAATGCAAACGGTGTTCAGGCCCATCGCCTTCAATTTTCTCAGCCGGTCGCGCCAGTAGGCGCGGGGAATCCGCGAGTAGTGCATCTCGCCGGAAAGGATCCGGAAAGGGTTGCCGTCGAGCAGTAATTGTTCGCCTCGCCAGCCGAAGGTATGAGACCCTGTCGCTGGCGTCACTGCGGCATTCCGCCCGGCCCGCAAGAGCCTTGGCCTGAGCGCCTCCAACCCGGCGGCCATCGCGGCGGTTCCAATGAATTCTCTCCGGCCCAGCTTTCTCCCTGAACTTTTCGTTGTCACGTCTGCACCCTCCGTACTCGCGGGTGTGTAGGCCACGATGGTGAGGGACGGCGAAGTGCTTGTGGCGGGTTACCATCAGAGCCACTCCCGATTCGCGAGAAATACATGAAGCCCCCCCAGCCCGGGACTCAGCCCTCTTCCCTTAGATTCCTAAGGCGCTGACCAACTTCGCGAAGGGTCTTCACGTCTTCAGCAGAAATCGACCCATCGGGCAGGGGCCCAGTGTTGAGCACCAAATTGGCCTTTATCCCCCATGCGCTTTGAAGCATTTCCATCACCGCTTCCGCGTGAAGGTGTTTGCCGTTATCTGCCTTATTGTAACCGTAGGCATGGGGTTGCAGCGTGTTACAAACTTCTATCTGTTTGACCTTGTTTATTTGCCAAGCTCGCCGCGCTACCACTTCCGCCATTGCCCTTTGGCTGGGAAGGATAGAATCGAAATTATGAATACCCACTCGGGCCCTCTCCGGAGCGGCAAAATCTTCGCTGCCATTGGCCCCTTGCTTGAAGGAGATTAAGCATTGCGGCTGCAGCGCAGAGATCAGTCCATACGTTTCAGCCATGGGAAATAAATCGGGACGCGCATAATAGCCCATCATCGGGTCGAACCAAATCCCTGCCAACGGTCCGTAATGGGTCAGCAACTCGCGCAGCTCGTTGTGGACGTAGTCGACATAGATTCTGAAATCCGAATCCTTGCGCCAAAGGTATTGCGGTTGAGGTTTGGCATAATCAGGCCGGGCGAACTTCCATCCCGCCCGGCGAGCATAAAAGTAAGGATGGTGCCAATCTGCGGCATAAGAGTAATACAAAAACAAGCCAAGACCCTTTTTGTGGCAGGCTTCGGCCAGTTCCCCAACCAGGTCTCGCCGAGCAGGAGAGTCGAAACTGTTGTACGGTGTCTGACTTGTTCGGAAAAGGCAGAATCCGTCGTGGAACTTGGACGTCACCGTTATATATTTCATCCCGGCTGCCAGGGCCAGATCGGTGATCTTGTCAGCATCAAAGTGGTCTGGGTTGAAGGTCTCTTTAAGCTTTTCATACTACGAGACAGGTATCTTCTCCCTCAGCATGGCCCATGCCCCGCGGCCAAGCTGGCTGTAGAGACCGTATGTCATGAACAGCCCGAACCTGGCATTCTTGAACCATTCAAGGGCGGCGCTGTGAGGATCTTTGCGGTAAAGCGATTCGTACCCCCTCAGATAAGAAGGAACTTCAACAGACTGTGCTGGAGCGTCAACGGCGGAGATAGAAAGTGCCACAGCACTGCCAGCTAGGTTTTGAAGAAATGCCCTGCGATTCATTGAAAGTACACTCCTTTCCCGGGCGTTTCCCCAAGGGAAATGGTCTGACCGAGCGCGAGGTTACAGTTTTTGAATCGTACAATTATCAATAAAATCCCAGTCGAAATCGACTCCGATGCCTGGCGACTCAGGCGGGTGCGCATAGCCCTCAGCGTCGATGCGGAGCTTACTCTTCATCCCGAAGTCCATGTAGGACGTCGGATAGAGGAGTTCGAAAAACTCGCAATTCGAGATGGCGCAGCAACAATGTAAATTGACCAGCTCAAGAGCGTGGTAAATCGTGGTGTGCAGTTCGCATTGCACGCCGAACGACTCCGCCAAATGCGCCGTTTTCATCACCGGCGTAACCCCGCCCTTCCAGGAGACGTCCGTGCGCACGATGTCCACAACTTGGGTCGCGATGCACTCCGCTGCCGAGTAGTGATGTCCGGGGATCACCTCCGTTCCGCAGATGGGGATATCCAGTTGGGCCGTAAGTTTCCGAAGGCCGTGGAAGTCCACATCGAATATCGGTTCTTCGAACCAGTAGTAATTCAGACGCTCGAGCTCGCGTCCCATGCGCAGAGCTTGCTCGTGATTGTAAGCGGCCACGGGGTCGGCCATCAGCTTGAAATCGGGTCCGACGGCCTCACGGCAAAGGCGGTAGGCCTCGAGATCGAACTCCAGGTCACCGGGCGGATGCAACTTATAGGCGTGCCAGCGGCGGCCCTTCACTTCCAAGGCTTGTGTGGCATAAGCCTCCGGGGTCGATAGGACAAAGGAGCTGGCGTACACGGGCACTTTGTCACGGTACTCCCCGAGCAGCCGGTAAAGCGGCAGCCCGGCTACCTTTCCGGCGATGTCCCACAAGCAGATGTCAAAAGGACCGTATGAATAGATCGGGACGTGGTTCCACCAGCGGTCGTACATGCGAAATTCCTTCCAGTGCTTCTCGCGCGCCAGAGGATCGCGCCCCAGAAAAAACGGCTTCAGAGCGGATGCTGCAATGGCGCCTGCCATCTCGGCGCCGCGCCCGGCAAAACCGAAAGACGTTCCCTCGATGCCTTCGTCGGTCTTCATGGTGACCACCAGAAAGTCAAAAGCGGACTTGCCGCCTGCCCGCATTTCCTGATCGCTCATAGCCGCCCGCGTGTTCCGGCACATGCGGATTTCAATCGATTCAATTTTCATAAACGGTACCCCTGTATGCCACTTTTTCTGCGTGCCGATCGATTCGTATCGCCCAGTTTTCAGCGCGGAGCGGTTTCCTCGATCGGGCGGTTCTCCCAGATGTCGTAAGCAAATCTTCCAAACTTCTCCAGAATAATCCGAGAAACAAACTGCTCTGCGACGAGCGGATCTCCAAGCCGAATAACCTCTACAATTCGCTGATGGGTGGGAATATGGGATGTCCAGGCTTCCATACCCACGTTGTTTGTGTGGGCGCGCATTTGGGTGAATGCGAAGAGGGGGAGCAAAAGCTGGCTCGCGTATTCCGCCAGAATGCGGTTCCCACATTTCTTGCACATCTGGAGGTGGAAGCTAAGGTCATTCGCGATGAGCGCCTCCATGTCGCCTTCCTCGGCGGCCCGGTGCATCTGGGCGACGGACTTTTCCAACTTATCGAGAGGTGATAAGTTTCGAGCAAGCAGGCCTGCCGCTAAGCCTTCCACCCGCGCCCGGAGTTCGTAGATATCCCCCACGTCTTCAGCGGTTAGTTTAGTGACCCGTGCGCTTCGACCGGTGGATTTCTGGACAAACCCTTCCGCGGCGAGAATGTGCAGAGCTTCCCGTACCGAAGACTGGGAAACCCCAGCACGGGCAGCCCAGTCTCCTTCAGCGATTTGCTCCCCTGGGAGTAACCCACCGGAAATGATTTGCCTACGCAGCATTGCCGCCACATCTTCCTTAACGAGGGTCCCAGCCGTGGGTAGAGAAAAAGGGGATGAATTCATAGTAGTTTGCCTCCAAGCAATTATATTTAAGCGCTCAACATAGAAATTGCAAGATAAATATCATGATCTAAGCGCTTACATATTTTAAAGATTTCAGGTCTTGGCCGGAGGATGAGTCTAGGGACAGAACCTGTATCGTTAGCGTTATAGCGTGTAAACATCGCTATTTTTGTGAGATTCTCAGCTGTTTAATTTTCCACTTGACATCGCTATGGATTGGAGGTAGCTTCTGGCAAAGGCTTAATGTGAGCGCTTAAATATAATAAAATGAGCGCTCAAAAGGAACCCTTAACACTGGTCGTTTGATTCGAATCTCCCGGATAGAGGGCCGACTTCGCCTTCTATAGGGATGTCTAACCGCGTCGGCCTTGGAATACTGATGGAGAAGGGAGGAACCAATCATGATGGATGGCAGAAAGAAAACCATGCTAAGTTGCGCAGCGCGAGCTTTACTGGGTGCTGCTTTTGTACTGCTAATCGCGCCGCTCGTGGCGCTAGGCCAGTTAAGTAACGCGTCGCTGACGGGTGTTATCACGGACGCCTCCGGGGCAGTCATCCCGGGAGTCGAAGTGACGGCACTGCAGGTTGAAACGAATACGAGCTTTCAGGCGGTGACCAACAGCGGAGGCCGGTACGCATTTCTCAACTTGCCTACCGGGCATTTCACGATAACCGCGAAATACAAGGGGTTTCAAACTATCGAAAGGAGCGGCGTCTTGCTGAGCGTGAATCAAGCCGCGAATCTTAACCTCACCATGCCGCCCGGCACAACGACAACGGTCGTGAATGTATCGGCTCAGGCCCCGCTGATCAATGCCACTAACTCCACCATCGGCACGCAACTTACCACCAAAGAGATCAACGACTTGCCGATTAACGGCCGCAACTATACGCAACTTCTTGCCCTTACGCCCGGATCAACGCCCATTGACGTTTCCCAGTCAGCCGGGGGGCAACTCGCACCTGGCGGATCGAACAATCCAACGTTGCAAGGGGGCAGAAACCGCAGCAACTATTACATGATCGATGGAGCTCCCAACATTGCACTGGTGTTCAACGGCTTGGCGCTTGTCCCGCCACTTGATTCAATCCAGGAAGTCAAAGTGGAAACCCAGGCAACCGACACCCAGTTCGGAGGGACTTCGGGCGGCTTCGTGAACCTCACCACGAAGGCGGGGACTGACCACTTTCATGGCTCTCTCTACGAATATCTCCAGAACAACGTCTTCAACAGCCGAAATCCATATTTGCCAAACGTTAATGTCCAGCCGTTCCGCCAGAATGAGTTCGGGTTCAGCCTGGGCGGTCCCCTAGTTCTTCCTAAGGTTTACCATCCCCGTGCGAACAAGACATGGTTCTTTGTTGCCTACGAGGGGTTCCGTCATAACCAATCAGGTACCGTACTAACCCGGGTACCTACGGCTGCTGAGCGGCAAGGAGACTTCAGTGGTGCATGGGTTCCGGGAGGGACGGCGCTCAACGCCATCTACAACCCCTACACGACGGCAGCGGACCCTAACAATCCAGGCCAGTATACGCGTACCCAGTTCACGGGCAACATCATTCCAACGGGGATGATCAATCCTGCGGCCGCGGCCTTCCTCAATGAATTTATGCCGTTGCCGAATTTTAATGATCCTAACAAGGCCCGCGGCCTTAATTTTGAGGAGAATATCCCTTCCGTGTACGATACGGATTCCCTCGTCGTGCGGCTTGACCGGAACCTGACGGATCGGGATCATCTGAGCGGCCATTACATGAACTTCACCGGGCAGACGGGCTCCTCTTCAATTTCGGTCAAGCCCATGAGCACGACCGTCCAAAATCCGAATCGAAATATCACCGCGGAATGGGACCGGACCCAGACGCCGACGCTTTTCTTTAACGTTCAATATTCCTATATGCGCTCCGACTTTCCTATCGTCAGCACCACGGCGCCCGACTACGTAGATACTTGGAAAACAACCAGCCCGGACGCTTTTCCCAACCCTCCGGGTGCTCCACCTTGGCTGCCGGTTTACAGCTTCACCTATTACACGACGCCTTTTGGCCAGGGGAATAATGAGCAAGACACGACGAACCAGCAGCTCACGGCAAACGCGCAGAAAATCTGGGGAGAGCACACGCTGAAGTTTGGTTTCAATGCATGGTTTTCCGGGAGATGACCTGCGCTTTGAAGGGATCATGATTGATTCGCGCACCGAGGGAGCGAGTTGGGATAACGACCTGACGGCACATCCCAGTGTGCAGGTGATTGGCAACGAGTATTGGATGTTTTATACGGCGAACAACCAAAATCGCAAACCCTGTATTGCTCTGGCGCGCTCCAAGGACGGACTCACCCATTGGCAAAGGATTGGGCCGGTCCTGTGGGCGCAAGCGATCGATCCCAAGAATGAATTCAATCTAGGCACGCTGTTTTCCGGCCAGTTCTTTCGACACCAGGGTATCAACTATCTGGTGACGACTTCAACGAACCCGACGGTGAGCGGACCGATACTTTCCTCGAACGAGATGGACCCGTCTAATCCCCAAGGCTGGCGCATGGTGTCTGGCAAACCCCTAAGATTCCGTTAATAAATAACCTGGACAACTGATAAAAGCCTCCTTATCCTGGGAGCGTGCAAGACAACGCTCGTTTGAAACAAAAATACGCAGTTTTGTTTGAACATCTCAATGAGAGGCAGCG
>Ga0307372_10001484_pt1 | contig 40939 bp, 40 predicted proteins | sample OX1MG_FD_202533 | JGI IMG/M metagenome (GOLD analysis project Ga0307372, IMG submission 202533) | Soil microbial communities from Risofladan, Vaasa, Finland - OX-1 | ecosystem: Environmental > Terrestrial > Soil > Coastal area > Acid sulfate soil | place: Finland: Risofladan, Vaasa | collected...
CTTCCCATACGTCGAGCGCCGACGGTATATCTTCCGTCTACCGCAGCGGCCCCGACTGGCCGCCCGCGGACGCGGGGGCGATCTTAAGCGTCAGAATCGCCGCGCGCGAGCGTATTATAATCGACCGCATTGATGGGTCGGTGCCATCGGGAGAGGGGCATGCGTCGAGGAGCCACCAGTTCGATCGTTCGGTCCTGCCTTATTGCCGCATGCGCCGCGATGGCGGCGGCGGCAGTGATGCTCAATGCGCTGCCCGCCAGCGCCGCGCCGAGTAAAGTTTTCGCCGGCGACACCAAATACCTCTGGTATCATGCCGATTACGCGCTCAACGCCGACGGCACCCACGTTGAGAATCAGGCGTGGGCGGTCAAGGTGCTGACCAAGCAGGGCATCTCGAGCGCCAATGCGGAGTCGGTCAGTTTCAGCGATCAGCTACAGAAGGTGACGATTCTCGAGGCCTATACGCTCAAGCCGGACGGCCGCAAAATCGATGTGCCGGCAGGCAATTTCCAGATTGAGAGCAATACCGGCAAGGCCGGCGCCGCACCGATGTTCTCGGATATCCAGACCGAGACCGTGGCGTTTCCCGATGTCGCGGTGGGCGACACGGTGGTCCTGTCATACCGCTTGACGCAGAAGGAGGCGACCTTCCCGGGGAATTTTTCAGAGATGGAAACATTCTCCAGGTTTGCCATCTACGATGACGTCAAGATCAGTCTGAGCGCGCCGATCTCCCTGGCCGTGCAGGTCTACGCGCGCGGCGTCGATGGCGGCGAGACCCCGACCACCGACGGGCGGCGCCGATGGGTCTGGAGCTATCGCAATCAGACCCTGGCGACGCCCGAGCGCGGCGCGGTCTCCGAGGTCGATTACGGCCCATTGATCGTCGCCAGCACCTTCAAGGATTACGGCGCGCTGGCGGCGGCGTACAACGCGCGGGCGAAGGCGAAGTCGGCGCCGACCGCTAACATCAGGAAGCTCGCCAACGAGCTGACGGGCGCCGCTCATACGCCGCGCGAGCAGGCCCGGGCGCTCTACGACTGGGTCGCCGCCAATATCGATTTCGCCGGTGATTACGTCGGCGTGGGATCGGTCGTGCCGCATAACGTGGACGAAGTGCTGGCCAACCGGATGGGTGATTGCAAGGACCATGCGGCGCTGCTGCAATCTCTGCTGGCAGCCAAAGGGATCGCCAGCACGCCGGTACTGATCAACGCGGGCGCGGCCTACACGCTGCCCAAAGTGCCGTGCCTAGACGCGTTCGATCACGTGATCCTCTATATTCCGTCGCTCGGGCTATACGCCGATTCGACCTCGAAATACACGCCGTTCGGCTCTCTGCCATCGCCGGACGCCGGCAAGCCGGTGATCTATACCGCCGACTTCAACGGGCTTCAGCATACCCCAACGCGAAAGTGGCAGAACGAGGGATTGCGTACGACGACCGTGATGACAATCCATCCGGACGGCTCCGCCGATGGCGAAACGGATGTCATCGCGACGGGCGCACTGGCTGAGGCGATCCGCTATCGGTTGATCTATCTCCAGCCCAACATGGAGGACACCGCGATGCGCCGGGCGTTAGCGGTCAACGGCTTTACCGGGACCGGAGTACTGAACAAGGGCGACGCCACGGACATCGCCGAATCGTACAAATACGGCGGCAAATACACCGTTAGCGAGGCGATGAACCTGCCCGGGCCGGGCGCGATGTATATCCGATCGCCCTTCGGGAGTGACGCCGGTATGACCAGCTTTCTGGACGACGCCAACGAACCGGACCGCACGGTCGATTTCGCCTGCGCCGGCGTCACTGGCAAGGTGACCTACACGATCCATCTGCCCAAGGGCATCAAGGTGCTGGCGATGCCTCGCAACGTCGCGATCACGGGCAAGTATCAGAGCTACAAGGCGGCCTATCATCTGAATGGCGACACCTTAACGGCGGTGCGCGAATTTGACGATCGCACGGCGGGGCCGGTGTGCGCGCCGGCGGTCGCGGTCGAATACAAGAAGTTCGCAATCGCGGTGCAGAAGGATCTGCACGCCCAGCTTTTGTACGAGTGATCGCGCGCGCGAATGCGCGACGAATCCGCATCGCGTTGCGGCAGCGCGCGCTCAGGCGACTTTGTAGGTGACCAGCGCGTCGGCGATCAGCGCGCCGGCCGCATCGCGGACCTCGACCGTGAGGCTCGCGACGCGGCGGCCCGCGCGGCGCACGCGCGCGTGGGCGATCAGGTCGCTGCGGATTCCCGGCCCGGTGTAATTGATGGTCATCGCGATAGTCGCGCTGCGCGAAGTCTCGGGTCTGGTCCAGACGGCGGCGCAGGCGGCAAAGTCGGCGAGCGACGCGATCGCCCCGCCGTGAATCGGCACGTCGAGTCCGCCGTCGTTGAGCAGGCGCGCCGCGAAAGGCATCCGCACCACCGCGACCCCGATCTCGGCCGACTCGACCTTGAGGCCGAGCAGCGCCGAGAACGGTGAGGCCTCGAGCGAAGCGATCGCGGGGTAGCGTTCGTGGATCGTCGGCATCGCGCGGCTCATCGGGGCGCAATGCGGGCGCGCGCCGGATCGCGCGCCAGTTCCAGGGCGAGCGTGACGGCGGCGTGGGGCGTCGCCGCATGATGGACGCCGGCAAGCTCGCGCCAGGCGTCGAGTGCGACCACCGGGCGACCGATCGTCAGTGCCATCGCGATTTCCGAGAGGGTGCCCGACGCGCCCGGCAGCGCGACAACGGCGTCGGCGCTGGCGACGACGATCAGGTTGCGGGCGTGGCCCATGCCGGTGGCGATCGCGATCTCGATATGCGGATTGGCGGAGGCGCGATCGTAGCTCTGTAGAATCCCGACGGTGACGCCGCCGGCGGCCTGGGCGCCGCGCGCCGCGGCTTCCATCACGCCGCCGCGGCCGCCACAGACCAGCACCGCGCCGCCGGCCGCGATCGCGCCGCCGACTGCAAAAGCCTGCGCGATCATTTGGTCGGTCGCCGAACTGCCGCCAATCACTGCGATCGCGATTCGCGGCGCCATCGTCAGACGCCCAGGATCGCGGGCAGATCGGCAAGATCGCGGATGACGTAGTGCGGCTCGGGGATACCCTCGGGGACGCCGGCGGCACCCTTGCTGATCCACACCGTGTGCATCCCGACGCGGTGCGGCCCGTCGACGTCCTCGCGCGGGGTGTCGCCGATGAAGAGCACTTCGTGCGGCGCGAGGCGCAGCCGCTCGAGCATCTGATGGTAGATAAGAGGATTGGGTTTGCGCAGGCCCACTTCCGCCGAAATGATCACGGTCTCGAACAAGTCGGCGACGCCGGTGTCGCTCAGCACGTCGCGTCCGCATTGCGCGTCGTCGAAGTTCGAGAGCAGGCCGAGGCGATAATGGGGCGCGAGGCGGCGCACCGCGGCAACCCGATCGGCCGGCGCCCAGGTGACCGCGCGCACGCCGTCCATGTGGACGCGCGTGAGCTCTTCAGCAAAGGCGAGACGTTCGTCGGCGGGTCCGGCGGCGAGCCGCTCGAGTGTGCGCGCGAAGCGCTCGGTGCAGGTGATCTCGGTGCCCTCGCGCTCGCGTTCGACAAAGATTTCCTCGACCACCGCGCCGTAGACTTGGATGAAGCGATCGCGATCGAAGTCAGCGCCGAGGCGCGCGGCGAGCGGCGGGAAGACCCACGGCAGCGTGGTATGCGTCGGGCGCCCGCCGAGTTCCATCACGGGCAGCCGCTCGGGCTCCCATTTCACGATGGTGTCGAACAGATCGAACACCAGCGCCTTGAAGGCGGCCTTAGCCACGGGGCGCCAGCGCCGCCGCGCTGGCCAGCAGCGCGAGCAAATTGAGCACCATCACACCACCATTGAGCGCGACCGACAGATGATGGAGCCGGTCGAACTCGGCTTTGCGCGCGGCGTCGGGATTGGGCTCCTCGACCACGGCGCGGATCGCGTCGGCCCGCGGCAGGATCACCGCGCCGGCGTAGAACGTCAGCGCGAGCGCGGCGGCGAGCGCGAGCGTAGCGCAACTCCACCACAGGCGCTGGCCGCGGACGACGGCGAAGTACAGCGCGATAATCACGCTGATAATTCCGGCGACGTAGCCGAGGATGTAGTAGCGCGGAAAGATTCCGCTGACGACTTTGCCGGCCTCAGCGATCGGCAGCACGGTAAAGATGATCGGTGCGGTCAGCAGCGAAAAGAAGACCATCCCACCGAGCCAGCACACGATACACAGCAGGTAGATGAAGAGCGCAATCACCATGGTAGAAAATCCGCACGAATCCGGGAGGGCATAAGATCGGGCAACTCGCGATGCGCCGAGCGTGGAACCAAATGCAGCGACAGCGGCAATTTCGGCGGCCGCTTCAATTGAGATAGGTCTTGGGCGCGCCCGGGATCGGCTGGCGCTCCGCAAAACCCCCGTTAATCGGATGCCAGGTGGTCACGCGCGGCTCACCGAATTGCCAGCAGAGGAAGACCACGTCGTCGCCGACCTCGCCGGGAAAATCGACCAACCCCTGATCGATATCCTTGAGGAAGCAGCCGAGGGTCTGAATCTGGCTGGCGATTTCGGCCATCCGCGCGGTGTTCGGACGCAGGTCGGGATAACGCTGGACGATTTCCGCGAGATGCATCGCGTCGAGACTCTGATCGGCACGGACGAGATCCTGGATGCGCGTGCGCAACTCGGCGGCCTGGCCTTGCAGGTCACGAATAAGCACTTCAAGGGCAGGTATGAGTTCGTTCGCGTCGCTAGCGCTGAACAATTTATCAAATTGATGCGAGGACAATTCAGCCTCTCGATGAATGGCGCACGCGGCCGATAATGATTAGGTTGTCCGCACAAGGAATCTTCCTTGTGCCTCATCGGCTCGTATATTACGGTAAATCCGGGCGATGGGGGAAGTGTGGGCGGCATCACGCCGTACCGGCTGCAGGTGGCCCTGACATATGACAGATCGAACGACAGGGGAAAAACGCTTCGAGACGGAGGAAGACCTCAGCCAGGCTGAGATACCGGATATATTGCCGGTGCTGCCGCTGCGCGGCATCGTGATTTTTCCGAGCCAGGTTCATCCGTTTCTGGTCTCGCGCGCGTCGTCGCTGAAGCTGATCGAAGAGGTCGGCGGTGCGCAGCAGATTATCGGGCTGACGGCGCAGAAAAACCCCGAAGAAGAGAATCCCAATCCCGAGGCGCTGCATGTGCGCGGCACCGCCGTGCGGATTCTCAAGATGCTCAAGTATCCGGACCAGAGCGTGCGCGTGCTGGTGCAGGGGCTGGCGCGGATCGAGCTCAAGGAATTCGTCCAGCGCGAACCGTATTTCACGGCGCACGTGGAGCGCCTCGAAGAGATCTTCAAGCCCGAGCGCGAGGCCGAGGCGCTACAGGCGAATCTGGTCAGCCAGTTCTCGAAATTCGTCTCGCTGGTGCCCTACCTGCCCGACGAATTGCAAGTGATGGCGATGCAGGTGCGCGACCCGTCGCGCCTGACCGACCTGGTGGCGTCGTATCTCAAGGTCGCGGTCGAAGAGTTGCAGGATCTGCTGGCGACGCTCGAAGTGCGGAGCCGGCTGGAAAAGCTGATCGTGATCCTGAGCCGCGAGATCGAGCTGCTCGAGCTGGGCCACAAGATCCAGTCGCAGGTGCAATCCGAGCTCAACAAGAATCAGCGCGAATACTACTTGCGCCAGCAGCTCAAGGCGATTCAGAAGGAGCTTGGCGAGGGCGACGCGCGGTCGTCCGAAATCGAGGACCTGGAAAAAAAGATCGAAGCCGCGAAGATGACCGAGGACGCGCGCAAGGCGGCCGACAAGGAGCTCGAGCGGCTGCGCATGATTCCGCCCGAGTCGGCCGAGCATACGGTGGTGCGCACCTACCTGGACTGGCTGGTGAGCCTGCCGTGGGGCATCTCGACCGAAGACAATCTCGACATTGGCAACGCGCGCAAGGTGCTCGACGAGGACCATTACGATCTCGATAAGGTCAAGGAACGCATCCTCGAATTTCTGGCGGTGCGCAAACTCAAGGCCGACACCAAGGGGCCGATCCTGTGCTTCGTCGGGCCGCCGGGCACCGGCAAGACCTCGCTCGGGCGATCGATCGCGCGCGCGCTCGGGCGCAAGTTCGTGCGGCTGTCGCTCGGCGGTATCCGCGACGAAGCGGAAATCCGCGGCCATCGGCGCACCTATATCGGATCGCTGCCCGGACGGATCGTGCAGGGACTGCGCAACGCGGGATCGAACAATCCGCTGTTCATCCTCGATGAGGTCGACAAGCTCGGCGCGGACTTCCGCGGCGACCCGGCCTCGGCGCTGCTCGAAGTGCTCGACCCCGAGCAGAACAACGCCTTCGTCGACCATTATCTCGACGTGCCCTTCGACCTGTCGAAGGTGCTGTTCGTGACCACCGCGAACGTGCTCGACACGATTCCTCCGGCGCTGCGCGACCGCATGGAAGTGCTCGAGCTGCTCGGCTACACCGAGGAGGAGAAGCTCGAGATCGCCCAGCGCCATCTGATCCGCAAGGAGATGGAAGAGAACGGACTCGGCGGTATCGAGATCGAATTTCCGCGCGAGACGGTCGCCGAGATCATCCGCAACCATACGCGCGAGGCCGGGCTGCGCAACCTCGAACGCGAGTTCGCACGCGTCTGCCGCAAGATCGCGCGATCAGTCACCGAGGGCGAGACGCCACCGGCCAAGATTACGCCCGAGATGCTCAAGCGTTACCTGGGATCGCCGAAATTTTTTTCCGAGGTGGCCGAGCGCACCAGCGAGCCGGGCGTCGCGACGGGTCTGGCGTGGACGCCCAGCGGCGGCGACATCATCTTTATCGAAAGCACGCGGATGAGCGGGCAGAAGGGCCTGACGCTGACCGGATCGCTCGGCGACGTGATGAAGGAATCGGCGCAGGCCGCGATGTCGTACATCCGCTCGCACGCCGAGCGGATGGGAATCGCACCGGACTTTTTCGAGAAGACCGATATCCATGTGCATGTGCCGGCCGGCGCGATACCGAAGGACGGTCCGTCGGCAGGTGTTTCGATCGCGGCCTCGCTGTCGTCGCTGCTGACCGGGCGGCCGGTGCGCCCCGACGTCGCGATGACCGGCGAGATCACGCTGCGCGGCAAGGTCTTGCCGGTCGGCGGGATCAAGGAAAAGGTGCTCGCGGCGCGGCGCGCCGGAATCAAAACGGTAATCCTGCCGCGGCGCAACGAGAGCGACCTCGAGGATATTCCGCCCGAGGTGCGCGCCGAGATGGAGACGATTTTCGTCGATACGGTCGACGAGGCGCTGAGCCACGCGCTGCGCGACGCCCCCGCTCACGCGCCGGCCGACGAGCCCGCGCCCACGCCGCTGACCGTGGAGACGAAAGTTCCCGACGAGCAGGCGGCGGCGAGCAAAGCCGGACGTCCGGGACGCCCCGCACTGCGCCAATAGCGACGCCCGCGCGGCGCGTGCGCCGTTGGGCGTCAATCGCGTCGCGCCGCAATCGTCGCCAACTCCCGGCGCCGCGCACGGCGCATAAAAATTTCGCTTGAGGCCACTTCCGGCACGGAGGTGGCCTCGTTTTTTACCAGCCAGTAATATCCCGTCACTCCGGCAGCATCCGGCGCTTCGTCAAACCGATCGATGCTGCGCTCCGGCGAGGTACGGGATGCCCGAATTGAGGAAGGATCCGGTGGTCGGCCGATGGGTGATAATGGCGACCGAGCGTGCGCGGCGGCCGTCGGACTTCAGCCGGCAGGCCGAGGAACGCAAGGGCGGACCGTGCGTCTTTTGCCCCGGCATGGAGCATCTGACGCCGCCCGAAGTACTGGCCTATCGCGACGCCGGGAGCCGGCCGAACAATCCGGGATGGCGGGTGCGCGGAGTGCCCAACCGGTTTCCCGCGCTGCGCATCGAGGGCGGCCTGGGCCGGCGCGGCGAGGGTATGTACGATTTGATGAACGGCGTCGGCGCCCACGAGGTGCTGATCGAATCGCCCGACCATGACCGCATGCTGGCCGACGAGGAACCGGCCCAGATCGAGGAGATTTTCCACGCCTATCGCGAACGGGTCATCGACCTGCAGCGCGACGAACGCTTTCGCTACGTGATCATCTTCAAGAATCACGGGGCGGAGGCCGGCGCGAGCCTCGAGCATCCGCATTCGCAACTCATCGCGCTGCCGATTCTGCCGCTCAGCGTGCAGGCCGAATTGCGCGGAGCGAGCGCATATTTCGCGCTCAAGGAGCGCTGCATCTTCTGCGATATGGTCGAGCAGGAGAGCGTCGATCGGCGCCGGCTGGTCGACGAAAATCCGTCGTTCATCACGGTCTGCCCGTTTGCGGCGCGCTTTCCGTTCGAGATGTGGATCGTGCCGCGCGTGCACGGATCGCATTTCGAGCACGCCAGCGACGGCGAGTACCGCGCGTTCGCCTATGCGCTCAAGGCGGCGCTCGGTGCGCTCAAGGCGGCGCTGGGCGATCCGCCGTTCAACTACATCATTCACTCGGCGCCGGTCGGCGAAGCGGCCCGCCGCCATTACCATTGGCACATGGAGATCACGCCCGCGCTGACCAAGGTGGCGGGCTTCGAGGTGGGCACGGGCTTCCACATCAACCCGGTGCCGCCGGAGTTTGCGGCCGGGTTCCTGCGCGACGAAATCAGCGGCGCGAATCCGGCGGCGGCCGTGGCGAGCACCAACGGCGCGTCATCGTCGTAGGCACGCGGCCGGCACGCGGGCGCCATTGACTGGACAGCAGACGCTCCATACATCAGTCTCAGCAAGAGCACGACGCGCCGCGTTGGTGGCGCCGGCGCGACCGTCACGGCGCGCGAGGTGCGCGAAACGAAATCGAGTGAACACGGCCGGGCCGGCACCGGCGCGGAAACAGGATAGCCGGAAGCATGAGAGTTGCGATCGTAGCCGCGGAAATCGGACCTTACGCCAAGGCGGGCGGACTGGCGGACGTCATCGCCGCGCTGCCGCCGGCACTGATGCATCGCGGCGCCGAGGCCTGCGTGATCGCGCCGGCCTACGCCGCGTTGACCGAACAGCTCGCGACGCGAATCGTCGCCGACGGCCTTACGCTCGCGATGGGCGCGGCGGTCGAATCCTATCGGGTGCTCGCCGCTGAGAGCGCGGCCGGCGTACCGCTCTACCTGATCGACCATCCGGGATTTTTCGGCCGCGGCGGCATTTACGGCGAGGCGGGCGAGGAATATCCCGACAACGCGCGCCGCTTCATTTTTTTCGGCCGCGCCGCGGCGCATGCGGCGGCCGACCTGATTCATCCTGACGTCCTGCACGCGCACGACTGGCACGCCGCCGCCGCAACGATCGCGATCCGCGCGGACGCCGCGCTGCGCGCGCGCTTTGCGCACGTGCGCTCGGCCTTCACGATTCACAATCTCGCCTACCAGGGCGTATTCGACGCCGCGGACTATCCGATGCTCGGGATCGACGCATCGTGGAACACGGTCGAATGTCTCGAGTTCTGGGGCCGGGTCAACCTGATGAAGGGCGCGATAGTGCTGGCCGACGCGGTCTCGACGGTGAGTCCGACCTACGCCTACGAATCCGCGCACGACCCGGAGGTCGGCTTCGGCCTGGGCGGCGTGCTCGCCGCCAAGAGCGGCCGGTTCATCGGAATTCTCAACGGCGCGGACTACGAGGAATGGGATCCCGCGCACGACCGGCTGATCCCTAAGCCCTACTCGCCGCGCAACCGCGCCAACAAAAAGCATTGCCTCGACGTCCTGCGCGACGATCTCAAGCTGCCGCATCCGGCGAAATCCAAACCGGTGCCGATGGCCGGGATGGTCACGCGAATGACGCCGCAGAAGGGTCTCGATATCCTGGCCGAGGCGCTCGACGCGATCATCGCACTCGATCTGCAACTGGTGATGCTGACGAGCGGCGATCCGGCGCTGGAGAAAATTTTCCAGGCGGCCGAACGGCGCTATCCCGAGCGCATCCGCATCCTGCTCGGCTTCGACAACGCCGTCGCCCATCGGATTCAGGCCGGGAGCGATCTGTTCCTGATGCCGTCGCGGTTCGAGCCGTGCGGACTGACCCAGATGTACGCGCTCAAGTACGGCACGGCGCCGGTGGTGCGCGCGACCGGCGGATTGCGCGACACGGTGAGCGAATTCAACTCCCATACGCGCACCGGCAACGGCTTCGTCTTCACCGACTACAGCGCCGCGGCGCTGATCGAGGCGGTCGCGCGCGCGGTGACCGTGTTCCACAAACCGTCGCAATGGCAGGTGGTCATGCGCAATTGTTTCAAGTCGGATTTTTCCTGGGACCGCGCCGCCACCGAGTACCTCGAATGGTTTGAGCGGATCGGGCCGGCGGCGGAGTGACCGCGATGCCCGCGCCAAAAGAGACTCATTACGTTTACGCTGACGGCTCCTGCCTGGGTAATCCCGGGCCCGGCGGATGGGCCGCGGTGATCGTCAAGCCCAGCGGCGTCTCGCGCACCATCTACGGTGGCGACCCCGCGACCACGAACAACCGGATGGAGTTGACGGCGGCGATCGAAGGGCTGCGTGTCGTCCCGACCGGCACGCGCGTGGTTCTGCGCAGCGACAGCCAGTACGTGGTCAAGACGATGACGCTTGGCTGGAAGCGCAAGCAGAACGTCGACCTGTGGGAGAAACTTGATCACGAAGCCGGCGAGCGCCGGGTCATCTTCGAATGGGTCGAAGGGCACGCCGGCGACCCGCTCAACGAGGAGGCCGATCGCAACGCGCGGCACGGCGCGACGATCGCGGCCAAGAGCGGCCGCATCCATTACCACGGATTATCGATCGTCAGTGACGAGCCGAAGCCCAGCCCGGCGAACGAATTCGGCACCGACGGCGAGGTCGTGCGCGAGTTGCGCCCGCTGCTCACGGGTGACGAAACGGTCCGCCGATGCGTGGGCTGCGGACGCGCCTTCGTTGGCCCGGCCGGTGACGCCCCGCCCTACTGCGCGCTGGCGGCCTGTCAGCTCAAGGCGCGCCGCCCCGCCGACATGTCGGGCGGCCGGCGCAAATCGCACGACTGACGGGCGGCGCGGATCGCATCGCGGGTAGCCGCAGGGATTGCGCGATTCGCGTCAGGGATTGCGCGGGCCCTGGCCGGGGGCCGGCGTGACGTTCAAGAGCTCGGCGGCGGTGGCCGCGGCCGAGCGCTTGCCGCCGTTGCTGCCGCCGTCACCGTTGCCATTGCCGGAGCTATGGCGAATGACGTTCATCGCGGCCGCGATCATCCCGGCGATATCGGCCATGTTGCTCGGCAGGATTAGCGTGTTGGATTCCTTGGCCAGATTGCCGAACTGCAAAATATAGTCGCTGGCGACGCGGTACTGCACCGCCTCGAAACCGCCCGGCGCCTGGATCGCCTCGGCCACCGAACGAATCCCCTCGGCGGTCGCCGTGGCCACGGCGCGAATCGCCGCCGCCTTGCCCTCGGACTCCTTAATCAATTGCTGCTTCTCGCCTTCGGCGCGATTGATGACGGCTTCGCGCACGCCCTCGGACTGGTTGATCGCGGCGGTCCGCTCGCCCTCGGATTGCAGCACGGCGGCGCGTTTTTCGCGCTCGGCGCGCATCTGCTTTTCCATCGCTTCGAGGATGTCGGCGGGCGGCCGAATGGTCTTGATCTCGTAGCGCAGAACCTTGACGCCCCAGGCTTCCGAGGCCTTGTCGATTTCGATCACGATCTCCGCGTTGATCCGCGCGCGCTCCTCGAAGGTGTGATCGAGTTCGATCTTGCCGATCTCGCTGCGCAGCGTGGTCTGGGCGAGCTGCTCGATCGAAAACAGCAGGTTCGAGATGCCGTAGGTGGCGCGCTCGGCGTCGACGACTTTGAAATAGAGGATGCCGTCAACGTGGACCATCACGTTGTCTTTCGTGATGCAGTCCTGCTCGGCGATGGTCGCCGCCTGTTCACGCAAATCGACCTTGGCGCGCACCGTCTCGACCATCGGCACGAGAATCTGCAAGCCGCCGAAGCCTACGCGCTCGAAGCGGCCGAGGCGCTCGATTATCCAGGCGTTCTGCTGCGGCACCACCTTGACGGTCGAGAGCATCGCCCAGATGATCAGAATCGCGATCAGGCCGCCGACCATCAGTTCGACAATCGATAAATTATCCATCGCTTGGTCACTCCGCCTTAAGCCACAGGGTCAGGCCCTCGACCTTCTCGACCCGGCAGCGCTGACCCTTGTGCAGATCGCTGGCCGCACCGTTGCGCGCCGTCCAGGTCGAACCGCGCAGCTCGGCCCGTCCGGCGCCGTTAGCCGGCAGGTCGCCGTCGGGCGTGGCCAGCTCGCCGACCAGGTAGTTGAAATCGGCGTCGCGGCCGCGATGGGGCTGGAAGCGACCGAGTAGCGGCTTGCGCACGAGCAGCAGGACGGCGACGGACAACGCGCCGAACCCGAGCCATTGCGAGAAGTCCGGCAGACGCGTGGTGAAGGCGGCGATCGCGCCAACGATAAACGCGCTCACGCCGACGCAGCAGAGCGAGAAGTCGTGCGTGAAATGAATTTCAATCGCTATGCAGGCAATTCCGAGGATAATCCAAGCCCACCAAACCATTGGTTAGCTCCCGCTGTGACGCCGTACGATCGGATCGTGTCGCATAGCCCGCCCGAGTGTCAACCGGGGTCCAAATCGCAAGTAATACTTTAAGTATCGCGGCGGTCCGCGAGGGTAGCCGGACCGATCACAGCGTGCGCTTGAGGTTGAGCCCGGCGAGCGCCAGCATGATCGCGGTGAAGATCACCAGGAAGCGCAGGTCGGACGAAATCGCGGAGAAGTTCGCGCCCTTGAAGAGGATCGACTTGAGGGCCGAGACCGCGTGGGTCTCGGGATTGTACTGGGCGAAGACCCGGAGCCAGTGCGGAAAGCTCTCGACCGGGTAGACCGCGCCGCTGGGAAAAAACAGGATCACATTGAGGAAGCCGGCCGACGCTCCGACGATGCGCGGGTTGTCGGCGCGCGCCAGCAGCGCGAAGGTCATCGCCAGGATACCGGTCGCGCCGATCACGATAATCCCCATCAGCATCGCAAAGGCCGCAAAGCCGCCGACGATCGTCGCGCCGGTGATCAGCAGGCCGACCGCCAGCACGATGAACGACGCGCAACTGGTCACCAGCACGCTGCTGCCGAGGACGCCGCCGGCCAGGTTCCAGCGCGACAGAGGGGTGACCAGGTAGCATTCGGTGACGCCCATGAAGCGGTCCATCACCCAGTTGAAGACCCCCGAGGTCAGCGAGCCCATGAACAGCGCCATCACGATGACGCCGGGAATCAGCGAACGATCGTAGTCGACGGTCACGAACAGGCGGCTCGGCCGCAGCACGATCTGATCGAGCTTGGGCTCGCGCGCGGTGACGAAGCCGTCACGCAGCGTAGCGATCGCCTGGGCGAGCAGCCCCTCGATAGTTCCCGAGCTGATCGAGTCGACGTTATCGGTGAAGAGGCCGACTTCGCCGATGCGGCCTTCGGCAATCGAATGGCTGAAATCGTGCGGGATAATCAACGCCCCTTTGTACTGGCCGTTGCGTACGGCGGCGATCGCCGCCGCCGGATCGCTCGCGTAGGTGATCGTGATGGTCTTGGGACCGGCGGCCAGCGCCTGCATCTTTTCCATTACCTTGATGCCGTAAGGTCCGGTGTCCTGGCTCACGATCACGAGCGGCAGATGCTTGAGCACGCCCTGAAAGGAGTTGCCGAAGATCACGAGATAGATGATCGGCAGCAGCACACTGACGAATATCGTCAGCGGATTGCGCGTCATCTTGATCAGATCGCGGCGCATTATCGCCCAGGTCTTGAGCATCGCAATGTTCACTTGAGCATCGCCGGGTTCAGCGGATCATCGGCGGCCGGGCGGCGGCGGCATCCCCATGCCTAGGTTGAAGAAGCCGACTTTTTTGGGCGGCTCGTCGCGCAGGCTACGGCCGGTCACGCGGATAAACACGTCCTCGAGCGACATGCGCTCGAGCTTGATCGAGGTCACCCGGAAGCCGGCGGCGTCGATCTGCGCGATCAGCCGCGGCATCACGTGCGCGCCGTCATCGACCGTGACCGTGATGGGGCCTTGCGGGCTCACGGTGACCTGGTAGGCGTAGGTTTGCGCGCGGATGAGATTGGCGGCGGCGGCGGCGGCGCCGTCCACCTCAAGCTCGATGCGATCCGAACCCTTGATCATCGACTTGAGCTCGGTCGGCGTACCGAGCGCGATAATCTTGCCGACGTCGACGATCGCGATGCGGTCGCACAGGGTCTCGGCCTCGTCCATGTAATGGGTCGTGAGGGCAATCGTGAGGCCGGTCTCGCGGCGCAATTGCTCGAGCAGATCCCACACGGCGCGGCGGCTTTGCGGGTCGAGCCCGATGGTCGGCTCGTCGAGGAACAGGACTTGCGGCGAATGGATCAGGCCGCGCGCGATTTCGAGCCGCCGGCGCATCCCGCCCGAATAGGTTGCGACGCGATCGTGCTGGCGATCGCTGAGTCCGACCATCCCGATCAGCCGCGCGGCACGCTCATGACGCTGGCGGCGGCCGATGCCGTAGAACTCGCCATAGATGTCGACGTTTTCCCAGCCGGTGAGGTCGAGGTCAGAGGTCAGCGCCTGGGGGATTACGCCGATCCGTTCGCGCACGCGGCCGGGCGCGCGCACCACGTCCTCACCGGCCACCTGCGCGCTGCCGGAGGTCGGCGCAAGCAGCGTCGTGAGCATCCGCGTGAGAGTGGTTTTGCCGGCGCCGTTGGGGCCAAGCAGGCCGAATAGCTCGCCGCGGCGGACCTCGACGCTGATCTGGTCGACCGCCGTAAACGCGCCGAACTTTTTAGTCAGTTCGTGCGCCTGGATTGCTATCGAGTTCGATTCCATTGCGCCGCGAAAAGGTCACTTCGGCGGTCATTCCGGGTTTCACGTCACCGCCCGCCTGCAGCACGCGCACCTTGACGTAGAACGTGCGGATATCCTGGCGGCCGCGCCGCACATCGGTCTCGGTCGCGAATTGACCCTCCTGGCCAATCGCCATCACGCGCCCGGTGTAGACCTGCGGCGGACGGGTGGTCAGCGCGACCTGCGCGGCCTGGCCGAGGCGGATCGCGCCGAGATCGGTCTCCTCGACATCGACCCGCGCCCAGATGGTCGAAAGGTCGTCGACCGTGAGGATCGGTGTGCCCGGCGTGACCCATTCGCCGACTTCGAGCGCCTTGCTTACGACGATCCCGGTGATCGGCGAACGAATCACCATGTCGGCGATCTGGTCGCGGTAGTATTGCACGTTGGCCTTGGCCGCCACGACCGCCGCGCGCTTGCGATCGAGATCGGCGACGGCGTCGTCGCGCTCCTTGGCCGAAATCACTCCGCGCCGCATGAGCTCGCGATCGCGGCGCATCGTCAGTTCCGCCTGATCCAGATCGGCCTGCGCGGTCGCCAGATCGCCCTGCGCCTTGGCCTCCTGATTGCGCAGATCGACGTCCTCGATCAGGCACACGGTCTGGCCAAGCTCAACCTGGTCGCCCTCAATCAGGTCGAGCCGCGCGATGCGCCCGGCGATGCGGCTGGTGATATTAACCTCGGGTGCTTCGATGATGCCGACCGTCCGGATCGTGCTGGTGTCGGGCGACGGCCACAGGTAGACGCCACCCAGGCGGTAGAGCCCGGCGACGATCACGACGACCAGGGCCAGGCGCAGCAGCCGGCGGACGCGCGGCATCATCGCACACCGGGCCCGGCGGCGGGGTGCGCGGCGCGGTCCGCAATCACCATACGTTGGGAATCACGCCGTCGGTCGTGCGCATGTAGGCGGCGTATTCGTCCCCGTAGCTGGCCAGCAGGGCGGCCTCTTCCTCGCCGATGCGCCGGCGCAGCACAAAAATGCCGACCACAACCATCAGGATCGCGGTCAGCGGCGCGGCGTACTCGAACGGCCAGGCAAACAGGACCAGGAACTCGCCAGCGTAAGTCGGATGCCGGATATGGCGATAGAGGCCGCTGTGGACAATCGGGCGCGGAGCCTCGTCAGCCTCGGCCGTCGAGAAATAGCCGAGCTGGATACGCGCGCCGAGTGCCAGCCACAGCCCCATCAGTTCGATCAGCAGGCCCAACGCGGAGAGCCATCGCGGCGCACTGCCGCCATAGAGATAGGTCCGCTCGAAGGGCGCGGCGGCGAACAGCGCGAGCACCGGCAGTGCGGCCATGATGCGCCGCGCGAGGTGCGGGCGGTCCGCCCCGAGCATCGCGTCCTCGCGCACCAGCAGATCGGCGACGCGAAACGCCGCGTAGGCGATAAGATAGACGCTGACGTAGGGTTGGGCGGCCAGATAGTCGCTCAGGCCGAGTCCGACAGCCATCGCACCGAGGATCGCGGCGAGAAATATGATCAGCTCGCCGATACGTAGCGAAAGATCGCGCGGCGCAGGCGTGGCGGCCAGCCGTGCCGCCGGTTGCGCCCCGTCGGGGCCGAGTGAGCCGGTGGCGGCCTTCAGGGATCCGGTCGCCTTGTGCGGCGGGGCGGCGGCGGACTCGGCGGTTTCACTCGGCGGCATGGCCAAACTCTCGCAGGATACGAATGCGGAATCAAAGCGCAGAATCACGGATTGCGTATCGTAGATCCCGATGCGGCTCAGGCCGCGGCAGTCTCGGCGAGCCGTTCGAGACTCGGCCGCGCGCCGATCACGACGATCAGGTCACCGGCCTCGATCCGCGTATCGCTGTCGGGAACGATAGTGAGCGCGCCAGCGCCGCGCTTGAGCCCAACGATCCGCAGCCGCGTGTTGGCCCGCTCGATCTGCGCGATCGTCTGCCTACCGAGAGCGCTGGTGGCGCCGATTGTGACCTCCTCAAGGCTCACGTCCTCGCTGTGGCCGGGCAGCACCAGGGTCAGGAAATCGACGATCGACGGACGTGCAATCGCCGCCGCGATGCGTAGCGCGCTGTAGTGATGAGACGAGATCACCTGGTCGGCACCGGCCAATTCGAGATGGCGCAGGCCGGCCTCTGTGTCGGCGCGCGCGTGGATATGAATGCGCGGATTGCGGTCGCGCGCGGACAGGCTGATGAAAACGTTGTCGGGATCCGAGGCCGTCGCCACCACGATATCGCTGGCCCGCTCGATGCCGGCGCGATCCAGTATCGACACATCGATCGCCGAGCCGATGACGTACAAGAAATCGGCCTGGATCAGATCCGGCTCGCGCTCGGCGTCGCGCTCGACCACCACCACGGTCAGCTTGTCGCGCTTGAGCTGATCGGCCACCACCCGGCCGAAGCGCCCGTAGCCGCATACGATCACGTGTCCGGCAACCTGCTGGATTTTGCGATTCATCGTGTTTTTTCCTGCCAGCTCGCGAAGCTGCCCCCCGACCACCACCTGGGTCACCACGGCGAACATATAGTAGGCCGTGCCGACGCCGGTGAAGATCACAGCTATAGTGTAGAGGCGGCCGGCCGTGTCGAGCGGACGCACCTCTTCATAGCCAACAGTGGTGATCGTGATGACGGTCATGTAGAGCGCGTCGATAAAAGACATCCGCTCAATCACCATGTAGCCGGCGGTGGCGACCATCGTGAGGACGGCAACGACCGCCACGCCAGCCGCGACGCGGCGGGTCGGGCTCAGGGCTTGCGCGCTGTTCACGGCGCTTTACCAGCCGAGCCGGCCGGCGGTTAGACGCGTGCCCCGATCGGCGACGCGCGCGGTCGTCATCCGTGGCGCGCTTCGAGCCAGCGTTCGGCGTCGAGCGCCGCCATGCAGCCGGTGCCGGCCGCGGTGATCGCCTGGCGGTAGACCTTGTCGGCGACGTCGCCCGCGGCGAACACGCCCTCGATACTGGTGTAGGTAGAGCCGGGCCGGACCTTCAGGTAGCCGGTCTCGTCCATGTTGAGCTGGCCCTGAAAAATCGCCGTATTGGGCTGATGGCCAATCGCCATGAAGACCGCGTCGGTGCGGAAGTCGGTGGTCGCGCCGGTGGCGACGTGCTTGAGCCGCACGGCGCTGACGCCGGCCTTGGGATCGCCGAAAATTTCATCGATCGCGGAGTTCCAGATGAACGCGATCCTGGGATTTTTCTTAGCGCGATCCTGCATGACCATCGACGCGCGCAGCGCGTCGCGCCGATGGACGACGGTCACCTTGCTGCAAAACCGGGTGAGGAAAATCGCCTCCTCCATCGCGGTGTCGCCGCCGCCCACCACCACCGCTTCCTTGTTTTTGAAGAAGGCGCCGTCGCAGGTCGCGCAGGCGCTGACGCCGTAGCCCATCATGCGCTTTTCCGATTCGATGCCGAGCAGCTTGGCCGACGCGCCGGTGGCGATAATCAGCGCCTCGGCCATGATCGTCGCGCCGTCGACCGTGAGCGCAAAGGGATGACGGCTGAGATCGCACGCGGAGACGTCGCCGGAAACGATGCGCGTGCCGAAGCGCTCGGCCTGGCGCCGGAACACGTCCATCATCTCGGGACCCTGGATACCGTGCTCGAAGCCCGGATAGTTTTCGACTTCGGTGGTGATGGTGAGCTGGCCGCCGGGCACCAGACCCTCGATCAGGAACGGCGCCAGGTTGGCGCGCGCCGAGTAGAGTGCGGCGGTCAGGCCGGCCGGACCGGAGCCGAGAATTACGAGGCGGTTGACGATGGCATGCGATGCGTCTGGCATAAGACCTTTGCGCGGCGGATGGGGCCGCGATGAATTGGATTGAGCGCTGCGCTATTTTACACCTCGGGCAGCGCGGCATAAGCTCTGGCCCACGACATTCTGACGGCCCCGAAATCGATCAGATTGCGTCATTACCATCAATGACAGGCAAGAAGCGAAGCACAAAGGCGGCGCGACCCGGCGCCCAATTGACCCATCTCGACGCGCACGGCCGCGTGCGGATGGTCGACGTCGGCGCCAAGCCGATCACCCGGCGCGAGGCGATCGCGCGAGGGGCGATCCGGATGGCGCCGGCGACGCTTGCGGCAATTACCGACGGCACCTTGAAGAAGGGTGAAGCGATCGCCACCGCGCGTCTCGCCGGGATCATGGCGGCCAAGCGCACCCATGAACTTATCCCGCTGTGCCATCAGCTTCCGCTCGAACTGGTCGAGGTCGAATTCCGCCCCGCGCCGGACGCGGCCACGCTGCACGTGCAGGCCCGCGCCGTGACCAGTGCGCGCACCGGCGTCGAGATGGAGGCGCTGGTCGCGGCGAGCGTCGCCGCCCTGACCATCTACGATATGGCCAAGGCGATCGACCGCGCGATGACCATCGACGCGATCCGGCTGGTGCGCAAGAGCGGCGGGCGCAGCGGCGATTACGCGCGCCCGGACGAATCCGCATGGTCGTAGCGATTACCTCGGCGGACGCGATCGGAGCGTGCGCGTGATGAAGATCGCCGGGCGCGCGATACTCAAGGCGGGACGCGACGGACCGGTGCGCGGCGGCAATCCGTGGATATTTTCGCAGGCGATCGCGCGGCTCGAACCGCCCGCGATGCGGGCCGGCGATCTGGTCGAGGTCGACGACAGCACGGGCCTGGCGATCGGCCTCGCCCACTACAATCCGGCGACCACGATTGCGCTGCGAATGCTCGCGTTCGATAGCGCAATCGAACCCGGCGACCTGATCGTCCGGCGCCTCGCCCGCGCATTCGAGTTGCGCAATCGCGTCGTCATCGGCGAGACCAATTGCTACCGCCTGCTCAACGGCGACGGTGACGGACTCTCGGGCGTGATCATCGATCGCTATGGCGACGCGGTGGTCGTGCAGCTACTGACCGCGGGCGCCGATCGGATGCGCGGCGAACTGGTCGCGGCACTGAGCGATCTGATCGCGCCGCGCACCATAATCGAGCGCAGCCAGGGTGCCGTGCGCCGGCAGGAGGGGCTCGAGGATCGCACGGGCGTGCTGGCCGGCGAACCGATCGCCGTGGCGCAAGTGGTGGAAGGCGGCATCCGGCTCGCGGTCGATCTGGAGCACGGACAGAAGACCGGCGGCTTTCTCGACCAGCGCGGCAATCGCGCGACGATCCGCGAAATCGCGCGCGGGGCGCGAATGCTCGACGCGTACTGCTACAGCGGCGGCTTCGCGCTGGCGGCGATCGCGGGGGGTGCGCGCCAGGTCGCCGGCGTCGATTCGTCGGAGCGGGCAATCGCGGCCGCACGGCGCAATCTCGACTTGAACGGCTACCCGGCCGATCGCGCCGAGTTCGTCCACGGCGACGCCGCCCGCTATCTCGCCGCGGCAGCCACCGAGCGCCCGGCGGGCGAGCGCTTCGACCTGATCGTGGTCGATCCGCCGCCGCTGGCGCGGAGCCTCAAGGATGCCGTCAACGCGGGCCGGCTTTATATCGATCTCAATGCGCTGGCAATGCGCGCGCTGGCGCCCGGCGGCAGGCTGATGACGTTTAGTTGCTCGAGCCATTTCGGCGGCGAGGATTTCATGCGCGCCGTGCGCATCGCGCAGATCAAGGCCGGGCGCAAACTGCGCACGATCGGGCGGCTCGGTCCCGGGCCCGACCATCCGGTGCTACTCGGCCATGCCGAGGGCGAATACCTGACCGGCGTGCTGCTGGCCGATCTCGGCTGAGCGCCGCCGCACGGCGCGGATGCAAGCGGCGATCGCGGTGAATTAAGCTGGAGCGACGCGGATGAAACTTGAGCGGCTCGATCACTTTGGTCTCGAAGTTGGCGAACTCGCCCGCGCCGAGCGCTTTTATACCGAGGTGCTCGGACTCGCGGTGGTCGCCCATCTCGGCGATCAGACTCTGCTGCAATGCGGCGATCAGAACCTCGCGCTCTTCGCGGTCAAGCTTCCCGCGCTGACGCCCGAGCAACGCCGCGCGCGCATCGCGCGGCCGCTCGGCCACGGTCATCATGCCTTTCGCGTGAGCCGCGCCGACTTCGCCACGGCGCGCGCGCGGCTGGCCGAGGCGGGCGTCGAAAGCGCGAGCCCGATCGATTGGGGCGACCACGATTGCGTCTACTTTCTCGATCCCGACGGCAATCTGCTCGAGCTGGTGAGCTACCGTTAGCGCCGGGCGCGCGCCGCGTGGCGATCGGATCGCCGCCTCAACGATTGTCATACACGGCGGATTCGCCTAGACCCAACGGATGCTCAGCCGCAGCCCTACGCCTCGTCCTCACCCGATCGTCGTATTTATCGCCGGCCTCTGCATGCTCGCCGCGTCGCGCACGATCGCGCGGGCCGAGGTGCTGCATTTCACGGTCGACACCGAGAACTCGTCGATCACTGCGACGGTCGACGAACCATTAAGCCGCATCAACGGTACGGTCGACGGGACATTTCAGATTCTCAACGGAGAAATCAGCGGCGACCCGGCCGATCCGGCCAGCACCGGCCACGTCGCGATCGTCATCAACCCCACGACCTATCATTCCGACAGCAACCATCGCGACGACGTGGTCCTGCGCGACGCGCTCGAGACGCGGACCTACTCGATGATCCGGTTCGTCAGCACGCGGATCGAAGACCTCAAGATGGAAGCGCCCGGCGCGATCGGCTCGGCGACCGTGGTCGGCAATCTTATTCTGCACGGCACAACGCGGGAAATCCGCGTGCCGGTCGAGGTGACGCTCAGCCCCGATCACGAAATCAGCGCGAACGGCGAGGTCACGTTCGATTACACGGATTATGGCATCACGCCGCCGCGCGCGATGTTCGGCGCGCTCGCCGCGGGCAAAGAGGTCGATCTCAAGTTCCACATCGCGGGCACGGTCGTGGGCGATTCGACGGCGTCGCCGACGCCCACGCCATAGGCGGCGCGCGATCGCGCTTGGCAAGGGCGTCCGCGATGCGGTAAGCATCGCAGCGCACTGCGCGGTCCGCGGCGGGCGGCGCGCTTAAGGAGAAAGCGTGTGAAATTCGGCCTTTTCTACCAGCTCCCTTGCGCCCCGGATCAATCCGAAGCCACCCGCTATGGCGAAACCGTCGAGCAGATCATCCACGGCGACAAGCTCGGCTTCGACACCGCGTGGCTGGCCGAGCTGCACTTCTTCCGCCCCTTCTCGATCATGCCGGCGCCGCTCCTCGTGGCGACCGCCGCCGCGCAGCGCACCCGGCGGATCCGTTTCGGCACGGGCGTCGCGCTGCTGCCGTTCCATCATCCGCTCAAGCTCGCGGGCGAGGCGGCGACGGTCGATATCCTAAGCGGCGGGCGGCTCGACCTGGGCGTCGGACGCGGCACGATCGCGGTGCATTTTCAGGGCTACAACGTCTCGCGCGAGGAGAGCCGGGAGCGCTTCGAGGAGACGCTCGAGGTGATCCGCAAAGCCTGGACGGGCGAGTCGTTTGCGCATCACGGAAAATTTTTCCAGATTCCCGAGACCACGGTGGTGCCGCGGCCGCTGCAACGGCCGCATCCGCCGATTCGCCTGGCCGCCAACAGTCCGGAGACGGCGGAGTTTGCCGGGCTCAACGGCTACGACGTGCTGGTCGCCTCGCCGATCAATCCGCTGCCGGGATTTTATGACCACGTGCGCGGCTATCGCGCGGCGCTCGAGCGCGGCGGCCATCGCGAGGCCGCGGGCCGCGCCGGCGCACCGGGTGACGTCGCCGCGCTGTTCTTCATGCACACCGCCGACACGCTCGCGCGTAGCCGCGCCGAGTATGAGCCGTCGATGATGCATTACTTCAAGACTATCGGCGAGCAGGCGCGCCTGGGCGATCGCACGCAGTACGAGGGTTCGTACAACTATCTCAAGCAGGTGCGCGATCGGGTCGCCGCGATGACCTGGCCGGCGGTCGCCGAGACCATGGGCATCTTTGGGCCGCCCGCCGAATGTATCGCGCGGATCGAAGAGATCCATCGCGGCTCCGGGATCAATCAGCTCGTCTGCTGGTTCAATCCGGGCGGCCAGATCGCGCATCGCGACGTGCTTGCCACGATGGAACGTTTTGCCACCAAAGTGATGCCGGCGGTCGGCCGGCTCGGCGAGTAGCCGATCGCGCCGCTCGACTTTTCGCGTGGCGTTTGTTGTTGATTAGGGCTGGCGATACGCATCGGGCGCGCCGAAAAACAATCGCCGCACGCGCCGCTCAAGGAGATCGAATATGCCCGCATCCCATTTCTTCGCCGACAGTCCCGCCGAGGTGGGCCTCAATCCGGATAAGGTGCAGGCGCTGTTCGACCGCGCCGAGCGCGAGATCAAGGAAGGGCTGCTGCCCGCCTGCCAGTTCGCGATCGCGCGCAACGGCAAGATCGCCGCGATGCGCACGTTTGGGCATACGACGCAGGGCGGCGCCGACCGGCCGGCGACCGACGAGACGATTTTCGTCGCGATGTCGGCGACCAAGGCGATCACCTCCGCCGCGCTGTGGCTCCTGATGCAGGAGGGCAAAATCAGCCCGGCCGATCCGATCGTCAAGTACGTTCCCGAATACGGCACCAACGGCAAAGAGCGCACGACCGTCGAGCAGTTGCTGATCCATACGGCGGGCATTCCGCAGGCGCCCGGCCGGCCGCGCGAATGGGGCGACCATGCGCGGCGCCTCGAGCGCTATGCGCAATGGCGGCCGATACATCCGCCGGGCGAGCAATTCGCCTACCATGTTCATGCCAACTACTGGCCGATCGCCGAGGCGATCGAGCGCCTCAGCGGCATGGAGCTGGGCGAATTCATCCGCACGCGAATCGCCGAACCGCTGGGCCTGCCGGACTTGCGCGTCGGCGTCCCGCGCAAGCTCCAGGGGCGCATCGCGGATTTGACCTGGGTGGGCGAGCCGGCCAAGGACGAAGACTACAAGAAGATCGGCGTGACGCCGCCGCGCGCCGCGATGGCGTCGATCGACGAGTCGATGATCCTGGAGTTCAACGAACCGGAAACGCGCGAGTGCTCATTTCCGGCCGGCGGATGTATCACGACGGCGGGCGATCTCGCGCTATTCTACCAGGCGCTGCTGCACGACGGAAAATCCTGGGGCGGGCGCCAGGTCTGGCAGCCCGCGATGCTGCACGAGGCACGGCGCATCCGCAGCGGCAGCCTGATCGATCCGGCGCGCGGGATGCCCGCGAATCGCGCTCTGGGCATCGTGATTGCCGGGGGCGACGGCAAGGCCAATCTGCGCGGCTTCGGCAAGACCAACTCGCCCGAGGCCTTCGGCCATCCGGGTTTCGGCGGGCAGAGCGCGTGGGCCGATCCGGCGACCGGGATCTCGTTCGGCTACCTGACCAACGGCTTCGACCGCAACGATCTGCGCGAAGGCCGCCGCAGCGTCGCGCTGTCGAGCATCGCCGCCGCGTGCCTCTGAGCGGCTGACGGCTGAGACCGCAACGCGATCGACCGCGTTGCCCACGCGCGCGCATCTGATCGACCGCGTGCGTGGCGCCGTCAGCCGGCCGGCTTGATCTCGACGATAAACCCGTCGGGCAGTTCACGCTTGCCGGCGATGAAATCGCCGTTGATATCGGTCACCCAGAGCTTGCCGTCACCGACGAACGCAAGCCCCAGCGGATTGACGAACCCGGTGGCCACGCGATGCAATTGGCGGTCGGCGGTCACGCGATAGATCACGCCGTCGGGCTTGAGCCGCTGCGTCATCGGCACCGGAATCTGAAAGTCGCCCACGTCGGCGACGAATAGCTGGCCGGAATAGGAACCGAAGCCGGCCGGCGCGAACTCCATTCCGGCTGGCGACGTGAAGCCGCGCGCGTAGGGTGTGGCGTCGACCACTCCGGTCGGCGAAACGCTCATGATCAGCCCCAGGCCGGGCGTCGGCGAGGCGGGCAGGCTTGCCGCAATACTGACCAGCATCGCGGAGCCGTCGGGCGTAAAGGTGAGTCCGATCGGCGCGCCATATTTGCTGAAATCGGCGAACGGTTTGCATTCGCCCGCGCTGGTAAATTCGTAGACCGCGTCATTGTAGGCGGTCACGGCAAAGAAGCGCTTGGCGAACGGGCCGCCGTGAGGACCGAACTTGGCCTCGACGCCGAAGCCCGAGATGCCCTTGGCGACCGTACCCGCGGGCGGCAGCATACAGGCGACCGTCGCCTTGCCGGTCTGCGCATCGACCACCTGGATGACGTGATTGAGCACCGCGCCCTCGGCCTCGACTTGCGGCTGCGACAGCGTGATCAGCTGGCCGGCGTAGGGGCCGAAGCCGGGCGGCGCCAGGTCGATGCCGGTCACCGGCAAGAGTTTGCCGAGGCCCACGATGACCGAGACTTTGCCCGCCGGGCTGACGGCGAGAATCCGGCTGCCGCGGTCACCCTCTTCGCCGCCGTCGTCGTTGAGCCAGACGGCACCGTCGTGCATGAAGGGAAACAGCGGATCGTAAAGTTGGCCGGGCGGGACCAGCAGGCGCGCCGTGAAGCCGGGGGCGGCCTTGATCGTCGGCGGCGTCATCAGCAGGGCGACCACCCGGCGCAATTCGGGCTGCGCGCGGCCGACCGTCGGCAGCGCGACCATCGCGAGCATCAGCGCGGCAACCCCAATCCGGCGTAAGGTCGATCTGAAAACCATTTTCGGCATCCTCTCGCGCCAGTGCGTCTGATGGCCGGCGCAAGCGATGATCGATTGACGCCGGAGGCGCTCGCCAGATATCTGCCCGCCCAGGACAGCGGCGGATTCCGCGCTGGTCTAACACACGCCCCCGCGCCGGCGACAGGAGCGAGGCGAACCGCCGCGCTGAGCTTATGCATAATAGGTCAGTCGGGCGCCCCGCGAATAATCGTTCGGCCCCATGCTAGACTGCGCAACCGCGTGAAACCGGCAAGCGAGCGGGTCTCGAACCGGCCGCGCCCGCAGGAGGCAAGCGTATGACAGAGCGGAACATCGGCGAGGTCGGTTCGGCGGCGGACGATCGCCTGCAACTCGGACTCTTCATGCCCAACTGCCGCTACGCCTACTCGATCAGCACCTACAAGCCCGACGTCGACGACTGGACCTACGCGAGTAATCTCAAGATTGCCCGCGCCGCCGAAGCGGCCGGTTTCAGCTTTCTCTTTCCGGTGGCCAAATGGCGCGATTTCGGCGGCGTGACGCAGTATCTCGGCACCTCGCTCGAGACCATGACGTGGGCCAGCGCGATTCTCGCCAACACCTCACGCATCAAGGTGTTCTCGACAGTCCACGTGCCACTGTTCCATCCACTGGTCGCCGCCAAGATGGGCGGCACGCTCGATCACATTGGCGACGGACGCTGGGGGCTCAACGTGGTCAGCGGATGGAGCGAGCGGGAATTCGGCCAGATGAATATCCCGGTGCTCGACCACACCGAACGCTACCGCAGAACCGTCGCCTATATCGAAATCGTCAAGGGCTTGTGGACCACTGAGCCGGGCACCTTCAATTACGATTCGCCGTGGTACACGATCACGAATGGCTATGTCAGTCCGCAGCCGATTCAGCGGCCGCATCCGCCGATCGCCAATGCGGGGGTCTCCGAGGAGGCCAAGGAACTGGTCGCGCGGCTGTGCGATTGGGCGTTCATCAGCCCGCCTTCGATTGAGTCGGTTGCCGGGGTCACGTCCGACATCAAGTCGCGCGCCGCGGCTTACGGCCGCCGGGTAAAATGCTGCCTCTATCCATACGTGCTATGGCGCGACACCGAGGCGGAAGCCCACGCCGAACTGGCGCGCCTCAAGGAGCATATCGACCTTGAGGCGGCGCGCAATTGGGCCGACGGACTCACCGGACGCAGCGGCTCGTTCAACGACTTCAGCCTCGAGATGTTCGCAATCGGAGGCGGCGCGCTGCCGGTAATCGGCACCGCCGAGCAGGTCGCGATCAAGCTCAGCGAACTGTACAAGGCCGGGATGGACGGGGCGCTGATGGTCTTTCTGGATTACTACCGCGACACCGTGCGCTTTGCCGACGAGGTAATGCCAATACTGCGGCGGCTCGGCACAATCGTCTGACGGGCTGGTATTCGCGTCAGCGTAACTCGGCGCGGACGATCGCGGCGCCGCACGCGAGCGCGTGCAGCTTGCGATAGGCGATAGCGCGGGGCAGGTACTTCATGCCGCAGTCGGGCGCGGGAATCAGGTCGGCCGCCGCGACGTACTTCAGCGCGCGCCGGATGCGGGCGGCGACCTCCTCGGCCGTCTCGATCGCCGCCTCGTCGATACTCACAACGCCGAGAATGATTTGCTTGCCGGCGAAATCCTTGAGCACGCCCAAATCGATATTCGGCTGCGCGGCCTCGATCGAGACCTGGCGCACCGAGCTGGCGGCTAACTGCGGCAAGAAAGAATACTCACTTGGCTTGCGCTTGACCAACTGCGCGTAGCCAAAACACAGATGCACGGCGGTCGCGCCGGCGATGCCCTCGAGTGCGCGATCGAGGCCCCGCACGGCGTGCCGCTTCGCACCCTCGGGATCCATCCGCAGCCATGGCTCGTCGAGCTGGATCACGTCGGCGCCGGCGGCCTTGAGGTCACGAGCCTCCTGGTTGACCGCCGCCGCAAAGTCCATGATCAACTCCGCGTCGTCGGCATAAAATTCGTTCTTCGCCTGCTGCGCCATCGTAAACGGGCCGGGCAGTGTCGCCTTGATCAACCGGTCCGTATGCTGGCGCAGGAACTCAACGTCGCGCACTTCCACCGCCCGCGTGCGGCGAATCCTGCCGACCACGCGTGGAATCGGAATTTTCATTCCGGCGCGCTCGATCAACGCGGGCCGCTCGAGGTCGATCCCCTCGAGCGCCGTGGTGAAACGGTTCGAATAACTTTCGCGGCGCGCCTCGCCGTCGGTGATAATATCGATGCCGGCGCGCTCCATGTCGTGAATCGCGATTATCGTCGCGTCGTCCTGGGCCTGATCGAGCAGCTCCGGCGCGACTCGCCAGATTTCCGGCGACCGCACGCGCGGCACGCCGGACTCCCGCAGCTTGAGCCGATCGATCAGCCATTCGGGCTGCGGATAGCTCCCGACCACGGTGGTGGGCAGGAGGCGGTCGCGATCATGTGGAGCGTGCGGATCGGCGCTCTTCATCTGGCGGCTCCTGCCTGCGATTCGGCTGATTTGCCCGGTCGATCGATTCCACGAAGCCAGCCGCGCAAAGGCCGCCGATCGAACGGCGGCGGCGGCCCGGCAATGCCGAGCCGCCGGCCCTATGAACATTAACTCTTCGGAACGTCAGCTCTTCGGACGATCGCGAACCGACTGCGCCGCGGTGATCTCGGCCGAATCCCGGTTCTCGAGGCCCAGCGCCGCGAGCGGCAGCGTGAATCGCTCCTGCATACTCGCGTCGTCAGGGGTGAAGTTGCGCACCAGGCAGCAATACTCGAGTGACATCCCGTTGGGATCTTTGAAATAGATCGACTTCGCCCAGACGTGATCGACGATGTCCGTGACCTCGACGCCCTTGGCCCGCAGCTCGTCGCGCTTGTCGGCCAAGCCGGCCTCGGTGCCGGCCTCGAAGGCGAAATGATAAAAGGCCGCCGGCACGCCGAGTCCGCGATTGATCCCGGCATCGAATTCGACTGGCACTCCGGGGATTCCGCGCGGCTCCATGAAGGCGATCAACTGATCGCGGCCGGTGTCGAAAAATACGTGTCGGATGCGGCCGCCTTCCTGAATCTTGATCGTGTCGGCGATCACCGCCTTGAAGCCCAGCACGCCCTCGTAAAATGCGCGGGTCTTGTCGAGGTCAAGCGTCGATAGCCCTACGTGGGAAAATCCTTTATGCGTCGTCGCCATCAATATGGTCCTCCTACTGCCTTGCCGCACGGGCGCGGAACTGACGCTTTTCGTACGGATGAAATGACTCCTATCACCAACCGCCCGCGGCTGACAGCATTCGCGGCAAGCGTTATTTTTCCGCCCGCTCGGCCATCCGCGCCAGCACCCGCGCGCGCAGCGGATCGGACATCAGGTCGGAAAGCGGACGCGCCAACTGGAACACTTCGGTCACCAGCCGGTGCACGTTCACGTCTTCGACCACCAGCGAATCGAGGGCCGCGAAATAGCGCCCGCCCTCATCCATGTTGGGCGGCCGCTCACCGGTGGTCTGCGGATAGGCGAAATCCGAGCCGGCGGCCAGGATCCAGGGCGAAGCGACGACCTCGGCCGCGCGCGGGAAGAAGCCCGCACCGAGGCGCTTGAGGCCGTCGCCGTGCGAACCCGCGGCGCGGTCGGCCAGCAGTCCCTGCAGCGCGGCGGCCTGTTTGGCGGCCGAACTCATGCCCTGGCCGTAGACCGGGTTGAAGCTGCTGATGGCGTCGCCGAGGACCACGAACCGCTCGGGGAACGCGGGCAAGCGCTCGTAATGGCGCAACACGCTGGTCGGAAAGCGATGATGGGTGATCGGGGAGATCCGTTCGGCATCCTTGATCAGGTTGTAGAACTTATGTGTCGGCAGCGTTTTGGCGAAGGCCATGAAGCCTTCCTCGTCGCTCGGCGGATAGTCGCCGAAGCGCCCGGCGACGCTGACCATCCAGCTATCATTCTCGATCTCGCCGATCCCCGCGCCACTGGTGTATTTCGGCGGCGGGCCGCCAAAGAGCATCACCCGTTCGACCCCGTCGTAGCTGGCGGGTTTGCGAAATTTGGCGCTGGTGTACGCAAAATCGCAGCCGATAACGGTCTCTTCGGGCTCCGCGAAACCCATTTCGCGCAGCCATCGCGGGGCTCGCGAGCCGCGTCCGCCGGCGTCCACGACAAGGTCGGCGGCGATCGAGTCGGCCGCCCCACCGCGATTGAAGCGGACGCCGCCGACCTGTCCGTTTTCGTAGATCAGACTTTCGGCCGCCGCACCGAATTCAAATCTGATATTCGCCACCTCCATCGAACACTGCCGGACGCAATGCTCCAGCAAGCCGCGGCTCTGGCTGAAGCCATCCACCCCGAGGTCGCGCGGCGCCCGCACCGAACCGGTCGGCGTGTAGGCCTTACCCGCGGGAAAAAAGAAGGCCGCCTCGATGCCGAAGCGAAACCGCACGGCGCCGAGTTTGACCAGCCGACCGGTAAAATCGGGATAGAGTAACGACAGTACCTGCTGCCCACCCAGCATCAGCGCGTGCAGATGGTTCCCCTGCGGAACAGATTTATGCACCACGGGCTGTAACTCGACCAAGTCGCGTTCGAGCACCGTGACCTGGCCAAAATAGTCCGCCAGCACGCGTGCGGCGGTCATCCCCGCGATACTGCCGCCGATTACGACCGCGTGCCTCCCCAAATGATCGGACATCAGGCTTCTCCTCGCTGGCGCTCTTTAACTGTCGAATTCAAACGCATGTTCTCGGCTCCACTTACCTAATTATACCATCATGGATTACGAGTTCGAGCGACTAAACCAGGTTGCTCGGTCAAGCCATATCACCGCGACGGCACGCTACCGGGGCGTCCGAGCGCGCATCGGAATCAATCCGTGCGCCAACATCGAATCAAATGACCGGGATCGTTCCGGTTACGTTCTCCAAGGCACTCAAACCACATTCAATACCGCGGACATTCTTGCCGCGAAGCCGAACGCAACCCTACTCTGGAGTTGACCGATCGTCAGGAACACTAACGGAGATATAATTGTGAAGCGCTCATTCAGAATTGCAGCCTGGACTTTTGGTATCGCGGTGCTATTCGGCAGCGCATCCGTCGGATTCGCTCAATCTACTAACACCACAAGCAGCAGCGAGACCACGACCGCGGCACCGCCGGTCGCGGCGTACCCGGCTCCGGTCGTCGTTGCGGCACCCCCGGTAGTTCTCGCGGCACCGGCGCCTGTAGTCGTGGCGCCGACCACCACCCGCGAACGCGATTCATCATCGAGTTCGAGTAACAACTCGCCCATTGGCAGCACAAGTGAGCATAGCTCGACCAGCACCACAAGCACCTATTAGGAAGACGCCTCGCCTGTAGAGCGGCAGACCGGATCGATGTACATTTGCGTCGGGGCCTGTCGCTCTCGCCATATAATGCTCTTCGACGACCGTCGCCACTTTCTGAAATCCGTTTTGCCAGTACCTACACAACAAGAACCCGCTTCGGATCCGAAAAGCGTCGTCGGAGAACAACGAGCCGACCCGCAAAGCTGGCAACATCGGATCGATCTGAAACTCCGGATTTTGGCGCGGAAGCCTGCGGTACAGAATTTAATCGCCTACGCGATCGCAGCGGCAATCGTATGCTACGCCGCGCGCGGTGTTTCATGGACCCAGGTCGTCGATGCCGCCAGCCACGCCTCGCCCTGGATATTCGTCGTTGCCAGCCTGGGCGGCTTTCTATGCTGGTTCGTCGGCGAGACGTTCTTGTATTCCCGTTTGTTCAGCTATTTTCATGGTCCGACTGGGACAATCGAACTGCTCCCCACGATGGCCGCCGTCTATTTTCTTCAAATAGTAAATTCCTGGGTCGCCAGCGGCGCGTTTGTGTTATTTCTTCACGCACGTAAACGCGTGCCCTGGATAATGGCCGGATGCACTTTACTGTTTCAGGCCTATCTCGACGCCACTCTGCTGGCTATATTGGCACTCGTCGCGATCGTACTGGTCCCAACATCACCAATTCGGCTCGGTCTCGCTTACGCCGCTGGCGCACTAGGTGCGAGCTGCCTCATCGCTTCGTTTTTCATTTCATGGGGGAAGCGGCTTCCCACTGGCAATTCGCTTCGCTGGATATATGAACGGCCGTCGATGGCGAGTTTCCGGGCCGCGCGGGCTTCGCAATGCCTCACGCTATTCGGCATCCGCTCGCTAATCGTCCTTGGCGCGGGCTTTGCGCTCTATGGTCAGTTTCTCAGCTTTCATATCCAGATATCGTTGGTCCAGACGCTGGCATTGACGCCACTCATCGTAGCGATCGGGAATTCGGCACTCTCACCCGGCGGAATCGGAACGACCCAGATGGTCTTTATCCTGGCCTTCGCCCGTTTCGCGTCCGGGAACAATTTGTTTGCATTGTCGCTGGCTGTAACTGTATTCAATTTTGTTGTGCGAATACCCATGGGACTAGCTATGCGAACACCACTCGCGGAAGGGGCTGCTGAGGCCGCCAACGACTTTACGCCTGCGTACCGGATTGATTAACCAGAGGACTTATATGCAGTGGCAAACAAAAGGTGCGATTCTGGTTCTTGGCCTGGCAATGCTGAATTTAACTCACCCATCCTATGCCGCTGATGATCAAGCGGCCCAGGACTCCGTGAAACGAGTAGCCAGTCTCTTCAGCAGCAAGTCCAGCATCGCCACGGTGAAGATGCAAATCTCAAATGAAGATGGACAACGGTACCTATCGATGAAGATCTGGTCGCTGGGCGACAAGGTTCTGGTACGGATCACCAGTCCCCCGGATGAGGCGGGCACCGCCGTCCTCAAAGAGGGCAGCAATATCCGGTACTACCTGCCCAAATCGAATCGCACGGTCAACATCCCCGCCTCGATGGCGATGACGTCGTGGATGGGAAGCGAGTTCACCATTGACGACCTGGTGAAGGAGCCTTTTCTCGCACGTGATTATACAATTACCACCTCTTTTACGGGAACCCGAGGCGGCGTGGCGGTTTATGAATATACGCTGACTCCCAAGCCAGATGCGGCGGTGGTGTGGGGTAAAATCGTTCTGCAGTTTCGCCAGGCCGACTCGGTCCCCACATGGCAGGGTTACTACGGCGATGACGGGAAGCTGGCTCGCGAGCTTACCTTTTCCGACTATAAGAAAGAGAGCGGAAAGGTAATTCCGACTCACCTGGTGATGCAGTCGGCAGACAAAACTGATACTCACACCACTATCGACTATGAAGATATCGCATTCGACGTGCCTATTAGCGCCGTAACATTCACGCTACCGAACCAAAAGCAATGAACCTGGGCCTGCCACAACTCGCTTGGCGCAATCTGTGGCGTAATCGCCGGCGCACCTTCATTACTATGGCGGCGATCGCGTTCGGCTATGCGATGCTGCTGTTCGTGGCATGCCTTATGGCGGGCCTCCGATGGCAGATGGTCCAGAACGGCACCTGTCTGGTCATGTCTCAGATCCAGCTACACGCTCCCGGCTATTACCCGAATCGGTCGCTGCGGAAGACTCTGGGCGGGCGGCAGGGAACGGATGTCAACGCGCTGCTCGCCATTATCGCCTCAGATCGGCGCGTCATTGCCGCGGCGCCGCGGGTTTACGGATACGGGCTGCTGAGCGCGGCCCACCGCTCCGCCGGTGTGGAGCTGATGGGCGTCGTTCCCGATCAGGAACCGAAAATCACTACTTTGAACAAGCAGGTAATAAGCGGTAGTTATTTAATCGCTCAAGCGCCAAAGGGAGTGGTAATAGGAGACAAGCTCGCCAGTACGATTGGAATCGGGCTGGGATCTGAAATCGTTTTGCTGACGCAGGCGGCTGACGGTTCGATGGGCAATGACGTTTACACCGTCGTGGGGATTCTTCACACCGGTCTGGATGCAGTGGACCGGGGATTGGTTCTCATGTCTCTGACCTCTCTCCAGGATTTGCTGCACCTTGCACCCACCAGGATCCACGAAGTGGGTGTCAAGTTAAATCACATAACCGCGGCTACCACGGTGGCGGCTGCACTGGAGATCCGACTGAGTAAGACACTCCCCGTGCGCGCGATGGCATGGCCTGATCTGGCGCCTGAATTGGCCAACTACGTTCAGTTCAATCACGGCGTCACGGTTGTGCTCTTTTTCATTTTTTTCCTGGTCGCGGTCATCGGTGTGATGAACACAATGCTGATGGCGGTCTTCGAACGCACCCGTGAATTCGGCATGCTCATGGCAGTCGGTATGCGCCCAGCCCAGGTGATCGGACTGATTATGACCGAAGCCGCTGGGCTCGCCGTGGCTAGTCTGGTGCTGGGAGCAACGCTTGGAGTTCCTCTCCTCTGGTATTTGCAGGTGCACGGTCTTGATTTGGGTGGCGCGACCGGCGAAGTGGTCTCCGTGGCAGGAGTCGTGGTCGGCCATCTGTGGTACGGCCGGCAGGATTTTACCGCTTACGGCCAAGCGGCCGTCGGCCTCGCCGTTACGGCGCTGGTATCCGCGCTATATCCCGCGTGGCGCGCCGCGCAACTTAGGCCGACGGACGCGATGCGTAAGGTTTAGCCGTGAAGAGTCTATTACTGCTGGTGAAGATTAGCTGGCGCAACCTCTGGCGCAATCCCCGGGGTACCCTGTTGACCGCCTTGGCCCTGGGTCTCGGGCTAGCCTTGCTTCTAATCTCATTGGGCTTGCTCGATGGCGGCCACGAACAGACTATTGCGGACGGGGTGCGGTTTGGACCGGGCCATGTGGTCGTCCAGGCGAAGGGTTATCAAGACTCCGGCTCGGACGAACTGCTGCTTCCAGCGCTTGACGTTTCCAAGATCGAACAGTTTTTGCAGGCCGGAAACATCAAGCACGTTGTGCGAGGAATCAGTCCGAGGCTTCTGGCCACCGGTCTTATGAGTACCTCTGCGAGTTCTGCCGGCGTCAAAATCGTGGGAGTGATACCGGAAGATGAACGTGCGGTATCATTGATCCCTCAGCGAATGGTTGAAGGCACCTATCTTTCCAGTAATGACAAGCTCTCGGGAGTCGTGGTCGGTGATGAACTGGCGCGCAAGCTCGAGCTAAAGATAGGTTCCAAAGCGGTACTGATGACTCAGTCGCTGCAACCGGCAGGCGCCGCGACGGCGAACGGCGACGGTGATGAGATGCAGAGCACGCTCTTGCGTGTGAGCGGGATTTTTCGCACGGGACTCCATGGGATCGATGCCAACATGATTTACCTGCCCTTGCCAGCGGCGCAGGCGCTGCTGGGAGTAGCCGGTGATCAGGTAACCCAGGTGACTCTTCTGCTCACACAGGAAGGTGACTCGCCTATGGTCGCACGAGCTTTACGGAAGCAGTTGGCGGGAGAGCCGGTTGAAGTACTGACGTGGCGGCAGTCGCTTCCGATGCTAGCCCAGATTCTCGGGCTCGACCACGCGTTTAACTATGTAATGAATGGCGTGATCCTGGCGATGGTGGGATTGGGAATTCTCAACACGATTCTTATGCGAGTGCTCGAGCGCCGCTATGAATTCGGCGTCAGTAAAGCTCTTGGACTGCGGCCTCGGCAGCTAGCGCTGATGGTTATCGGCGAATCGCTCGCCCTCACTGCTATCAGCCTGGTTCTGGGATTGGCGCTGGGCTTGAGCGTACAGCATTACTTCGCTACCGCCGGATTGGATCTGCGCTGGGTCTTCAAGGCCGGCCTGCCACCCGCGCTGGTCTTTGATCCGATTCTCTATTCGCGCCTGAGCGCTGATCGAATTGCCTGGTCGGTCGGCATTGTGTTCGCGATGGCGACTGTCATTTCCTTTTATCCGGCTCTCAAGGCGGCGCAGACCGACCTGCCGGATGCTTTGAAGGTGCTTTAGCAAAGAGGAAGATATGGACGAATGGGTGATCAAATTGAGCGACGTGCGAAAGACCTATCGCACCGGACCAATTGAGGTTCCTGCTCTGCGTGGCGTGACTCTGAGTATCGCTGCCGGAGAATTTGCGGCCACGGCTGGACCGTCCGGTTCAGGCAAAACGACGCTACTCAACATTATTGGCGGACTCGATCGCGCCGACAATGGCGAAATATGTGTGGCTGGGCAGAACCTTCAGATACTATCTTCAGGTGATCTGGCTCATGTGCGATTGCAGCGCATCGGCTTCGTCTTCCAGACCTACAACCTGCTGCCGGTCCTTACCGCTCTTGAAAATGCCGAATTTACTTTGCTGCTTCAGGGAATGCCGGCGCGCAAGCGCAGGGCGAGAGTCGAGAAACTGTTTTCGGAGATCGGGCTCGCCGGTCTTGAAGATCGCCGCCCCGCGGAATTGTCCGGCGGCCAGCAGCAACGCGTCGCAGTCGCTCGCGCGATGGTCACCGAACCCGCGCTCATTCTGGCGGATGAGCCGACGGCGAACCTGGACTCGGCCTCCGCAATCGCCCTCCTCGATGTGATGGAACAGCTCAATCGTACGACAGGGACGACCTTCCTCTTCTCCACTCATGATCCGCAAGTCATGGAGCGGGCTCATCGCTTGATCCGCCTGCGCGACGGCCAGATAGTCAGCGACGATACACACAATAGCCAGATTGCCGCCGTTGCCTGACTAACTACCCCACTTGCGCGGCTGCGGGAACGAAGGCTCCGGCTTCCGGCAGAATTCGCATCGCTTTCCACAAACGCAGTGACCATCTGTTCACCAGACCCAAATCGTCGCACAGGCGAAACAGCTTGATCGAGGCTTCATAGACGCGCTCGCGGTGAATCGGATTCTTGTGATACGCGGCGTCCACAACTTCGCGCGGAATGTTAAATTCGCGCGCTACCGATGGCGACGCCTCCATCATTATCTTGCCCATGACGCCCAGGATGACCGGCACGCACAGTCCGAGCCGCGCGCGGCGGCTGCTACTCAGATCCGGAACGTCCTTGCGCAAGGTGTGACGCGCGAAGCTGATGTGGCGCGCTTCCTCGGTCACGTGGATCTGCATGATCCGCCGAATCAGCGGATGCGTCTGCTCACGGTTCTTGCGCAGAGTCTGGCGCTGCACATAATCAATCGGATGTTCACCCGCCAATACGAAGATAAAAAACAGTTCCGGAAACTTGCGCGCGTACTTGACCACAAAGTCGGCACCCCGGCGTTCGAGCCCGTTCAGCGGAGGAATCTTGAAGCCGGACCGGTTGATAAACTCCTGGAACATCAGTGAATGCTGCGCCTCTTCGATGGTCTCGTGGTAGCAGTATCGGAATTCCGGCGAGCCGCTCGGCAGCCCGCTCGCGAACTCAAGCAGACCGCGCTTGAGTACATACTCGAAGATTACGCCGCTCTTCATGAAGTTGGCCAACATGCTAAGGCCGATTCGCGACCGTATTCCCGCCGGCTGCGAGCGGTACCATTCGGTCGCGCCAAGCACGTCGTCTGGTTCGAGTTCCCATCGCAAATCATCCTGATCGATGTGGAACTCGGGTGCATCCCACGCGATGTCCGCGTAGGCGTCGAAATGTTTCACCACCGATTGGTGGTTAAGCCTGCGGATTAAATCAGAGTAGACGTTGGCGTGGACCGCTTGCTCAATCTGTTCCTCTTCAGGGACAACGAACTGATCGGACATTAGGTTCTCCAGGATCACTACGTTTGGAGATCACAAGTTCATGTTCCGCGGCGGCCGACGCGCTAGGCGCACTACTCCATCGAGACTCAATTATGGTCTCCTGGGGAACAGAATATATACTTTTTCGAACTGTACGAGTGATAACGACTGCCGATCTATTTGACAGGCCGGGCGCTCAAATGCAACAGGCCTTGGTCCGGTTGCGGCTTGAGAGACGCGTCGGAAAGGCCGTGTCGAGTGAAATAGCGCAGCGATCCGGCGGACTAATCCGCGCCGGGGCCGTCTTTCAGCGAACAGAGAATCAGCTATTTATTTTTTCGGCTGCTGTCCGCGGAAGCGGAACGGGCAGGCATCGACCGTTCTGTTCAACGGCTTGTGTAGTGATGAACGCTACGGTTGGGCGATCGGTGAGGACGGCGGCGCGGCGGCGACCGTGGCGACAGGTTGCGTTCCAGCAGTGTAGAAGCGGATTAGCTCCGTCGTGACCTCGGGGCCTCCAACGAAGATTGGACCTTCCTGCTTGAGCAGGCGAAAGGGCGCCGTCGACTCGAAGTAGAGCGTGTCCTTCGGAATCGCCGGCTTGATTATTTCCAGAAGGAAGCGCGGCCAGTTCGGCATCATAGTCGCGACGTCGACCTGGGCGGTGACCTTGTACGCTGAGAAAGTGCCAGCCGGTACGGTTACGTTCTCGATCCGCCCGACGGTAACATCCTGCCCAACGTAATTGTACGGCGTGATTTGCTGATTCAGCGTTCCTTCCGCGCCCTCGCTCGGTGCGTTTGGCGTATCCAGTACGCGCAAAAAGGCCATCCATGGAACCGCATCGGGATAGAGGTAGGCCGGAAGATCGGGTGATCCACTCAGCTTGGGCCTCGCGTCGTTGCGCCAGAACCTGCTCTGCAGCGCGCGGCCCTTGTTGAACAGCGTCCATTGGAACGTCTTGCAACCGGGTTGATGATCAGAGAAGAGCCAAAAACCAACTTCGTACTGACCGTCTGGCAGCGTGCTCACCTCAATGTGAACCCTGTTCTCGCTCACGATCTCGTCCCACGCCTTGACCCGCATCAACTCCTGTCCGGTTCGGTCCACACTCTGGCTGGTTTCGTCAACCTCGACTCCCGCTGGCGGCGTAATCAGGCGTGCCCCGGATTGCTCGCCAGTTATAGCGCGACCGACTAGACCACGCGCCATCAGCCATGTATCCATCGCACCGCTCGCACCCGACTTTGTACTCGGTGCCAAGACCACATCCGCCCGGCCCGCCGCGGGCAGTTGAGTCAACACCGCCGCAAATACCGTGAGCGAAATAATCAGAATCCGGAGTCGGGTCGATGATGTAGTGCCTGTTGTGGAAATTTGGAGCTCCTAAACCCAGACGACGACGCGCGCCGTAGCGCGGGTTTACGCACGTCAACAACTGCTGCGATGCAGGCGCTCCGCACGCACACCGCGTGGAAACTGCAACTCTTCCTCAAGTAGAAATTGAAGATGGAAGCTAACTCTCGGGGAGTACTATTAGGCTACACCCTTACGACGCGCCAAAGCAACCGCCTCCGATTAACGAACCGCTGCCCAATCAACGCTCAATCATCGGGCGCGGCCATTGCCAAAATGACGGAGTCCAGTCGCATCCTTCAACGGCCAGTGCGGCCGCGTAGCCGCAGGCGGGAGTCAGATTCATCAGCGACCATCGAAGGGCTTCGTCTGAATCCGGCTGAGTATTCAATAGCGCCGCAGGTTCTCCGGGAATCAGGGACACGTCAAACTGGTCCAATGGCATCGAGAGTCCTGCACCTCTTGCCTTGATGTACGCCTCCTTGCGGGTCCAACAGAGAAAAAATGCATCATCCCGAACGCTCAATGGAAGCGCTTGAAGCGCAATAATCTCGCTATGCGAGAAACATTGCCCGGCGATTTGCTCGGCTTTCACATCACGCCGGATAAATTCGAGATCGACGCCGACTTCGCGGCCACGAGTAAGCGCATAAAGGGCCATTCCGTGAGAATGAGAAACATTGAACCGTATCGCATCAGCGCCGGATTCCGAGGCCAGGGCCGGCTTACCGTGACTGCCATAAGTGAGGGAGATACTACTAGGTATTCTGCCCAGATAGCCGGCGAGAATCGACCTCAGTATTCCGCGTGCCACAATAAAGCGCTGGCGGTCGCGGCTGAAGTAAAATCTGCAGGCTCTCGATCGTTCGTCGTCGTCCAGGGTGATTTGGAACTTATCTACCTGCAAAGGGCTCTGATCCAGACAGGCCCGCCACACATGCACCGCGCCGCTTCCGAGGCGCAGCCGCCCGTAAGATGATGACCAATGCGAGTCAAAAGACACGACCGTCGTCTCTGCGCTGTTCATCGCAGTTCCCGCGAGAGTGCCTGAAGAACCAACGGTTGAGTCGTTTGCAGAAAGAAGTGGTCGCCGGGAAACATCCGGATCGAGAAGGAACCATTCGTCTGATCGCGCCACGCCTGAAGATCCCGACGACTCACTTTTTCATCTTTCACACCGCCGAATGTGGATATCGGGCATTCTAATGGAGGCTCCGACGAATACCGGTAGCTTTCGTACAGCGCGAAATCCGCACGCAGCGACGGCAGCACAATATCCATCAGTTCCTGGTTTTTCAGCAGCTCGTCCGGAGTACCATTCAGGCGGCGCAATTCAGCCGCAAATTCATATTCCGGCAAATTATGAATCGGCTCTCCTCGATGAGCTATCTGCGGCGCGGGTCCCGCCGACACTATGATTCGGACGGGACTGGCCTGACGCTTCGCCCTGAGCCGTCGGGCAAGTTCAAAACTCACAAGAGAACCAAGACTATGACCGAAAAAAGCGAATGGTTTGTCGAGCAATGGAAGCAGCGCTTCGGCCAGCGCATCGACCAGAAGAGGAACCTTCCTGAACGGAGGTTCCATTAATCGAGCTCCGCGCCCCGGGAACTGAACTGGGCACACCTCAACGTCGGATGGCAAACCCACTGACCAGTTACGAAACACCGATGCGGCACCGCCGGCGTATGGAAAACAGAACAGGCGCAGGCGCGCCCGAGGATTCCGCTTGCGGCCCGCAATCCACGCGTCAGATAAGGCCACAGCGGTCACCCTTTCTTCCCGCTCCCATTATGATGATTCCCGTTCGTATGAACACCCGGAAGCACCTGGCTAATTGTGGGAATGTTCATCTTTTTGCGGAGACTGAGCGGTCTCATATCGGTCCATACTTCGTTGATGTACGCCAGGCATTCCGATCGGGACCCGCGCTTAGCCGCGTCGCGCCATCCGCTGGGATTCTGGCGGTCGGCGGCCCAAATCGAGAATTGCTCTTCCTCATTCACCACAACTTTATATATTGTACTTTCGCTATCGTCGTTGTTCATTGTGCGCCCTTCATCAATTCGCCCGATGGCTTGACCTTGCTGCTGATATTTTCAAGATCCGGCTGCACCCGTTCGATGCACGCCGCCAGCTTCGCGGCCAGAGTCTCGACATTCGGTGTGTAAATCATGGTGGCGTGATTGCCGGGAACGATCTGCACATCCACCCCTTCGTCGGCCCAATCACTCCACCCGAGAGTCGGGTCGATAGCATTTCCGGACGGATTCTCATTAGCCTTGAATAGAGTCACTCGACCGGGATAGCGATGCAGTACGTAATTTCGACTGGCTCGAAAGTCCGATTTACAGAGATCGATCAAACGATGCGCTTGATCAGCATCAATACCAGGCGGTATCAAGCCGGCGCTCTTCCCCTGCTCCAGCACGCGCGCCAGGAGTTCGCCTGACGGCAAAAGCGCAACGCCCGTCTCGCACTCGGCTGAAAGACCAAAATAACGGATTACATCAGCCAGCAACATTGCTTCGAACTCTTCGTCCGCGACACTCTCAACGCTAGACGGAATGCGAGCGTCGAGCAGAG